>Ga0335072_10003717_pt1 | contig 22861 bp, 18 predicted proteins | sample Lox_Sample_21_FD_206725 | JGI IMG/M metagenome (GOLD analysis project Ga0335072, IMG submission 206725) | Soil microbial communities from Loxahatchee National Wildlife Refuge, Florida, United States - Lox_Sample_2.1 | ecosystem: Environmental > Terrestrial > Soil > Wetlands | place: USA...
GCACCTGGAAACCGCCGGGCGTGCGAGGCCCGGCGTGGAAGCGGCCGCCAAGCGCGGACACCCGCTCGCGCATCCCGACCAGCCCGAGCCCCGGCCCGGCCAGCCCGAGCCCCGGCCCGGGAGGGAGGCCGCGGCCCTGGCCCGCTCCATCGCCTGAGCCAGCCTGACGTGCCCGGCCGTCGGCGCCATCGTCGTCGACCTGCACGGTCAGCGATTTCTTCCCGTATGCCAGCCGTACCGAGGCGCTGGCCGAGAGAGCGTGGCGGCTGACGTTGGTGAGCGCTTCCTGGACGATCCGGTAGGCCGCCTGGTCCACGTCCGGTGGCAGCGGCCGCGCCGCGCCGGTCACGGTGACGGTGACCGGCTGCCCGGCCGCGCGGAAGCGGGCCACCATGCTGTCCAGCTGGCTGAGTCCGCTGCTGCCGGAGTCATCGGCGGTACGCAGCACGCCGAGTGTCGCCCGCAGCTCACGGGCGGCATCCGCGCTTGCTTCCTGGATCGCCAGCAGCGCCGGGGGCGCGTCCTCGCCGCGCTTGCCCGCCAGGTGCACCGCCACGCCGGACTGGACCTGGATGACCGAGATGCTGTGCGTCAGGGAATCGTGCAGCTCGCGGGCGATGCGCAGCCGCTCCTCCACCGCCCTGCGCCGGGCCGTCTCGTCCCTGGTCCGCTCGGCCTCTTCGGTGCGCCGCTCCAGGTCGCGCACGTGCAACTGCCACATGCGAAGTGCCACGACCGTGATGCCGGCCGAGATGACCCACCCGGCCGCATAGATCCTCCGCGACCCGCGATCCGTGCGCATGCTCCGAGCCTACGCGCCGCCCGCCTAACGCGGATCATCCCGCGGGACCCATTGCCCGCTACTCCCCGCGGAGTAGGACGGCCGCCGTCCTCATCCGGGCCGGCCAGGGATAAGTCGGTTCCGTGGTACGACGACGCCGGCCCGTCCGCGCGGCAGCATCGGTGACGGCGATTCGTCTTGCCTGAAAGGATCATCATGTCCCAGACACAGCCACTGGCCGGCGCCCCGGTACGGGCGCGCACCGTTCCGGGTGCGAGCAGGCCAGGACTCGCGCTGCTCGTCATCGCCGCCGCGCAGCTCATGGTCGTGCTCGACGCGACCATCGTGAACGTGGCCCTGCCCCATATTCAGCGGGGACTCGGGTTCTCCGACAACGGCCTGGAGTGGGTGGTCAACGCGTACGCCCTGACGTTCGGCGGGCTGCTGCTGCTCGGCGGACGGGCCGGTGACCTCCTCGGCCGCCGCCGGATGTTCGTCGCCGGCCTGCTGCTGTTCTCCGCCGCCTCCCTCGCCGGCGGGTTCGCCACCTCGCCCGCGTGGCTGCTGACCGCCCGCGCCGTGCAGGGCGCCGGCGGTGCGATCGTCGCACCCGCCGCGCTGGCGCTGATCGCGACGACGTTCCCGGCAGGTCCCCGGCGCAGCCGCGCCATGGGCGTGTACGCCGCGATGAGCGCCGCGGGCGGTGCGGCGGGACTGGTCGCGGGAGGACTGCTGGTCACCTACGTGACCTGGCGCTGGGTGCTGTTCGTCAACGTGCCGATCGGCCTCGCCGTGGCGCTCGCCGCGCCGCTGGTCCTCGGCGGGACATCGCCCGCGCTCAGCGGAGCAGCGCGCCGGGCGGGCGGCTTCGACCTGCCCGGGGCTATCACCGGAACCGGCGGTATCGCCGCGCTCGTCTACGGCCTGTCAAATGCCGCGACGACATCGGACGGGGTCTCGCACTGGGGCGACGCCAGGGTGGTGGCCTCGCTGGCGGCCGGCGGGTTGCTGCTCGTCGCGTTCGCGGTCGTCGAAGCACGCGGCCGGGACCCGCTGCTGCCGCCGCGTCTGCTGCGCGACCGGGACCGTCTCGGCGCCAACCTGATCATGCTTGGGGTGGGGACGGCTATCTTCGGCGTGTTCTTCTTCGTCACGCTGTTCGTTCAGGACCTGTGGGACTACTCCGCGCTGCGGGCGGGCGTGGCGTTCCTGCCGCTCACGGTCGCTCTCCTCGTCGGCTCCGGCGTTGCTACCCCGCTTGTTTCCCGGCTTGGCGCCCGGCCGCTGCTGCTGGCCGGCGCGGCGGCGGGTGCAGGCGGCATGTACTGGCTGTCGCGCGTCACCGAGCACAGCGGTTATGCCGCCGGGCTGCTCGCCCCGTCCCTCGTCATCGGTACCGGGCTCGGGCTGCTGTTCGTTCCGCTGCCGCTTGTCGCGCTGTCGCGGGTCGCAGAATCCGACTCTGGGGTGGCATCAAGCCTGCTCAACACCGGCCGGCAGGTGGGCGGCGCCCTCGGGCTCGCGGTGCTTGGCACCGTCGCATGGACGGTGACCGCCGACGGTTCCCGCTCCAGGGCCACCGGGACCACGCTGTCAGCGGCCTACCAGCACGCGCTGGCGGCCGGCCTGGACCGCGCGTTCCTGGTGGCCGCGGGGATCGCGGTCCTCATCCTGGTCACCGCTGCCGTGGCGATCCGGGGCGGCCAGCAGTCGACGCGCGCCTGATGCCACTGTCCGGCCTCGGGCCTCAACTCCCACCGGACGTGCGGCTACCTGATCGTGAAGGGGGTCTCGTCAGACCCCCTTCCGCTACCCGGCGCGGAAGGCCGGCGCTGCCTGGACCCGCATCCCGGCGTGGAACTGCCCGTGGGCGCCCGGCGTGCCCTTCCGCTGCGGCAGGGACGGGTCAACCGGGAAGTATGAACCGGTCGACCGCGGTGGCGAAGCCCTCGTCGGCGTTGGAGGTGGTGACCCGGCGAGCGCTGCGCTGCACCTCGAGGCTGGCGTTGCCCATCGCGATCGACAGCCCGGAGTGGGCAAACATCAGCACGTCGTTGGGCATGTCGCCGATCGTGGCGATGGCCTCGGGCGGGATCTGGTACTTCGCGGAGAGATAACGGGCGACCGCGCCCTTGTTCGCGTCCGGGTGAGTCACGTCCAGGTAGTAAGGCTGGGACCGGGCCGCGGTGACATGATCGCCGAACTTGTCATGTGCGGCGGTCGAGGCGCGGGCGACGGCGTCGAGATCGTCGCTGACGCCAACCAGTTTCGCGACGTCGCTGGTCAGACCATCAACGCTGGTCATGACCTTGGGCTCGAACCGCACGGTCGCGGACTCTCTGGCCACGTGGGAGCCGTGCGGGTCGGGGACGTACCAGTCCGCGCCCCGGTAGACCCATGTGTCCAGGCCGAACGATTTGTTCAACTCCGCCACGGGCACTACGAGTTCCTCGGGGAGCACGCGCTGCTCGATCACCGACATGTCCGGGTTGACAATTACCCCGCCGTTGAAGGCGGCGATCGGGGTCGTGATGCTGAGCGGCTCGATCAGCATCGACATCCCGAGCGGCGGCCGCCCGCTGGTGATCGCGAACAGGATCCCGGCCTCGCCCAGCTTGCGCACGGCGTCGATCGCCCGGTCGGTAAGGACCTTGTCCGGCGTTACCAGCGTGCCGTCGACGTCGGCAAGAAACAGCCTGATGGTGCTCCCCATAGCGTTCCTCCTGGTCAGTGAAACTATTACAGGCTGGACACGTTCGGTTGACCGGTAGGTAACGCCAGTCAAGCCATTGCACTAAAACTAGGCGGCGGCCGAGCGGACCGCGCGGCGAAGCGCGCGTGCTTCCCGGCCGAGCCGACGTCCTGATTTCCCGGAAAGACCGCCTAGGAGCCGGTCATGCCCGCATCCTGATGCCCGGACCTGGTTCCAGCCGCAATCTCGGGCGCTCGCTCAGCTGATGTCCGTCCTCGCAGGTCAGCGAGACCCTGATGCGCGCGCCGCAGCCGTCATGGCGCACCACGGCCGGCGGCCCCTCGGGGCCGGCGAGGTGACGGTCTCCCCATTCCATGAACGCCAGCAGGATCGTAACAAGCTCGCGGCCAGGTCCGCTGAGCCGGTACTCGTGCCGTTCCCGGGCACCGGACTCACGGTAGGCAGTGCGCTCGACGAGGCCGGCGTCCGCCAGCCGGGCGAGCCTGCCTGACAGCACGTTCCGCGCGATGCCCAGGTGGCCGGCCAGTTCATCGAAGCGCCCGACGCCGTTGGCCACGTCCCGCAGCACAAGCAGCGTCCAGCGGTCGCCGACGAGGGCGAGCGTCCTGGCGATCGAACAGGTGTCGCTGTCGTACGCGCTGTACGGCCTCATGACGGGCATGGTACGCGTGCTAGGTTGCATTTAGAAACTCAGATGCTGAAACGAGGCGGCCATGACCACAGCAACGGGGACCGAGCAGCCGGACGCGGAGCGGCGGCGCACCTTCTCCTGGGCCGATCCGGCCGAGATCGCCGAGGCGGGTGCGGGCATGAGCGGCGCCGAGTTCTTCGCCGCGATAGCCGAGGGCAAGATACCGCCGCCGCCGCTCATGCAGGCCCTGGACTTCGACGGCGTGTCCTTCGGCGAGGGTCGCGCCTCGTTCCGGCTGACGCCGCGGGAGTTCCACTACAACCCGCTCGGCACCGTGCACGGCGGCGTGTTCGCGGCCCTGCTCGACTCCGCCTGCGGCTGCTCGGTGCACACGCTGCTCCCGGCGGGCGTCCTGTACACAAGCCTGGACCTGTCGGTCAAGTTCCTGCGCCCGGTCACGGTCGGCACCGGCCCGATCACCGCGGAGGCCGAGGTGGTCCACCTGGGCCGGCGCACCGCGCTCGCCGAGGGCCGGATCACCGACGCCGCCGGCAAGGTGTACGTCACCGCCACCAGCAGCTGCCTGGTCCTGCGCTAGGAGCCCGCTGAATTAGACCGTTTCTGGGCTACTACTTGCCGGATCTTGCCTGGTCACAGGTGTGACCGCACGCGCGAGCGTCGCTAATTCCGCGGAAACTTTCGCCCCGCCGTCAACACCCCGCCGCTAACCGATCAGATGCTGCGGCAATCCCTTCAGCCCGGGCGACCGTATAACGACTAACGCAGAGTCATCGCTTACGAGCCAAAGTGACGGTAAGTAGCACTGGCTACTCGGGGGTCGGCACCATGGGGGGAACATGAAGATCGGTGACACGGGGTCGGGCATCAGCAGCACGCCGCTCGCGAAGCACCCCGCCACCGTCAGCACCGATCGCCATGAGGTCACGAAGCTAACCGGGCTGCGGCAGCCCACGGAAACCCAGGCAACGGAAGGTGCGTGCACGGCGCCGCGCGCTGGCCGCGCCGGACAGATCTTGACCTCGGCAGAAGATCGGGGAATCCGCTGGCGGCCCGGCGAGCGGCTAGAGGACCTGTTCGAAGAACGGTGCGACACGCTCCGCCGCCACGGCGATCTCGCCGTGGACGGCCCGTCTGGGCGCCTGTCGTACCGCGAACTCGACGCGCGCGCCAACCAGCTCGCCCGGTTCCTGACCAGGCGGCACGGCATCCGGCCAGGCGACCGGATCGGCCTGCTCTTCGACGAGGCCGTCGACGGCTACCTCGGGATGCTCGCCGTCCTCAAGGCGCACGCTGTCTACGTCCCGCTCGATGCCGGCTTCCCACCGGACCGGCTGTCCTACATCGTCCGCGACTCGGGGGCACGGGCCATCCTGTGCCACTCCCGCCTCGCCGGGCTTATCCGCGAGACGGAACAGAGCCTGCGGGCCAAGGACGACGAGGACGAGGAAGAGGCGCGGCCAGGCGGCCTCAGCGCCGTCTTCGTCGACCAGGCACACGACCAGATCGCCGCGCAGAGCGCCGGCCGCCTCGGCTCAGACGAGGCCGGCGAACCGGACGACGGCCTGTGCTACATCATCTACACCTCCGGCACCACCGGGCGGCCGAAGGGCGTAGCGGTGAGCCATCCGAGTATCTGCAACTTCGTCCGCGTGGCGGCGGAAACGTACGGCATCACCGCGGGAGACCGCGTCTACCAGGGCCTGACGATCGCATTCGACTTCGCGATCGAGGAGACCTGGGTGCCGTGGATGGCCGGTGCCACGCTGGTGCCGAAACCTCGCGGCGGCAGCCTGCTCGGCCCGGAGCTGGACGGCTTCCTCCGCGACCAGCACGTCACGGCCCTGTGCTGCGTGCCGACGCTGCTTGGCACGCTCGACGCGGACCTGCCTGAGCTCAGGTTCCTGCTCGTCTCCGGCGAGCCCTGCCCGCGCGAGCTGGTGACGCGCTGGCACCGGCCCGGCCGGCGGTTCCTCAACGTGTACGGCCCCACCGAGGCGACCGTGTCGGCGACGTGGACCCAGCTCCGCCCGGGCAAGCCGGTGACCATCGGGGTGCCGCTGCCGACGTACTCCGTGGTAATCCTCGACCCCCGGCAGGACCGCGTGCTGGCACCCGGGGAGGCCGGGGAGATCGGGATCGGCGGGATCGGGCTGGCCGACGGCTACCTGAACCAGCCGGACCGCACCGGCCGCGCTTTCGTGCCCGACTTCGCGGGCCTGCCTGACAACCCGTCCGGCAGGATCTACCGGACCGGCGACCTCGGCCGGATCAACGACGACGGCGAGGTCGAGCACCTCGGCCGCATCGACACGCAGGTCAAGATCCGGGGCTACCGGATCGAGCTGACAGAGATCGAGTCCGTCCTTGGTGAGGCCGTCGGCGTCGCGCAGGCAGTCGTCACCACGCACGAGCGCGAGCCGGGGCTGGTAGAACTCGCCGCCTACTACAGCCCGCGCCGGAGCGCCGGCCCGGTCGACCCGGACGGGCTTTACGAGCACCTGCGCGGCCGGCTGCCCGCTTACATGGTCCCGGCCTACCTCCAGGAGCTGGCGGAAATCCCGGTGACCACGGGCGGCAAGGCGGACCGCAGGCGCCTGCCGCCCCCGTCGGGGCCTCGCCGGCACGCCGTACGGGGCGACTTCGCCGAGCCGGCCGAGGGCACCGAGACGGTGCTGGCGGACACGCTGGCAGGGGTGCTCGGCATGAAGCGGATCTCGGCCGACGCCGACTTCTTCGCCGAACTCTGCGCGAATTCCCTGCTGATGGCGCGGTTCATTGCCGCGCTGCCGGACGGCATCACGGCGTCGATGCGGGATGTGTACGAGAACCGCACGGTGCGCCGCCTGGCCAGCGTCATAGCGGGGGGCGCCATCGGCCAGGGCAGCGGCCGCGCGGGCAGGCCGGCCACTCCCGCGCCGCCGGAGTCCCTGGACCTCGGTAAGCCGGCCGGCACGCCGCGCTACCTGCTGTGCGGCGTCGCGCAACTGCTGGCGTTCGCGGGCCTGATCGGCCTGGCCGCCCTGCTGCTTGACGACGGTGCCGCGTGGATGGCCGCCGGACACGGGGCCGCGGACGTGGCGCTGCGGGTGGTGATATTCGGTGCGGCCCTGCAGGCCGGCCTAGCCGCGGCGCCGATCGCCGCCAAATGGCTGCTCATCGGCCGCTGGCGAACCGGACGCATCACGATCTGGAGCCTCGCCTATGTTCGGTTCTGGCTGGTCAAGACCCTGGTGCTGGCCAGTCCCCTGGCCCGGCTGGGCCGCGGCAGCGCGCTGTACGGCCTTTACCTGCGCGCGCTCGGGGCGAAGGTCGGCCGCGGGGCGGTGCTGTTCACCGAGCACGTGCCGGTCTGCACCGACCTGCTCACCATCGGGCCGCGCAGCGTGGTGAGCAAGAACTGCTATCTCAACGGCTACCGCGCCCGCGGCGGCGTCATCGAGATCGCGCCGGTCACCCTCGGCGCGGACGTCTTCGTCGGTGAGCAGACCGTCCTCGACATCGGCACGGCGATGGAAGACGGCACCCAGCTTGGTCATTCGTCGGCCCTGCTCGCCGGGCAGACCGTGCCTGCGGGCGCCCGCTGGCACGGCTCGCCCGCCCGGCAGGCCAGCGAAGATCACGACTACCTGACACCCGGGGCCGTCTCGTGCGGGCGGGCGAGGCGCGCATGGTACGCCGCCGTCCGCGCCGGGGTCGCGTTCGGTGTCGCCGGTCCCCTGGAGGCGGTCGTCGCCATCCTGCTGCTGGCCCGGCCGCCGGTCGTGCGCGCCGTGCCGGAGACCGATGCCGAGCTCATCGCGGCGGTCGTATACGGCGGCCTGCTGGCCGCCGGGCTGCTCGTCGCCGCCACCGTCCCCCGGCTGCTGACCCGGCTGCTTACGCCGGGCCGGACGTATCCGCTGTACGGATTCCGCTACACGATCTACCGGCTGCTCGTACGGCTCTCGAACATCCAGCCGTTTCACGCCCTGTTCGGAGACAGCGTCGCGATCACCGGGTACCTGCGCGTCCTTGGCTACCGCCTGGGGCACGTGGAGCAGACCGGCTCGAACTTCGGGATGGCGGTCCGGCACGACGTTCCCGCGCTCAGCGAGGTCGGCCCCGGCACGATGGTCTCCGACGGCCTGTCGCTGATCAGCGCCGACTTCTCGAGCGGGGCCTTCCGCGTGCGGCCCGCCGTTGTCGGGACGCGGAACTTCCTCGGCAACAACGTCGCCTTCCCCGCAGGCGCACGGGCCGGCGCGAACTGCCTGATCGCCACCAAGGCGATGGTGCCGGTCACGGGGCCGGTCAGGCACGACACCGGGCTGCTCGGCTCACCCTGCTTCGAGATCCCGCGCACCGTCGAGCGGGACAGGCGGTTCGCGGGACTGGCCGCCGACGGGCCGCGGCGGCGCCGTCTCATCGCGCTGAAGACCAGGCACAATCTCGTGACGATCGCGCTGCACCTGCTGGCACGCTTCGTCTTGCTAACCGGCTTGCTCGCCGTCGCGCTGATGCCGCGCAGCAGCGCGGGCTGGCGGGGCTGGGCGGAAACCGCGGGGATGGCCGTCGCCGATCTGGCGCTGACCATCGCCATCTTCACGCTGGCCGCCCGCGCCGTTACCGGCTTCCGGCCGCTCAGGCCCCGGTACTGCTCGATCTACGACCGGCAGTTCTGGCAGCACGAGCGCTACTGGAAGGTTCCGTCCGTGGCGTTCCTGCGGCTGTTCGACGGCACGCCGTTCAAGCCGGCCATCTGGCGGCTGCTCGGCGTGCGGATAGGACGGCGGGTGTTCGACGACGGCTGCGGCATCGTCGAGCGGAGCCTCACCACCGTCGGCGACGGCGCGACGCTCAACATGGCGAGCGTGCTGCAAGCGCACTCGCTCGAGGACGGCACCTTCAAGTCGGACCGGATCAGCATTGGTCCCGGCTGCACGATCGGCACCGCCGCGTTCGTGCACTACGCCGTGACCGCCGGCGACGGGGCGCTGATCGAGGCTGACTCCTTCGTGATGAAGGGCTCATCCATTCCGGCGGGCGCGCGCTGGCTGGGCAACCCGGCCAGCGCCGCACTGACCAGGGCTGCGGCAGACCTTGCGGCCGCAAACGGGGACACGGCAACCGCGGACACGGTGACCGCGGGTACGGCAACTGGAGACTAAAAGGACGGAAGTGACGGCAATGGGAATCTTCGAGACACGCGAATCTGAGGTGCGCAGCTACTGCCGCAAGTGGCCCGTGCTGTTCGACCGCGCGGCCGGCGCCTGGCTTTACGACGAGACCGGGCGTCCTTACCTCGACTTCTTCGCCGGGGCCGGGGCGCTGAACTACGGCCACAACAACCCGCTCCTCAAGGAGGCGGTGCTCGGGTACCTGGCCAGGGACGGGGTGATCCACTCACTCGACATGTACACCGTGGCCAAGGCGGACTTCCTCACCGCCCTTGACGAGCTGATACTGCGGCCCCGTGACCTGGACTACAAGGTGCAGTTCCCGGGACCTGCGGGCACGATCGCCGTCGAGGCCGCGCTGAAGCTGGCCCGCAAGGTCACCGGCCGCACCGAGGTGCTGTGCTTCACCAACGGCTTCCACGGGATGACGCTCGGGGCCCTCGCCGTCACCGGGAACGGGTTCCACCGCGGCGGGAGCGGCCTGCCGCTCGCCCACGCCACGCGGCTCCCCTACGACCGCACGCTCGGCGCGCGGGTGCCGGACTTCTCCTGGTTCGACCGGTTGCTCGATGACAGCGGCAGCGGTCTTGACCTGCCGGCCGCGGTGATCGTTGAGTGCGTGCAGGGCGAGGGCGGCATCAACGTCGCGTCACCGACCTGGCTGCGCGCGCTGGCCGAGCGCTGCCGCCGGCACGGGATCTTGCTCATCGTGGATGACGTGCAGATGGGCTGCGGGCGCACCGGCCCGTTCTTCAGCTTCGAGGTGGCAGGAATCGAGCCGGACATCGTGTGCCTGTCCAAGTCCATCGGCGGGTACGGGTTCCCGCTCGCGCTCACCCTGTTCCACCCGGAACTGGACGTGTGGGCTCCCGGCGAGCACTCGGGCACGTTCAGGGGATTCGACCCGGCGCTTGTGACGGGGTGCGCGGCGCTGCGGACCTACTGGACCGACCGGGAACTCGAGCGCCGCACTGCCAGGAACGGCGAGCGCGCCGGGGCGGTGCTCGGCGGGATCGCCGCTTCTGTACCCGGCGCGCGGGTGCGGGGACGGGGCTTGGCGCAAGGTATCGAGTTCAAGGAGCCAGGGATGGCACTCAAGGTCGCGGCGGCCGGCTTCGACCTCGGTCTGGTTGTCGAGACCGCCGGCCCGTCCGATGAGGTCGTCAAGCTGATGCCGCCGCTCACCATCGCCGACGACGAACTCAGCCAGGGCCTTTCCCTGCTGGCTGAGGCCGTCACCCGTACGGTGTAGGCGTCTCCGTCGCCGACCGCATCCCAGGCGGGACGGTGACAGCGGTGAGGAGGATGCCGTCGCTGGCAAGCCAGCGGCCGCGCAGGACGCCGGGCACCGGCTCGCCGGGCAAACCGGTGCCGGCTGCGGCACCGTCCGTGGCCGACCGGTCCGCAACGAGGATCCGAGCCGTGAAGGTGCCCGCGGCGGGATCGATGGCGACTTCCGCGTCCTCGAACCCGAGCCAGCGGCCGGTGAGCGGGAACCACGCCTTGTACACCGACTCCTTGGCGCTGAACAGCAGCAGGTCCCAGCGGGGCCCAGGCACGGCCGCCAGGTCGCGCAGCATGGCACGCTCGGCCGGCAGGGATACCCGGCCGAGAACACCGTCCGGCAGCGGCCCTTCCGGCTCGGCGTCGATGCCGATCGCCCGCACCCGGTCAGCGCGCCCCACCGCCGCGGCACGGTAACCCGCGCAGTGCGTGATGCTGCCGACGACGCCCGGCGGCCAGCGCGGGGCACCGCGCTGGCCCGGCGGGACTGATGCCGGGGCCACGCCCAGCCCGGCCAGGGCCTCGCGGGCCAAGGTTCTCGCCGTCGCGAACTCGCGGCGGCGCCGGTCGATCGCCCGGGCAACGGCCGCGGCCTCGTCGGGAAACAGGACCGCGTCGACGCGGTCCCCGAATGCCTCTGCCCACGCGATGTCGACGGGCAGCACCTTCTCGATCACCGGAAAGCAGCTTAGTGCCGGTGTCCGCTGATTCGCCGGGGAGCTGGCCGGCGGGAAGGACTCCTCGTGTTGCGGCGAGCGACTTCTTCGTCCGCTGGTGCGTGCGAGGCGGGCCGCCGGCCGACGGGTTTCCCGGCTGCGTAACCCCGCCGAGCGGGCAATGACCGGGTAAAGAAGGTTAAAGGACTCGTTCGGGGGAAGCTCGAGGGCTTATCTCGCACCAAGGGAGGCGCAACATGGGCTTCATGGATAAGCTCCGCAACCGCTTCATGATGGGCAGGGGCCGGGCAAAGCAAGACGTGGGCCGGGCGACCGGCGACCCCTACCTGGAGACCCGCGGCCAGGCCGAGCGCGTCGAGGGCGCCGGACGCCAGGTCGGCGAGCAGGTCAAGGATGCCGGCAAGAACGTCAGGGACGCGTTCAAGTAGCAAGTGACAAGCCGCCCGCACGGCTGCGAGTAGACCGCCACTTCTCGCCCGCGACCGGAGTCACGGGCTGAGTAGCCGGGGAACCGCACATCCGCCCCGGATGATCTCTTCTGGACTCACCCGAACGGATGCGCGTGACCCCGCGGCATCGCACTGAACCCTGGGCCCGCCGGCGGGCAAGAGCGGGATACCTCAGACCGGCGGGCCCAGCTTGCTGAGCAGGTTCTTCTTCCAGACCAGAATGGTGTACGACTCGAAGTGGTAGGTCTTGGCCGGCTTACCGAACATCTCGACGGCCACCTTGCGGGGGACCGGCTGCCCGGGCACGATGACGACGAAGTTCGCGGTGTGCGTGGCCGGGTCGGCCAGTTGCCCGTCGGTTTCCCACGCATCCGGCGCCAGCCTGCTGTTCTTTCCGTGGCTCTCGACGGCGAGCATGGTGATCTTGCCGCCGGAAGCCACGGTGACGCTCGCCGATTGCCAGTACGGCGCGAGCCCGCTGTACAGGTGGTGCTGGCGCAGCCAGGTCGCGAGGTGCACGTTCTGGGGCGTGCGCTGCGGTGATGCGGCGGCGATGCCGAGCAGTACGGCGTAGCAGGCAAGTACGGCGGCGAGGACCGGCACCAGGACCGGGGTACCGCGCCGCTGCCGGTGCCTGGCCGGCCCGCGCACCGAGGCGAACCAGGGCAGCCGGGACCGGAACCGGGCCGGGGACCGCGAGCGGGCCGGGGCGAGCCGGACTTTCAGCAGCGGGCCGCCGAGCATCCGGCCCGCCAGGGCCGCGCCGAGCGACAGGACCGGCCCGATCTCGTGCGCGCTGTAGATGTTCTCGTAGGGGACAAAGAACAGGTAAGCAGCGACGTTGACCGCGATGGCGAGCACAAGCACGTCGGCGACCAGGTCACCGAGGCGGTCGCCGCGCGGCGGGCGGATGAGCCGCCAGGCGGCGAAGACGAAGGCGCCGATGACGGCGGCGACCCCGGCAAGATGCAGCAGCGCGAAGGCGACGTTCCCCGCGCCGGTCACTCCCGCGTAGTCGGCGCCGAACAGGGCGAGCACGCTCTGCCAGACCATTGGCACCGTCCGGGCGACCTGGTGCAACGGCAGCGGGTGATACGCGGCCGGCCCGAGGTGGTATCCGCCGGCGCTCCTGATCAGCGAGTTCGCCGCCTTGGCGGCGGGGACGGCGGCGACCGCCGCGACGGCCAGCGATAGCTCGTACCAGACGGCGCGGCCCGCGCTTATCACCTGCTGTGCCCTGGCCGCGGCCCCGGCTTCGCCCCTGGCTTCGTCCGTGGCTTCGTCCCTGGTAGCAGGACCGCGGCCGGCGGGGATGCCCGCGGCGCCGGCGCCTGGTGCCGCCCGCCGGGCCGCGATGATCCGGCCGGCCCGCAGCAGGCAGGCCAGGACCAGCGGCACGACACCGACCACCTCCGCCAGTGCGTCGCCGACGATCGTCCACGCCAGCAGCACCGCCACGCAGACCGGGACGTACCAGCGCGGCGGCGCCCTGTCCAGCACGAGCAGGAGCAGCAGCAGCGGCACGGCGGTGCCGACGTGGTCGGGACTGCCGAGCAGCACCACGGTCGGCCCCGTCGGCTGCGGCGCCAGCATGACACCGGCCGCGATCAGGGCACGCACCACTCCCTCCGTGCCCCGGGCCCGGCCGCGGGCCACGAAAGCCGCGAGCAGGACGAGCAGCGTGTAGGTCAGCGCGGCGCAGATGTGCACCACCTCGGGACGGATGCCCGCGACCGCGGTGACCGCCATGTACTCAGGCAGTTCGGTGGTGATGAACGAGACGTCGGTGTCCCACCAGCCGTGCAGCAGCAGGTTGCCGTGCAGCATGTCGGACGCCTGGAGCACCTGCCCGGCACCGTCGGAGTTCACCTGGGTCGCTCCGGCGACGCGCAGGTAGCAGAACATCAGGAGCGCCCCGGCAAGCACTGTGCCGATCACCCACAGCACCCAGCCGCGGTGTCGCCTGGTCACCGCATGCGGCTGCCGCCGTGTCTCCTCCCCCGTCAGAGCCACGAGATGCAACTACCCCTGCGCGCGAGGCCGCACCCTCGGCTTTAGTGGAAACTAACCGGATTCTGCGCGGCAACACAGCTCCTGGTACGGTCAGCCGAGAGCAAGACGGAGGCGGGAAAGAGACACATGGACTCACTGAAAGAGCGCGTCGCCATCGTCACCGGCGCCAGCCGGGGCATCGGCCTTGGGATCGCCGCGGAACTCGTCCGGCGGGGCGCCCGGGTATGCGTCACCGCCCGCAAACCTGAGTCCCTCAGGGAGGCCGTAGCCCAGCTTGGCGGCCCTGACGTGGCCATCGCGGTGCCGGGCAAGGCCGACGACGCCGGCCACCAGGCGGAGGCCGTGGCCCGGACCATCGAGGCGTTCGGCCGGCTGGACATGCTGGTGAACAACGCCGGCATCAACCCCGTCTTCGGGCCGGTCATCGATACCGATCATGCCGCCGCCGCCAAGATCCTGGCGGTCAACGTGCTGGCCCCGCTCGCCTGGACGCGGCGGGCGCGGGACGCGTGGATGGGCGAGCACGGGGGCGCCGTGGTGAACGTCGCCTCCGTCTCCGGGCTGCGCGCGAGCCCCGGAATCGGCCTGTACGGCATCAGCAAGGCGGCCCTGATCCGGCTGACCACGGAACTGGCGGTCGAACTCGGCCCCGGCATCCGGGTGAACGCGGTAGCGCCGGCCGTGGTAAAGACGCGGTTCGCCACCGCCCTGTACGAGGGCCGCGAGGAGCAGGTAGCGGCCGCCTACCCGCTCAAGCGCCTCGGGGTGCCCGAGGACGTCGCGGGCGCGGTGGCGTTCCTGCTGTCCGACCAGGCAAGCTGGATTACCGGGCAGACCCTGGTCATCGACGGTGGCGTGACCATGGTCGGCAGCCTGTAACCCAGGCGCAGGAGCCTGCCGAACGAGACCGGTTCTGGCGTACTTCTTCCCGGATCTTGCCTGGTCACCGGCATCACCGCAGGCCCGGAGCGTCGCTAATTCAGCAGACTCCCAGCTAGACCTAGATCGGGTTCAGTTCGCCGAGCAGGTTCTTGTTCCAGACCATGATCGTGTACGGCCCGAAGTGGTAGGTCCTGGCAGGCTTCCCGAACTGCTCGAGGGCGAGCGCGACCGGGACGATGCGGTCCGGGCCTGCGACGACGAAGTCGGCGGAGTACCTCGCCGGGTTGTCGAACCGCACGTCGGTCTCCCATTTATCGGGCGCCAGCTTACGGTTCCAGCCGTGGATGCCGATGGCGAGCATGCTGATCCTGCCGCCGGTCTCCACGGTGACCGGGGAGGCCTCCCAGTACGAGGCGAGCCCGTTGCGTAGGTGGTGCTGTCCCAGCCAGGTGGCAAGCTTTGCGTCCTGCGGCGGCGCCTGGGGCGACGCGGCGGCGATGCCGAGCGCCGCGGCGTAGCAAGCAAGCCAGGCGGCCAGGACCGCCACCAGCACCGGGGTGCCGCGCCGCCGGTCCCCGCCCGTCTTCGCGGGCGCCCACGGGAACCGCGCCAGCCGGGATCGCAGTTGCGACGCGATCCGCGACCCGGACGAGGCGGTCCGGACCCGGAGCAGCGGTCCGCCGAGCATCCGGCCCGCCAGGGCCGCGCCGATCGACACGACCGGCCCGATCTCGTGCGTGCTGTAGATGTTGGAGGGCTGAACGTAGGCGACGTAGGCCGCGATGTTCACCAGGATGGCGAGCACGAGCACGTCCGCGACCAGGTCACCGGTGCGGGCGCCGCGCGGCGGCCAGATCATCCGCCAGACGGCGAGAAGAACGGCCAGGGCCACCATCGCGACCCCCGCGAGATGCGCCAGCGCCAGGCCGACGGGCACCGGGCCGGTGACCACCTTGTAGTCGGCGCCGAACAGCGCGAGCACGCTCTGCCAGACCATCGGCGCGTCGCGGACGACCACATGCCACGGCAGCCGGCCGTACAGATCCGGCCCGAGCTGGTATCCGCCGTGCGCTGCGATCAGCGCGTTCGCCTTGTTCGACAGCGGGACGGCCACCGCCGCCGCGGCGGCGAGCAGCACGTGATACAACACGGCAAGCCACTTCGTGTCCCAGTCACCGGCAAGCCCGGTAACGGGCTTCCCTGTTTCCTGGGTCGCGGCGGCGGGCAGCCGCCGGCGGCGGGCCCATGCTGCCGCGAGCCGCACGGCGATGATCCGGACGGCCCGCAGCAGGCAGGCGATGACGAGCGGGACGACGCCGATCACCTCGATCAGCGCGTCGCCGACGATCGCCCAGGCGAGCAGGACCGCCACGCAGACCGGGACGAGCCAGCGCGTCCACGCGTAGCGGATGGGCACCCGGTCGATCAGGAGCAGCAGCAGGAGCAGCGGTACCGCGCTGCCGACGTGGTCGGGGCTGCCGAGCAGCACGGCGTCAGGCCCGTTGACCGCCTGCGGCGCCAGCATGACGCCGGCCGCGATCAGGGCACGCACCACTCCCTCCGCGCCCCGGGCCCGGCCGCGGGCCACGAAAGCCGCGAGCAGGACAAGCAGCGTATAGGTCAGCGCCGCGCAGATGTGCACCACCTCGGGGCGCATCCCGGCAACCGCCGTGACCGCCATGTACTCCGGCAGTTCGGTGGTGATGAACGAGACGTCGGTGTCCCACCAGCCGTGCAGCAGCAGGTTGCCGTGCAGCATGTCAGATGACTGGAGGACCAGTCCGGCGGCGTCGGAGTTCATTTCCGTGGTCCCGGCGATGCGCAGGTAGCAGAACATCAGGAGCGCCCCGGCAAGGACGGTGCCGACGGTCCACCAGATCCAGCCGCGGTGCCGCCGGACCGTTACCTTCGGCAGGTCTCCTGTCTTCTCCCCGATCGCGTGCACGGGGAAGACGGTACCCGCTCGGAAAAACTGCGAACTTGCAGATAAGTCGAAATAGACGCAATACAGAGGGCTGTTCTTTTCCCTTTTATCCCCACTTGTTCCGCGGGTTCGTGACGGGAGGCCCGCCGTAAGCGGACTCAGCGTTCCTGTCCCGTTTCCGAATTGTTGCCAATCATTTCGTCAAGCAATACCGGACGGGGTGGTGCAGGAATGGGGCGGGCTGCTGCGGGTACGCGTATGACTGTCAGAGCGGAAGGAAGAGTCATGGCTACCAGCCGGCAGAAGGCAGCGGCCCGGCGCAACATCGCCAAGGCCCGCGAGGTTCAAAGCGAACGAGCTCACGGCGAGAATATCCCGCGCCAGGGCGAGGGCATGAGCACCGCGGAGAAAGACGACCTGTCCAAGAACGAGTTCGCGTTCCCGAAGGAGCGGAAGGAACCGCTGACCGACGCCAGGCACGTGCGCAACGCGATCGCGCGGTTCGACCAGGTCGAGGGCGTGAGCGACGCCGAGCGCGACCAGGCGTGGCAGCGGATCATGGCTGCCGCCGAGCGGTACGGCGTCGACGTATCGGAATCCGACTGGCGCGACCTGGCCCACGGCGGCAAGGACAGCTAGCAGGAGTCCGCTGAACTACCGCGCCCGGGCACGGGCGTTTCCGCCGCCCCCCCAGGCGGACCGCGGCGCCGGTACTCCCGAAAGTTGCGTGATTGAGCCGGCCCCTCGCCCCGGGTCGGGGGGCCGGCTTGAGGACGGCTGCGACGGCCCGGACGGCGTGGCCCTCAGACCTGGGGTGCCCGGGGCGCCGCCCCGCGTGCTGATCGCCCGGCGGCAGTCACAGGCGGCGCAGCAGTTAACGGGTAGGCGCGCGCTTAACGGGTAGTGCCATGGTGACGACGGACGGACCGCACGAGGCCGAGGGAGGCTGCGATGGCACCACGAGACTCAGACGACGGCGGCGTGCAGTTCCACCGGGACCGCCGCGAACACGGCGGCGCACCGCAGCGCCTGGATGACGACGAGCTCGCTGAGCTGACCGAAGAAGAGCGGGTCGAGGCGGGCCTCGACGACTATGACCCCGACGAGGTGCCGCCGGCCACCGACACGCCGCCAGAGAACGTGGACATCCGGGAGACGGAAGTCTACGAGGAGGAGCGCGCGGAACTCCGACGCGAGATCGACGACGGCGAGTTCAGGGAACCAAGCAAGCGCGACCCGTTCCCGCCGACCCGCTACGACAGCTAGCGAGGGTCCGCAGCCGGTCCGGCCGCCCGCCGGACCGGCTGGTAACCCGTGCTGGCAGCGGGTTTCCGCTGCCCGCGCCTTCACCGGACGGTAAGGGCTATTTCGTAATTCTTATGGGCCGTCCGCTCCGCGGTCAGCACCCAGTACTTCATGGCGTTCTCCTTCGCAGGCCTTACGTGGTTCTTAACAGCTTGCCGTAACCCCGGGGGACAAGTCCGTGGCTGGTTAGGCTCAGGCCCGGCAAGTCACGGACGGCGCTATGGGCGGGGCCATTCGGTTTGCCGGAACAGAGCCAACCGAAAGGACTCCGGTCATGAAGATCGCGGATCAGCGGACATCCGGCGGAGCCGCCGCGGGCGCTGGACTCATCCTCGGCAGGTTCCGCCCTCGCGCGGTGGCGCTCCTGTCGGGCGCAGTGGCCGCGGCCGCGGCCCTGGCGGTCGCGGGCTGCTCCGCGGGCGGCGGGAGCGCCGCCGAGAACGTGGCACTGTCCGCGGCGAGCAGCAATACGGCGCAGCTGGCCGCCGGCCAGGCCGGCAACTATCAGGTTCTTACCCTGAACGACGACCGCGACCTCACCTTCAATCAGCTTCTCGGCATTAACAACGAAGGCCAGATCGCCGGGTACTTCGGCAGCGGCAACGCCGGCCAGCCGAACAAGGGTTATGTGCTTCGCCCGCCATTCGCCCAGGGCGATTTCGGCAGCGAGAATTTCCCCGGTTCAGCGCAGACGCAGGTCACCGGCCTGAATGACTTCGGTGTCACGGTCGGCTTCTTCTCCACCCAGAACGGCGCCACCCCGGCTGACGACAACAACGTCGGATTCTGGCGCGCGAACGGCCGGTACCACCAGGTCAGCTTCCCGACCATGAACAACTCCAGCCCGGCGGTCAACCAGCTGCTCGGTATCAACGACACGGGCACCGCGGTCGGGTTCTACAACGACAAGGCAGGCAACGCGCACGGCTACGCCTACAACATCGCCACCCGGCGGTTCAAGCTGGTCACCGTGCCCGGCGCGACCTCGGTGACCGCCGCCGCGATCAACGACGACGGCACCGTCGCCGGCTTCTACACCAACGCGAAGGGGACGGTCGACGGCTTCATCAAGTTCCACAGCAACAGGGTCATCACGCTCGCGGTGCCGGGCGCGTCGATGACCCAGGCGTTCGGCCTGAACGACAACGGCGAGGTCGTCGGCGCTTACACCACGGGCAGCGGCAACAGCGCCGTGTCGCACGGGTTCACCTGGATGAACGGCACGTTCGAGACCGTGAACTACCCGAAGGCCAGTTCCACCACGATCAACGGTGTCAACGACGAGGGCGACATCGTCGGCTTCTACACCGACGCCAAGGGCAACACCGACGGCTTCGTGGGCCTGCCATAGGTCCCTCTCCCCCTCAGGCGAGGGCGGCTTCCGAGCAGGAAGCCGCCCTCGCCCTGTCATCTCCGCTTCCGCCCGTGCCCGGCGATGAGCGGCGACGCCAGGAAACCGCCGTCTTAGCCCGTGCGCGGCGGCATGCCGCGGGCGTCCGACACAATGGGGGCCATGGTTTCTGAGATCTTCGATCCGGCGCGGTGGCGTGCGGTCGAGGGATTTTCCTTCACCGACATCACCTACCACCGCGCCGTGGACTCCGGCACCGTCCGGGTGGCGTTCAACCGGCCCGAGGTCCGCAACGCGTTCCGCCCGCACACGGTGGACGAGCTTTACACCGCGCTCGAACACGCCCGGATATCGTCGGACGTGGGGTGCGTGCTGCTGACGGGCAACGGCCCGTCGCCGAAGGACGGCGGGTGGGCGTTCTGCTCTGGCGGAGACCAGCGGATCCGCGGCAAGGACGGCTACCGGTACGCCGCGGGCGAGACGGGCGAGACCATCGACCCCGCGCGGAGCGGGCGGCTGCACATCCTCGAGGTGCAGCGGCTCATCAGGTTCATGCCCAAGGTCGTCATCTGCGTGGTGCCCGGCTGGGCGGCGGGCGGCGGGCACAGCCTGCACGTCGTCTGCGACCTCACCCTGGCCAGCCGCGAGCACGCCCGCTTCAGGCAGACGGACGCGGACGTCGCCAGCTTCGACGGTGGCTTCGGCTCGGCCTACCTCGCACGCCAGGTCGGCCAGAAGTTCGCCAGGGAGATCTTCTTCCTCGGCGACACCTACGACGCCGACGCGGCGCACCGGATGGGCATGGTCAACGCCGTAGTGCCGCACGCGGACCTGGAACGCACCGCGCTTGAGTGGGCGGCGAAGATCAACGGCAAGAGCCCCATGTCCCAGCGGATGCTCAAGTACGCGTTCAACCTGATCGACGACGGCCTGGTCGGCCAGCAGCTGTTCGCCGGCGAGGCGACCCGGCTGGGCTACATGACCGACGAGGCCGCCGAAGGCCGGGACGCGTTCCTGGAGAAACGCGACCCGGACTGGCAGGGCTTCCCCTGGTACTACTGACCGGGCCGGCGCGCGGGCTGAGGTAGGTATTACCCGAGCTCGCCGCGCTCACGGAGATTCTCGACCGTGTCCACGATCGTGGTCTCGGCCGGGCGCGGGCGCCAGCCGAGCTCGTCCTTCGCCCGGTCATTGTGGATGATCAGCCGGGGCGGCTCGTCCCCGGCCGCTTCGGTGGTGGGCACCCGGCCGGCCAGCGGGGCGAACCGCTCCCGGAGGAAGCCGGCCAGCTCGAGGTACGTCACCGGCGGGCGGTCGGAGACGCAGATGTAGCGCTTGCCCGCCGCCGTCGGTGCCGCCATCGCCCGGATGTGCAGGTCGGCCACGTCGCGGACGTCGGCGATGCCGAACCGTTGCCGCGGCACGACGCTCATCTGCCCGCTGAACATCGCCTTGATCAGGTACATCGAGGAGCCGGTGCTGGCCGTCAGCGGCGGCCCGAGTATGAACGTCGGGTTGACCACGGTCAGCTCCGTGTCCCCGCCTTCTGCCTGCATGAAGTCCCAGGCCGCACGCTCGGCGACGGCCTTGGAACGCGGGTAGGGCGGCAGTCCCGGCATGTCGGGGTCGGTCCAGTCGTCCTCGGTGAACTCGGCGCCCGGCTTGGGGGTGTAGCCGATGGCGGCGAACGACGAGGTGAGCACTACCCGCCGGGCGCCCGCGTCGCGGGCGGCGCGCAGCACTCGCAGGGTGCCCTCGCGGGCGGGAACGATCAGCTCGTCGGGGTTGTCGGGCTGGGCGGGCGGGATGGGCGAGGCCACGTGGTACACCTCCTCGACTCCGGCCATGGCTTCCTTCCAGCCCTCGTCGGCCATCAGGTCGGCGGTCACCACGTCCAGGCCGGCCGGGTCGGCCTCGCCGCGGCGCACCGACGCGCGCAGTTCGCCCTCCCGGGCGGCCGAGCGCACCTGGCCGCGTACCGGCTGGCCGGCCCGGAGCAGGACGGCGATCAACTGCGTGCCCACGTACCCGGATGCTCCGGTCACCAGAATGCTCATCACTTGACCTCCGTTTCCATGTCCATGCGGTTGAGGGCGGCATGGACCCGCGCCTGGGCCGCGGCCTCGGCCGCGGCGTCACCGTGCGCCCGGGCGTCCCACAGCGCCGACTTCTCGCGCAGGTAGTCCAGCCGGGAGTGCAGCGCCGCGATCTCCGCTTCGATCCTCAGCGCGTGCCGTCGCAGCAGGTCGCGCTGCTCGGCCGCCACCGCGCGCCCGCGCCGGCCGCGGTTGGCCTGGTAGGTGCGCATGTCCTCGATGCCCATGCCGAGCGCGCGCAGGCAGGCGAGCGCCTGGAGCACGTCGAGATCCTCGTCGCGGTAACGGCGGTGCCCGCTGCGCTCATCCCGGTCGACCGGGCCGACCAGCCCGACCTCCTCGTAGTAGCGCAGGGTGGGCTCGGTCAGCCCGCTGCGCCGGGACACCTCCTGGATCGTCATCACGGTCATAGGGCCAGCAAAACACACCTCAAGCGCTTGAAGTCAAATGCTCGGCAGCGCGGGTCAGCGGGTTAGCCGGGGCTCCCGCTACCGCCCGCGGGTGCGCCGAACAGGCCTTCCAGCTGCTGGGCGTTGACGTGAGCGTAGTCGCGGTAGCAGTTGTTGAACACCACGTGGGTTTCGGCGGCGTCCTCGGCCAGGCGCTCGATGTTGCCGGCCCAGGTGACCAGTTCCTCGTTGCTGTAGCGGTACCGGAACCGCTGCTGTATATCTTTGCTCTCCCAGGTGTCCGAGTGACCGTGCAGGCGGACGATCGCGAGGTCGCTCGTAGCGGCCAGGACCGGCGGGATGGAGTTCGGGTAACCCTGCGGCATGTCCACGCACACGTAGGGCAGCCCGTGGTCGGACAGGAAGCCCAGGGTCTCCTTCTGGTTGTCCGAGGTCATCCAGGTGTGGTTACGGAACTCGATGCAGACCCGGCGCGGCGCGGCCCGCTCCGCGCAGGCGACGATGTACTCCTTGTTGGAGCGCGAGATCGGGAACCAGGGCGGGAACTGGAACAGGATCGCGCCGAGCTTGTCCGCCAGGCGCAGCGGCTCTAGCGCCGCGAGGAACCGGTCCCAGGCCTCGGTGGCCACCTCCGGGTCAACGTCCTTGAGGTAGACCCGCTCCTTGCCCGACTTGCCCGCGGCCTCCCGCAGGTCCGTCGGGAGCGACCGCACCGGGGTGGGGTGCTGGGTGAGCAGGCTGAACGCCTTCACGTTGAAGGTGAAGCCCGCCGGGGTCCGGTCTGCCCACGCGGCGGCGGCCTGCTCGGCGGGCAGCGCGTAGTAGGAGGAGTCCACCTCGACGAGGGGGAACTGCCGGGCGTAGTACCGGAGCCGTTTCTCCGGCGTGGTCGCCTCGGCCGGGTACCAGCCGGACTCAATCAGCGACTTGTCGGTCCACCCCGCCGTGCCTACCCGGATCTGCCCCATAGCCGCAGCCTAAGAGCCCCCTGAATTAGACGGTTTCTGGGGTACTACTTGCCGGATCTTGCCTGGTCATCGACATGGCCGCCCGCCCGAGCGGCGCCAATTCAGACTCCTGGGAAACCGCCGGGAAGGATTTCACGCGGCCCGCCCCCTGGCACGGGCCCGATGGTTGTGACAACGATACGGCCATAGGCGTATGGCTG
>Ga0335072_10003718_pt1 | contig 22860 bp, 25 predicted proteins | sample Lox_Sample_21_FD_206725 | JGI IMG/M metagenome (GOLD analysis project Ga0335072, IMG submission 206725) | Soil microbial communities from Loxahatchee National Wildlife Refuge, Florida, United States - Lox_Sample_2.1 | ecosystem: Environmental > Terrestrial > Soil > Wetlands | place: USA...
GATGCATGATCCGTGGGATAATGGGCACGAGGGAAAGAACTTGATTTCGGGTGCAAGGTGTCGTTTCATGGTCAGCCCGCCCGGTGAACCCATCGGGCGACCAACCTTGCCGCGTGGTGCAATTGGTAGCACACCAGATTCTGGATCTGGGTGTTCTAGGTTCGAGTCCTAGCGCGGCAGCTTTTTGACCTTCCCCGTTTTCCTCTCGGAAACGGGGTTAATTTTTTCCGTCCCAGCCACTTAGACGGCAAAAAAGTTAGGCGCACATGCGTGCACGAAAACGCAGATTTCGACCTATTTTTCCGGAAATTTGCCCTTTAAACGTCCCTTTTTGGCGGTCGGTTCTCCTCTGAAGTCCTCGAGCTGAAAACAAAAAGTTCAGGATTTTAAAAAGGAAAACAGTGAGACCGGAAATTTACTTTACTGGCTGCATGGGACGCAAACCCTACAGCACCCGAAACCTTACCAAGGCCGCCGCAGCGCCGACGCCGACGGTGGCTCCAGCGTCGTTGTCCCCATCACCCGGCTGCAGCACGCCCGAGTGGGTGACAAAGGACGAGATGATGCGCCGGCTCCGCATGGGCAAGAGGTTTCTCGAAAAGCTGATGAAGCGCCGGAAGATTCCGTTTCGGAAGTACTCCAGGAAAATGGTCCGCTTCAATCCCTCGGCAGTCGAAACCGCCTTGGCGGTTTACAACAGTGAGGTGGAGGCATGAAGGCGACGCGGGAAAAGACGAAAAGCGGAAAGACAATTTACCGGGTTGCCTATCGAGTGACGGGCCGACGCGTACGCAAAACGTTTCACACCCGACAGAAGGCGGAGGAGTGGGCCGAGAATAACGCTGATATTGGAGAAAAGGAGGGAAGTTGCTTTGGGCAGCTATGGCTGCAGATCGAGAACAAGGAACGGCATGAGCTGATGGATGCACTGGCGATCATGCGGCAACGCCGCTTGACCGACCCCACGGCGAATCTGGTGGAAGCCACTACGGAATATGTGGCGCGTCGGTCCGCCGTCTAGGCGAGCATCAGTTTCAAGGACGCCGTGGCGGAGCTTATGAAATCCAAAACTAACCGCAAGAGGAAGGGCAAGGTCGGGAACAACTGGTACGGGGTCTTGGCAAGTTGCCTGGGGACTGTTGCCGAGGGCTTAGCCGATAAAACCCTTGTCGAATTTACGACCGAGGAAATCGAGACCTATTTGGAAGAACGTATGGACGACGATGATTGGGAGCCCAGGACCTTCAACAATTATTGCGACTATATTGCGTCCGTATTCAAATGGGGAATTGAGAACAATAAAGTTTCACAAAATCCCGTCAAAAAAATTGAACAGTACGACAAGAAAATGATCCATAAGGAAGTGGTCGTACCCGATGTTGGGATCATCGCCCGAATCCTGAGCTTGACGAAGAAGAAGTACCGCAGGCTCAGACCCGCCCTCGACCTCGGTTTTGGACTCGCCATGCGCAGCTCAGAAATCTCGCGGATGGACTGGGCCAATGTGCGCAAGCAACTCATTCACGTACCAGCCTCCATCGCCAAAAATGGCGAACCAAGGAATATCGAGCGATCTCCTTTGCTTGATGGTGTTTTCCGGTCCCTGCATTCCATGCACCAAACATCCGGCCCCATCATGTACAAAGGCTGGCGGAGAGATCTAACTCGGCTTTATGAGGAGGCGGGTATTGGTAAGGCGCGTAACGTGGCGCGAAAATCTGGGGCGACCTATCATTACCACGCCACGGGAGACGAGGCCCTAACCCGTAAGAACATGGGACACACCCAAAACTCGGCCGTATTTTCCAGTTCCTACAAAGCCCTGAATTTGTCTGACGGGGCAACCATGACTCCCATCGAGAAGACGGACGGAATGGCTTACTTCGCTCTGTGGAAGAAACATTAATGTTCTCTGGCCTAAGCTATTGACTGAAAAAAGTTCAGGATTTCAGAAAGTTGAATATTGGGCTTCGGAATGAGCAATCATGGATCGAAAAGCGGATATTAAGCAATCCGCTCTCTAACCAAACAGAAAGAATAAAAAATGCACCCAATGCCCATTAGCCCTATCGCCCTGAACGAAAATAGTTGCCGGAACGGCAACAATTCACCCCTAAGGTTGGCATCAGCCAACCCCAAGCCGACAACTTCGAAATTGCTGCCTTTATCGGAGGAGGAGTCGAAATTGTTGAGCGAGCTTGAAGACTTACTCAAGAACGAAGGCCGGGCGAGCCTGGGAGCTGCCAAGGCGCTCTACACGATCCAGGAGAAACGGCTGTATCGCGGCCACGATAATTCGATGAGAAAATATGGGCAACGCTGGAACTACGGCCCCGCCTATACTTGTCGCCTTATTCAAAGTGGCGAGGTCTATTATCGTCTCGAATCCCTGTGGCGTGTTGATGGACTGCCTGAGCCCACTTCGGAATGGCAGCTGAGACCGTTGGTCAAAATGCAGGACGTGACCGTACAGCAAGCCGTCTGGAAGGAGGCCGTGAAGCAAAGCGACGACGGCTCACCCAGCGCTACCATCGTGGAAGAATGTGTGGCCCGCCATTTGGGCGTATCGGTGCCGAAACGTACAAACGCCGCCGCCCATCAGCGCCTCGATCTCGCAAAAATCGAAGGTTTGGCTGAGGCAGCACAGGGCCAGGGCATGACCCCTGCGGAGTTTGCCCGCTTGATCCTGAACGGCTACATGGAGCATTACGTCCAGGCTGCGGTCGATGAAGAAATCTACGTTGCCCTTGATCTTCTCATTTTGGGCGGCTTTTTCCACGAGGGATAATCTGCGGCAAAAGGTTAAGCGTCCATTATGGACGCAAAGCAATCGCCGTCATTGCTGCGCAGTTATTTTACAGCACAATCTTACTTAACCATTCCGGGAGAACAAGGGGCTTACTCGACCGATACATACCCCGAAGTTTTTCGGCTCGTGCCACCAAGTCTTTCTGTTCTTTGGTCGGCCCCCCGGGAAATCCAAGCGGAACCTTTACCTTGCCGCCCAGTGGCTCGAGGTCAGATATCAGAAAATCAAAGTAATTCCGACGATTATTTGGATACTGCAGATGAATAGCCAGGAACCCTAGGCCAAAGTTGCCATCAGGATCCGTTCCGGGGCCCCACGGGTAAGGCACGAGAGCCTTGATCTGTTCTTCCGATAGGTTGGAGACCTCAACTATCGAGTGCACACTGCTTCTCTCAGGGCATAGTTGGCCATCAGAGTCGGTACCAAAGACCGGGGCGGTGCGCTCGAGATCAAAAAGTTCACCATAACAAAGACGGAAGAGAAAGTAGCGTAGCGTCTCCCACTCCGACAGGAGCAAATTATCCACCGTGGGATACTCATGCCTCATTTTATCGCAGACCCACTGCAGCGCAAGGAAGGTGACGCTGGCGCGCGGCGGTGTTGGGCTGGGAGTCGCCGACCAGAACCATGCGCTGGTTTGAGAAGGCATCAGCCCGCAATAGGCGGCGAGCTGCTTATTAGTCCCCTTCTTATCGTGACGGACGAGCTGCACCGCATCAACAAGGGATTGGTATCTCGTCTTAGGCAACGCCATTACCAAACTGGGGATTTTTACTGTTGCCGAACTTGTCTTCTTCTTGGCGGCTTTCATAGGCCCAGTCTAGCAAAGTTCCCGAGCTCTAAAGCTTTAAATTTACCACCGAAGCATATTTGTTATTCCGGCTAAAATCAGATTTCCGGGTGTGATTCTCCTCTGAAATCGGCAAAAAGTTCAGGATTTCAGAAATCCAAATATTCTCGCGGGAATTTACTAAAGTGGTGCCATGCCCAAGGCACAGGAAATAGGTTACGCTCAGAAATCTGGAACCGGTCGGAACCATCGATTTCAGAAAAATCCGCACTCTTTTCAAATTGCTAATAATCAGGAATTTGGGAACCCATTGGACGTCTGCATCACCATGATGCCGTATGGGGCGGAGCATGGCAAAAAGCACTTTTCAGAAGTCCTTGGCAAACAAGGAAATCGGAGGTTAAGACCATGAAAGCAAAGATCTTACACAATGCTGACGTGGTGTCACAAGAGATCAAGAGGTTTCCCTTGTGGTCAGAGATTTCTGGAACTCCGCTGGAACCGCTGGTGACTGAGGCCCTGGCCCAGATCACCATCTTGCCTGGCCCGTCATTCAAACCCAAGGCTTGCAGCTTTGGGGACACCCCCGGGCACCGGCTCGAGTGTCCCGCTCATCTCACTTCCCGCGCCAAACCGATAAAGGTCTGGCTGCGGGACCTATGGGAAGGCCGCCCCAATATCATGCTGGTCAAGCTCAAGCTGGATATGGCCCACCAATACGCCCTCCGGAATCTTTAACTCAATCCCACCTACCGCGATGAAAAAACCAACCATCACTCCACGCCGCTACTGGAATAAGATCATCACCCTCCATCCTGTGACCAAGCAGGGGCGGTCCGGCCACGTACTGCATTGCCCAGGCTGGCTCCGCCCCGACGGCAAACCGGTTCTTTATTATCGGTCAGACGCCGTTCCCGGCAGGCCTCATCCTAATCTCGTCGCCCGTCGCGATCAGATAGTCGCCCAGGCGGTCGCATCGATGGTGGCCGGAAGCACGTATGGCCTCGCCTTCTTCCTCGACTTTTCAACTTCCGGTCGGCCGTTCAGCGAGGTCGATGCCGGAGCCACCCAGAGCAAACCCTAGTACCCGCCCCAACCTATGAAAACCAACGTTAACACCGTACTCCGTCGCGTAATCGAAGACAAAATCAAGCTCAAACGCAAATTCAAGAAGAAGAACGGCTATTACCTCTATTGCCCCGGCAGCCTTCGACCCGATGGCAAGGCGGTTGAGATGTTCCGCACCAATCTTATTCCCGGCCGACCGCACGACGATCTGGTCGTATTGCGGGAAACCCTGATCAACGAGGCAATTGGGTTCAAAGACCCCAATAAGGAAGACTTGGACGCCCGTTTGGCAAAGGCGGGGATGTCCTGGGAAGAGTTAAATGCGTGGCTGGACCGCAAGGGAGCCGTAAGGGCTTTAGTTACCGCAGGTATTAGTTTTGGCGAAGCCTGGCGGAAATTCCTTGAGCATCAGGTACTGGAGGACGAGGGTGCCATGCCCAGCCTGCAAACGGCTGAACGAGTCTATCGCCAGTTTGACATCGCTCACCCCAAACTCGCCCTGATCGAATTGTGGGATGACCCGAAAAAGGTCGAGACCTTCATCAAGACAACTTGGGCGAAACCGTCGCAGGGGGCCATGAAGTCCCTCTTCACCACCTTGATGGACTGGGCCCGAAAGCATTTAACCCAGCTTTACCCGAACGTTGTGGCAGCAGAGGAATTATTTCAGGCTGACCCCAGAAAACTCATCGAGGTTGCGGCGAGAGGCAAACGACCACGCGCGATCTTGAGCGTCGAGGGATTAAACCAACTCATCGATGAGGCCATGACCAATCCCCGGGATGAAAAATATCGTCCGTCTTTCTTCCTTGATTTTGAAACCTTTGCCCGACCTTCGACGGAGGCATCAGGCGGTTCCACCGATGCCGTCCGAATCTACGATGACCTGGCTCTCTTGACCGTCGAAAAGATCATCACCAGCCAAGGCTCCTACGGGGATGAAATCAGCCCGGACGGCTATGGTTACATCGACGCGCCGCTGAATAAGACGCGAATGAAGCGTAATGGTAACCAGGGAAGGAAAACCCGCATGGTTAACATCACTCCACGAGCGCGAGCCTATCTTCAACCGATACTGCAACCCATGATCGACGCCGGCTGGACCCACCAGTCGTTCATTTCCGAGACTGCGACGAACTATTCCATGGCCAAGAGCAGGCTCTTCAAGCAGATCGATCCTATGGTGTGGGTGGAGGGAATTCCTAATCCACTGCGGTACTCTAAAGCCAAGAAGATCGCGAATACCAATGACATCGTCAGATCGACTGTCGTCACCTTTCTCCTCCTTGTCCTCCGCCACTATAAGCTCATCAAGGAGGAGGACATCATGGATCATCTGCGCCGACAGATGGGACATACCGGCGATTCACAAACCATGGAGGAGTTTTATCTCAGCAACGGTCGCCTACTTGAGGCTCTCGCTTGGTGGAAGCATCGCCCGCCGCCCTTTACCTACACATTGGACCACCAGCAGTTTCGTAAATACCGCTATGGAACGTATCTCAAGGCGTCGGCGGCAGCGAAGCCGATCAACGCTGAGCTGATAAAAGACCCCAAGCATGTCGCCAAAATCATCCGTAACCGGAGAAAGGCTCGGAAAATTGATCCCAAGACCGGTAAGTTCACTTATCGCCGCAAGACGGCCATATCAAGTTCCTCGCCCTCGGTAGCGTCGGACCCGATTACCAACGCTGATCAAGTGCTATTGACCGTAAAACATGTTGAAGATGAGCAAAAATTACAACATGACAGTTCGCGACATAATGACGAAGTACCAAGTCAGTCTGGCAACGGTGCGCCGATGGATTCGGTACGACCGGATCCGATATCGGCGACTGACGAGACGATGCCTCCGCTTTAACGAAGATGAAGTCGACGAAGATCTCTCCCAGCAACCCTAACCCAAACCAAACAATGAAACACCCGCATAAGCAACCCACGGCAATGAAGCCCCGTCCTTCCGATGTAGAGTCCCTAAACTTGGCGCGAGTAACTGCCCAAACGTACGCGAACCGTCTTTGCCTTAGCATAAAGACAGTTTACGCCATCATGGGACACTCCCGGATTTAGGAGCCCTGCTTCGCCCTGGCATGATCATGCTGGAAGAGGGTTGGCGGCGAATCCGCAGGGACATTTGTTCCCGAATCAGAAGAGCTCGGGCAAGCGATTGGGCCGCAAGTCGGCCTGGGAGATTCTTCATCCTGCCTTCAAGAAAGCTGGGGTCACAGGCATGGCCGGTACCCACTGCTTAAGGAAGACATTCGCCAACAATGTCCACAAGGCCTTGGGCGGCGATCTCTTCCGCACCAGCAAGGCGATGCGTCATTCCTCGCCGCTAACAACACTGAGGTATTTGTCTTTCAAGCAGGAGGAGATTGATCGGGCGATTCTTTCCACTTAAGGGGCGACTACATTTATTCGACCGGAATTACCTTCCTCGCAAAAATTTATCGCTTCTTTCCGGGCAGCTCAATTTGCGGGGAATAGCCAACAAAATAGAAGTCATGCTGTTGCGATGCGCTCTCCAGCTGGAGCAATCGAACCGCGCGCAGCCGTCTTAAACTGAAAAATCGTCTTAGGGAGGAGTACTGTCCGACGTAAGGAATCAAGGTAAGGGGTTCGGCGTAGAAGGGAACGATGCCGATGTCGGCCACCGAGACTGCAAAAAATTGCGGGCGATCGTCGTTCGCAATAAGCGTCGTTTGGATCAATACTCCCTCCCGAATTGCCCAAAAGTTGTAGCTTCGTTCCGGTTCATCATCCTCTCTTCCCATCAAATAGAACGAACCTCTCGTGTCATGGGTTTGATCAGCAACTTCAATCGGATAATAGAGCCCCCTATTGCGACCCACGGTTCGAATTAGATAGTGAACGTCGTTCATCTGATCGTTCGGGTGGTAGTCGCACCATTTAGAAGTTCTTGGGCAGGACGGGCCTCCCATTTGTATTGGTCTCCAGCTACACGTTCGGAGCCGACGATGGGAGCCCAGATGAGATCACGATTGAACAAGAAGGTTCTAGTCTGGCTCGTTCTTCGAATCGCGCTGCGGCGAAGCGACGCGGTTCGAGTATCCAAAATATCCAAATTCAAGATCTCGACCGAGTCATCTGGGGTATCAAGCTGCAGAACATTTCCTCTTGTACCGCGAAACTTGTGGAAGGCCCAAGTTTTCGCTTCATGTAAGAACTGCCCAGAATAAAATCCACGCCCCAATTCACCGCCGCCGAGAGAAACGTCAATTCGCCCAGGCACCAAACGGGCGGCAATAGCAGACGAAGTTCCGTGATACGAAATCATATGATCCCAATCGATTATTGCGAGAATGGATCAGTTCGCAAAACATTATGTACTAATTGGCCGTTCATTGCTCCCACTGCCGTAAAAGACGCTCGCATTCTTTGGCAGGAAGATAAGCGTTTTTGGCCAAGACGAGGCGCAGACCTTTAGCGGCCTCGGGAGGCGTTAACCGTCGCTCTTGGATCAGCTGCTCCATGATCCAGAGAAGGCCGTGAACCGTGACCTTGCGCCGTTTGGCTTCCTCCCTGAGCTCAAGATCGCCAGTCAGGAGAATGCCCTTCTCCCGGGTTGCAACCCATAGGACCTGCAGATCAACCAATCCCAAGGCGTGATATAAAGGGTCGGACGCCAAAGACTCCATCTCATTTCCGGTCAACGTCGCGATACGGATGACGCCGCTGTCAACGAAGGGGCGGACCACCGTCCACTGAGCCTCGACCTCCAGCTGGAGCAGGACCAAATCGGTGGTCACAAATTCATAGGGAAGCCGAAGACATGGCTCAAGCAGATCGCCGTGCACGAGGTCGATGAGGATGTTGGCGTCTTTGACTGCGATCTTCATGAAATTGCCCGATTGTCCCTAGCGCGGTCACGAGCAAACCTGCTGTAACTCTTCGCGGAATTTACCAAGGGGAACTTTAAGCAATCCCGCTCCCTTGGAGAGGGTGATGAGCTGCTCGGCAGCGGCGCGATAAACCAGCATCTTGAAACGAACCGGCTCTTCCTTGACCTGGTACAGGTTGTCCCCGGGTTCTCCCTGCTGCTGACGCCACTTGCAACCGCACTCCATCCAGAACCTCCGATACGTGGCCTCGGAGATCAGGTCGAGGTGCCGTGCGCGCATCATGATCGACATGATGGAGGCCCCGTAGAATATCTTGAGCTGAATCAGTTCCTCCAGAGTTATGACGGAGCGATGTTTCCCGAACTGGTCGCGAAACGATTCCGCCGGCAGCAGAAATGCACCGGCAAAACGCCCGACCAATTTCTCCTCTTCCTTAGCCTCGACTCCTTCCGGAAGCCTGAGCAGCAGGTGGGCAAGTTCGTGCACGGTCGTCATTCTTTTCCGCAGGGGGTTGGAATTCAGCCAGGAGGCAATGACGATGACCGGTCCTGCCTGGGTCAAGGCGCAAAGGCCGTCGAGATGCCGGTCCGTGGTCTCCACTTCATGGATCATGATCCCCTTGCTCTCCAGCAGAGAAATGATGCCGGGAATCGGATCATGGCCGAGCTTCCATTGCTGGCGCAGTTCCCTAGCCTGTCCCTCCGCATCTTCCATCGTCCGGACAGGGGACGGCTTGAGTGGATTGGTGAAGGGCTTGGCCAAACCGAGGATCTCCTCGACTTCGGCATAACGCTCGAAATGATCCACGGCTTTTTCCTGAACGGCCTTTTCCAACGTGGGCGAAAGTCGCGCCATTTTACGGAAACGAACATTCCCGAGTTCAAGGGTGGGAAGACGAAGGAAAAAATCGGGCTGCTGGCCCAAGACGCGGCTGAGCCTGGCCAGTAGAGAGCTGTCCGGCATCATCTCGCCCTTCTCGTACTTGGCGAGGGCTGCGTGGGAAACCGCCTGTCCGATCAGTTGGGACAATTCCCGCAGGGAAAGTCCCTCCATCGTCCTGGCCTGGCGGAGCCGGTGAGCAAACGTATTTTTAATATTGAATTTCTCCATGTTTACAAGATGCCTTGACAAATCAAAAATGTCAACCATGCTGGATGGTAGCAAGGAAAGATTATGGTTCAGACCCTAACCGCAACGCAGAAACCCCGGATTTCGTTTAACAAGCTGTGCGAGTACCCCCATGTGAGCCCCTCGGCCCGGAGGCGGATTGCCCGTGAACAAAAATTTTCCGCCGAGTTTCAGGTTTCCTATTACCAAGCCGCCCTCCACGCGCTGTTCAGAGCGACCGATCTCGAGTCGGGCCTGCTCGATCACGAACCGCTAAGGACGGTTGCCGCCCGGCTCGAAAGTGAACCGGTCGAGGGCAAGTTCCAGAAAAGCCGCCAAAAGAACAATATCTGGGCGTTGCGCCTGCTGGCGAGAATGGCCCCGCAAATTATTCTTCCACCAAGGGAGCATGTTAAGGTCATGCAAAAGGCGACGATGGAACGGGAGGGAGTCAATATCAGCGTCCGGCCCGAATTCATTACCTACAACCGGCAGTTGAACACCTTTGCCTTGACCAAGTTCCGATTTTCCAAAAGCCCCGTTTCAGCTGACGCCGCCGAGACGGGAGTCGTCCTACTTTTGGAGTTTGCCAAGGAGGCGCGGTTCGCAGGACGTCTACTCGATCTTGAGCACACGACTATTATCGACGTTTTCTCCGGTTCGATCATCCATGGCCACATGGTTGGCCGCCATCGGTTGGTTGAAATGAACACCGCCCTCAGGGAATTGGCCCTCATTTGGCCCGACCTTAAGCCTCCCGGAAACAGGCATAATCGCCTCGACGGCCCCGGGGGCTAAGCCCTTTCTCGGCTATATATCCGTGGAAGCCCTGTTTGTTCAGGCGGCGACTTCCGCCCCCCTAGGCCTCCGGCCAGCGCAGGGTCGGGGAAATCATCCTGATCCATAAGTATTATGGCTTGATCAACTTCGCGCAAAAGCAAGAAGAGGTTCGAAATCATTGTCGTCCGCACTATGTAGCGAATCGATATAGCGGCGGCGCACATCTCCAGGGGCATCGAGGTTTGCGCTTCCCCACGTAAAACGCGTACCCCCCAATTCGGTAACGAGAAGATCAGCAGCAAGGCGAGAGTGGCGGCCGTTTCCATTTGGATAGCAATGAATCCACACCAGCTTGTGATGGAAGCGAATGGCTAGTTCATCGGGCGGGTAGACCTGTTCCTTGCACCAGTAATCCACGGCTCGGCAGAGCGTTTCGGTCTCGTAGCTGATCTTTGGCCAATGGACGCCAAGATTGCGATCCGTCTTCCGGTACTCCCCCGCCCATTTCCAGACTTGGCCCAACATGCGGCGATGCAATTCTTTTAAGAAAGCTGAATCCCTCACGGACGGGATACTACGGCGATTCTGCAACCAAGTTTCCGCCTCCACGATATTGGCTTGCTCCAGCTCGTTCAGTTCTGCGCGCAGGGTAATATGCTGGGGAATCAACCCGTCTTCCTCTTCCGGTGTGAGGGGTGTGGCACCTGGCGGATATTCGCCCTTCATTTCCAAAGAGCCCGAGGTTTGTTGATAAGGGCTTGAGCGAGAGTTTCCGTTTGCTTGCGGATCTTTTGATTCTCGACCTCTTGGGCCTCGAGTTTCATGGTATGACCGACACGCCCTAGGATGGCTTTGGCCTTTTCGGTTGCTTGCTCCTTCAAGATCATGCGTAGAGACGTACGTGGAACTATGGCGTAAACTAAATCGCAATTCATTGCTGCTGCCGCTTTCTTTAGGCTATTGAGAGAGACTGTTCCACCTGCTTCAGAGTACTCCAAATCGTCCACGCTTCCTGGAGCAACTCGGAGACGTTTGGCCAAGACCGGCCTGGGTAATCCAAGGCTAGTACGAATCGCCCGAAGCCATCCTCCAGTTGGAACAGGCTGATTGCGAAGAAGTTTCCACCGCTTTAATTTATGATCCAGCTGCTCTCTGCCTAACTTCAGAAACTCTTCATTCATGGCCATACAGTACCTCATAACCGTAAACGAACAAGCTAAAAGCCAGGCTATAGCCTGGCTTTGACAGACAAGAACCAGGCTATAGCCTGGTTCTTATGGAATAAAGCCAGGCTATAGCCTGGTCATAAAGTCGCAAGATGCTTGTTGATAGAAGTATAAATGGAATTTTACTCTTGGACTCTAATTATGCTTGGGTATTCATGGCATGCCAGGCGTAAGAAGCCCCCCCCTAGGCAAGAGACTTATTGAGCCTACGAACTAGGCGAACTTCGTTGCGTTTTGTTAAGTCATGTTCCCAGACGCGAACAACGCGCCATCCTTTTCGACGAAGCATCCGATTAACCAAACGGTCGCGAGCGCGATTGGACGAAAGCTTCTTCAACCAAAAATCTGCGTTATTTAGGGGCTGATTGAAATGCTTGGGACACCCGTGCCAAAAGCAACCATCAACGAAAATCGCCAGCTTGATCTTAGGGAAGGCAAAGTCGGGTTTACCCAAAAGAGGCCACCCGCGACGCCAGCCAGTGATGCCATGCATTCGGAAAAGCTGAACCAGTCGCAATTCTGTGTCCTTATTGCCTTTTCCGCGAATACGGGACATTACCTCTGAACGCTTGGATTTATCAAAGACGTCAGTCACAATCTATTCGGTTAAGTAAACGAAAATCTGGACGGTCAAGGACAGTTCAGTTGTCGATAAGGTCACAGAGTAACTTCGTCAAGCTCAAGGCGATCTTTCGCGCCAACAGGGGAGGAACAGCATTTCCTACCTGCTGATACTGTTCGGTTCGCGGTCCGACAAAGAAGTAATTGTCAGGGAATGTCTGGAGGCGGGCCGCCTCCCTGACCGTCAAGCTGCGGCACTGGGTTGGGTCGTAATGAATAAAGTAATGCCCGTCCTTTGAAATATGGGAAACGACAGTAGTGGACGGACGATTCGCAAGTTGTACTCGAAAGCGATCATTAAATTTTGTCTCTTCCAATGCTTCAGCCACATTTTGATGAAGCGGGAGCAATTGCTTGGGGAATTCCTCGAGAAGTGGAGACCTTCCCCTTCGGTTTGCAAAGACTGAGGCGAAAAAGTATCGGTGCAGGTCGGCCCTGATATGACCACGTGACACGTGGTTGCAGACACCGCCCAATCGAAGATCATGAAACCATTCCGGCAGAGCTTTGGGCTGACGCTTCGTTGGCATGAAGGCCTCTCCCCGTCCAAGTTTCGAATTGACGCGATACAAAGCCAAAAAAAGGGCTTCTCTTAACTCCTCATCAAATTTCTCATTTGAGAGCCAACGTACGTCTCCCAAAGTGCCGACAGCCTCACTCCACGCTACTGGAGAGTCCTCTTCTTTAGATAGTCCACTACGAATGCGGGGCAGATCTCCGATTACTTGCTCAACAGTTGGAGGATCTTCCGGTGACAACAAAGTGGGAACACCTTTCAAATCAGAGCGGATTCCCACGACGATTATTCGATGACGGGCCTGAGGAATTCCATATTTCTCAGCGCATACAACAAAGTCGCTGGGTGCAATGTCTCCGAGCAGATCATTTCTCGAAGAAACCACGGAGACAAGTCGATAGGTCAGTGAGGGAGAATTATGTTCTTCAAGAGAGTCAGATATTGCTGCCAATGGATGCCGGAGATCGCCCAAAATCCTTTCAAACATGTTTTCTTTACGAACTCTCGCAGACAGGAGGCCCTTGACATTTTCCATTACAAAGACTGGTGGTCTGTGAACCGCGAGAATACGAAGATAGTGGCGATAGAGCCCGTGTTTGGGGTCGTTTTCGTAACGCTTTAGTCCTTCTCCACCGATAACTCGCGAGCGTCCAACAAGCGAGTAGGCCTGACAGGGAGGACCGCCAATCAGTACCCACTTCTTCGATCCGTTAAGCGCCTTGTTGATGCGCTCATCCACGGTTTTTTCGGGAGCGGATGCCCCCCCTAGTTCCGCTTTCCAAGACTCCGCAGCGGCCGCTGCAGCCGCGACAGGGTGGCGGGCGAACAAATCTTCCCGACTAATTTCACCACGGAGGTGAGCGTAATAGTCGTCGGGCACCCGATCAGGTTCAAATTCCCTGAAAAATGCCCGCAACTCGAGCGTCTGGTGGGCGTGCTCATCTTTCTCGATGGAAAGCTTGATCTTGAACATTCTCCGGTCCTTGGCATCAAGCACGGAACAAAAACCTTCTCCAAGCCCGCCGGGGCCGGCAAATAAATCAATGATGGGAATGGCCATTAATTACCAGGCTAGTCGGCAGAGCGAGGCGATCAAGCGAATCAAATCCACTTGCCACCTGACAGGCTAGGTGGCGGCCCTGAATCGATCAAATTCCTTGGGAAGGAGCTTGAGGATCTCCTCGCAGGTCATTCCATACAAATACCAAGTCAAGTCGAGCTGATTAAGCAGTGCGGCAAGACGCCTGGCAGCCCCCCGATTTTTCGAACCAGAGCCTCGCTTAAATCCATCCGTGGATGGATCAAAATAAAGTCGGGTAGCCGTTTCGGCGACTGCCGGATTAGTCATAAGCTCCTTACGAGAGGCAAGCTGTTCCACGATGTCACCAGGCACATGGAGAGGTTGCATGAGAAATGCCCGTGCCTTATCCAGTTCATGCCGGTGGGCACGAACCACCAGAAAAGGTCCCAGAAGCAAATGGCGATAAAATCGCTGAAAGTTGTCAACGAGGGGAATCAGGCGAGCATCCGCTCCGGGATCGCGCTCTCCATGCCCATTCTGTGGACAAACCGCGTCGAAATAAAAGAGAGTGAGCCACGACCATAGGCCTGAATCACGTTCAGGCACTTTGATTCCTGCCTTCTGTGCCAAATCGTTTAGGAACTCTCCCGCCTCAAGCCGATTAGCGAATGTCCTAAGTGGGGCCTCGATATCGCCAGGAATCGTCTCGGTATAAGCAGGATCCTCAAGAAGATGGACCGGAGGTGGAAGTGTTCTTTCAATATTGAGGCGCGCACGGTATTCGACAAACGCCCGCTCTCCGTCACGATTGAAACGTCTCAGTTTCATCAGCTGTTATCTCCGATTACCTTGTCCAACGTAGACTTGAATTTGTGCTTTTGTGCAAAGAGCGCAACGGTTTCGTCTACCCAAGTTTCCACCTGCTCATCATCATCCTTTTTCGGAGGAGGCCAAGAAGCGCCAAGACTCTTGGCAAAATTCATCCAATCAGCGCGCCACGAATCGTCTTCGTCTTCCTCCGTCCAATCGCTGTCCAGAATCTTCGTCAACAGTTGGCGCAACACTTCGGGATAGACTAAAGATATAAAGTAAGGAGAGCGGGCCAGATCCTTCCAGGTCGGTAGTGCATCCTTGTTAATTGACAGTTCTGGTGGATCGGGATCGGTTTTAAAATTGAGCTTCCAGAGAAGTTCACCCAAGTTATCCGGACATGGAACAAGGAGCGGACGTCTTTTGTCCAGCGCCTCCCCCAGTTTGATGAACGGAATGCCGTCAGCTTCCCCAAGCAGCTTGTGATGCTCCGTTCCCTGCGGCTGAACCACTCTGACCCGGAACAACAGTCCATCTGGAACGTCGAAGTCATCGAGAAATCGATTCGGGCAGGGCACAATATTCGAGATGGTTCCCCAAGGAAACTGCATCCAGAGATTCTGCCGGTGAGCCTCCAGCCAGATTTCCGCGTTGTGGGGAAAGCGATAATCTGCCAAGCGAAGGCCTGCGTAGAATCCCCAACGTCCATTGTCCTCGTGAACGGTGATCAGCACGCTATCCCGCTCGATCCGACGACGACCAGTGTAGTTAAATGTTCTCTTCATCGGTAGAATTCACCTTTTGGGCAACGACAACAATATCCCGCTTTTTATCAAAACCAGTGATTCCAAATTCAAAATCAGGTTTACGGATTTCAAGCTGTATGCAATTTCTGTTCTCACTGGTAACTATAACGTTTCGCTTGGGCTCTTGCTTGAGCGGTGTCCGCGTGAAGACAAAGTCGTCCTCGCTCCATTTTTTAATGGGGTTGCCTCGACGCACGTCATAGGCGGCCTCGATCTTGAGCGAAAAGGGGACGACTATCTCGCCTTTGCCTGGCTTGACGATGAAACCTCCCTCCACTCGCTGAACAATGAACGCGCTTGGCTTTGATTTTGGAATCGGAGGTACAGGAGGAGTGCCATCGTCCTTCTTTTTGTTTTCTGGTGCCTTTTTTGTCTCAGTTGAAGATTCGTCGGACGGCAGAAAGAATAGGTCCAAAAGCAATTTGGGATCGCCCTTCGCCTCATTCCCATGGAGCGCTTGGACGATTTCATATACGCTTCGGGTGACGAACGAAATCGTCTTGGGGCCGTTGAAGTAGCGATTGTAAAATTTGGCAGAATCCTTCTGCCATTGAGTATGGTTAACACCCTCAGAGTCACCGAGAAGCCCGGCAATTGCGGGTTCGTCGACAACCACTAGAGAGCGACAACCCTGAAGCAGTGGTGCGCGAACGTCCTTAATGAGGATGCCGTCGCGAAGAAATTGCGTCCTATAGCCGGAGTCTCGACAGGTTTCGATGTATACCTCGAAAAAGGTCAATCGCGGTTGATCACCCCCTGAGGAGTTTTTCTTTCGCACCTTGATCGGAATTTTCACTCCTACTCGCTGTTCGGCATCCAAATGCGTGCGAATCCGTTTTAGATTTTCTTCAGTCAAGAGCAACGGACCGACAATCTTCCAATCGGGAGTTCCGTCGCCTATGCCGGTCAGATCGACCTTGTCTTTCGGCTTTGCTACAGAAGCCCAAGAAGCAAACTCAACTATAGCAGCCTCCTGAGGTCCAAGTAGATCCCTGTGGGCAGTGACCGTTTCCGCGTCCATCTTCCAAGCCCGACCATCTGATTCAAGTTCAACGACGAGCTCACCTAAGAGTATCGGCCAGAAAAAATTTCGAACTATCGCCTGACGGAGATCATCGGTATCGACGCGATCATCGACACAGGGAACTAGAATTGAGAGGCCTGGTTGATCTCCGCGCAGCAACCCAAAGGTTTCACAAAACGTCTCAATGCACTCGTTTTCAGAAATAGGAAGAACGATATCTCCCTCTACTTGACGTTGACCGTACCAAGCGTCTGGCTGGTAATCGTCTTCTCCCAGAGAATGGGATTTAATGACAGCAGAACCCATCAGGGCCTTGAGCGGTGAATCGCTTCGGACGGTAAGACCAAACATGGCATGCAACTTACTTGATGTTGGGAAGACCTGCTTCCCAATCCCCCATCGGCCGAGTTTCTCTCCTGTCTTCGAAGATCGTCCCTCCGCTCGGAAGAAGCTGAAAAAGGCGTTTCCCTCACACAAATCAGATCGCCATTCGTTGACATCGCCGTTGAGCCCCTTTGTACCAAAGTCTTCAAAGACAAGGTATCCAACCTCTTGCTGCAACAATTCGCCGAGTAAATTATCGGACAATCCCTTCTCAAAATGTGTTCTCGCGGGCTCAAATAACGACAGCATCGTTTTTTTGGCCTGCGGCGACGCTTTTCGAACCAAAGATATTCTCACTCGAACTTCCCTCTCGTTTAAGGGTCCACGACTCGCTGCATCGAGCGAGTTTTGTATTCCTTCTCGAATAAGTGCCTCGCTTATGTTTTCGAGACTTTCCGCAGTAAAAAACGCATCGTTGGCGGAATCGCGCATCCTATCGCAAGGTCTGCGCTTGTTGAAATGCCAGGTTGGATTCATAACGTTGTCTGTAAGATTAGAACCGGAGTTTATTAAGCCTGCTAAATAAGCCGATGTCTTTCACCTTTATTTTCAAGTTTTTTTCCTCGAATTAACTTCAACTAAATCACGAGTTTTTTTGGGATCGATAGTCATGGAGTCTGGTTTCGGAAGTGCTGAGCTACGGACGTGATTTTGTAGTTCACGCGCAACCCGTTTTTTTCCCTCGCGATAAGCCCCAAATCCACCATGCGAGAAATAGCTCCAGTGCGTTGAGTCGTTAGAAATGTTTGAGTGATCTCAGCTTCAGCTTTAGCCTTTGCCGCAATTTGGAGCTGAAACCTCCGACAGAGGTATTTGTCCATATCGTCTGGAGTATTGGCACCCTCTTCAATTGCATCGACGACAGCAAAATAGGCAGAGGCTTCTTCGGGCACTGAGCGTAGAATGTGCGTAAGCAAAAAGTCAGCCTCGGCATCACTAAATTTGCGAGTGACGAGATCGTGCGCTCCGTCCAGCACCGGGTTTTGCAAAATCGCGAATTCTGCTCCGGTCGAAGTCAGCCGCAAGACTGGCTCCTTGTCATCAGAACATCCAATGAATTTCAGCGCGGAGGGGAATCCGTTGAACTTGATCTCCCTTGGCTGATTGTCACTCTGTTTTGGCTGCCTTAAATCACCGATAAATTGATTGGCGAATCGCATACGACTGACCGCACCGCTGCCAGCTGTGGTCGGGAATGCGACGGTGAGCGCTTCTTCGCGTGAGCGCTTTGCACGTTGATCCTGGAGATACAGGTAATCTCCCAGTTCCCAAGCAGCGGTCGAAATGGTTTCAAGTGCGTTACCCAAGGGCACGCCAGCAGGTTGCTCTTGAAGGAGATTTAGCAAGCCACGACACGCGGCCTTCACAGGAAGAAATTTGTTGTATTGACCAAATAGCCATTTTGCAGGTGGCAGGTCCCGGCGATCCGCTTCAGAAGTTTCGACCACAGGTTCCAGGGTCAGCCCACGTACACTTGAAGTCTTTAAAGTGAAGACTTCGGGAATGCGCGGCACGTAGTTAGCCCCCCCTTTGACCGGTTCGCGAATCTGAATGGAGTTCGCGTTATATTCTGCTGTAGCTTTACCTCCGAGCCCCCCCAACAAGGTCTCGACCGCATTTTGACCGCCTTCGGCAAGAGCCTTACAAATAGTCGCGTAGGTCACCAGCGCCACCGATACAGCCTCTGATGTATCCCTGAACTGCCCCGTTTCGAGGAGGGAGTCCAAAGCTCGCTTTCCTTCTGGAGTAGCATCAAAGCAGATAACCATGCCACTATGCTAACACTATCTATAATAATGTCAACATATTATTATGTATTCCAGAGCATCGCTGGGCATATTGCTGTGGTATCGACACATAAGTTCCTGCTTTGGAGGGACAACGGAAGATAATGGATGCTCACGACATGAGGGGATAGGTATGGGCGGACCGCGTTACAGCAGCAGTCCTGAGCTTTCTGCTAATCTTCCTCGGGCAACAGCAGTTCTGCTTTGTGTTCTTTCGCCCAGTTGACAATATCCTCGAGCTTTTTCAACTCCAGGCTGTCTACCCCCGGATATTGCCGCATTTCGGCCGCATACCTCTCAGCCGGTTCAGTGTAAGACGACGATGTCACAAAAAGTAGATCTCTGTACTTCGCGAGATTCGCACCGACGAAGGAGGTGACTTTACTGAAGCTGACCTTTTGAGTGGTGTAGCGCTTTACTTCGATTGCCGTTTTCTTGGTAGTGCCATTCTCCCTGTACGAAGTGCAAATAATGTCGCGGCCACCGTCGCGTGTGGCTGCCGTAAGTTCCACATCGACACCTTCCTCTTTGAAAATGTGCGCGATGATCTTTTCAAAGTCGCGGTCATCAATACTCGGAATCAATTCGGGTTTCTCAGCGATGGTCGCAATCAGAAGATCGAGAGGACTTGGCGTTTTGGTAGAGCCAACTGAAAGTTCGCAATAAGCTGGAACGAATAATCCGTGCGCTCCCTCGATCGAGGCCGAACGGAAAAAGCCAGATAGCGTTCTAATCCTGTCCTTCAAATATTCTTCGACTCCGGGATCGAGAAGCTCCCTCAAATGCTGGATTGCATGACCGCCGAGGCCATACCTTGTTTCGTCCCCAATCTCCAATTCAGCTTCCACCTGAAGCTGACGAAGTTCAGCGTAGAGAACCGCCAATGTTCGGTTAAGGAGATGGCGGCCAGCCAGGTGCTTCGCGCAAAAGGCCGGATCTTTGATCCTACTTGCGGATACAGCCGCCAACCGCTCAACAATCATTGATGAACCGCCAGCAACGTAAACGTTCTCAAGTTCTCGCTCGACTACTTGGTTTATGTGGGACTCTTCGTCCGCATCAAACGAATCAAGGTATTCCTCGCGAGACTCCCAACTTCCAGAATGAAGAGCGGTCCGGACGTCTTCCTCGAGGGCGTTTTCAATGTCGGCCCGGCTAAGTAGCTCTATAAAATCACCGTAACAACGTGTTGGAGAAGTGAAGGCGTTGATCTGACGCTTCAGATGCTCGATTTGGCCGATATAATCATCCGCGCTCATGCAAGGTCAATGTGTGATAAAATCGTTGTAAATCAAGAAGGTCGTAACGGTGTCGCATGCCGAACCGACTACCAAGCATATTCGATAGCTCCGACTAGGTTACGCCTGTCTGCAAAATCGGACCTTTGGCAGGAAACGTCGGATTTAGCGATTCTTCACCTAGAGGATCTCTTTATCGGATGCAGAATTTCGCCAAGCAGAAAGGCAAAGCGCAAACTTCTCACGACCATCGGTGGCCAAATTTGCGATGTGCTCAATAAAATCCTGCTGGTGAGTTTGTCCCAAGGCGAGCAGGTAGAGCTTCCGTTGATTGCTCAAGTGGTCAAAGCGGCTGATCTGTCGGGATTGGGGCAATACGAGAATGCCTTGAGTAATTCCACGGTTGCAAGAGAGTTGCTGGAACGGAAGTTTACTTATCTTTCACCCAAGCCTTCCGAGCGTCCGATCACCTTCTTGCGAGCCTTGACCTTCGGTGCGTCGGAGATTCTCTTGGGCATGTTCTCCGATTTCCATGGGCCAAGAGCGTACATTTTTTTGTCGCGCAAACCGGCAATCCCCTCTTCCCACGAAAAGAGCATGCGCTTCCCTACATCCTTGAAACCGACATGCGTCTTCATCGCCTCCAGCACGAGAGGGATGACATCGGATACCGCGTCACATATCCGTTCGACCGTCTCCTTTTGCTCGCGCGGCGGCAGGCCGAAGCGTTCATGGATGAAGCGCTCCAGGCTTCGTCCCGGCAGCCAGGTCTTTTTGCCCATGAAGGCGATGCCGGGTGGATTATTCTGATAATCCGAATAGGCCGTTGTCGTGATCATGTCGTAGACGGGAGCCATGCGGACATCCGCCCGGTTCGAGTAGAGCAGCGCAATGTTCTTCGCGTGGCAGTCGGCGTTGCGCAGAGCGTAAGTCAAAAGGACTGTCGTCGCCAGATGCCGGAAGGCATTCAGTTGTTCCAGCCCCGGCACATGATCATGCACAGCCTTGGCAATCCGTTCCCACGTCGTCTTGTACTTGTCTTCCGGAGGCAATCCGAGAAGCACGCAAAAGTCTTCCAGTCCCAGGTGTGGACGGCCCTGGGTATCCGTATCGAAGCGATGAACAACCAGCGCTTTGCCATCATCGGAGACTTCAGTTTTGGTGGTGGGCAGGACCCGTCGAGCCACCTCCAGGCACAAATGCTCATTCAAGGCGATGTAAGGCAGCCGGTCGGACGAGCCTTTGATGATGTAGTGCCCGGTAAACAGCGTCGTCTTGTTGTCCTTGCCCGAGGGTTCGTCCCGGCCCTCGAGAAACTTCGGAATCACACCGGAAACACCGCTGGTGGCATGGCGTCGCACCAGTTGCGCAAACGCCTTCTCCGAGTTGTCGCCCTGCAATACCTCCGCGACCTCAAAGGGCTGCGGGGTCTGATCCACATTGGCCCCGGGGGCAGCCGCTTGAAGACGTCCGATCATGTGGCGTCCCACGACGGAAAGAAGCGCGGTCGGGTCGGCCCCGATGTGAGGTCCAAATTCGTCCTGCAGGACCTTGAGAAGATATCCCTCGGGCAGGTTCATCTGGAAGATGGGGTGTAGGGGTGCATCCCATCCGTACGACTCGGTTCGAACCGGCATGGTGAGGGACACGAATCCCTCAGGGGGCGTTTCGGCGTGGTAAGTGAAAACGCTTTTGAACCGGCCCACCGGTTCTAGAATACCCACCTCCCGGCCCAGAACAAATACCGCCAGCTTCATGTCCCGCTATGCTCCTGGCGCAACTCGTCCAGATTTCCCGCCGTACCGCGCTCCGTGACTCGCAGTTCCAAGCCCAGAACATTGCAGAGGTTCATCAGCTTGCGTACGCCAAACTCCGGCAGGTGGCCGCGCTCGAACCGGGAGAGTGACTCAGGGGTTAGTCCCGCCCGCTGGGCAACGTCCTTTTGGTGCATCGCCAGCGCATGGCGTCTTTGCGCCACCAAAGCTCCGAGTTCGCGCGTCGTTTGCATGATTGATGTATAAATCAAGCATGGCCAAAAATCAAGAGATAATTGATTTATAAATCAATTTTACTCAATCAGCTCAAAGGTATGATCTTTAGCGTAAACGTGGGCAATACTCTTCTAATAACTCCCAGCTCCCTGCTCCGCAGGTGAACTTTCGGTTTCATGCTGAAACAAAAAAGCATGAACGAAAATTCGAAAGAATCATTGGAAAATACGTTGGTCTGGTCTTCACATCGCGTCCGCCTCCTGGGGCAGTGCGAGCGGCGGTACTATCAGCAATACATCGGAAGCTGGGGAGGCTGGGATAGCACAGCATCCCCGGAATCGCAGGCCGCCTATCACAGCAAGTATCTCACGACTCCGGCGATCGAAGTCGGCCAGATCGTCCACGCTCGCATTCGCGCCATTCTAGAAATGGCGATGGCAGGGTATTCCATCGACCAAGATGTTCAGTGCCAGATCGCCAAGCGACAGCTTGAATCGTTCGCCAACCAATCCCGTCACCGATCAATTGAAGTGGTCAGTCAGAAACGCCGAAAATTTCTTCTCCACGAACTTGGTAGAGATCTCCCGCCCCAGGAAATGGCGGAGCACCTCGATCATATCACGCTTCTACTTCGAGGTTTTTTTGCCTTCGCGGAAGTGAAGTCGATACTCGCTGATCCTCAAAGAATAATCCCAGACTTCCTCGATCCCGTCGGCTTTGAGGTGGGGAACGAATTAGGGGTTCCTTCGAGGCCACGCACTGATGCTGCCTATCTGACAGCCAACGGGGAGGAAATCGTCATCGCCGATTGGAAATGCGGATCGGCTCATAGCGAGGAACACCGGCAGCAAGCGCTGACGTACGATATCTACTTGCGTCGACGACTCAATCTGGTCCCAGCCGAAGCGACATGCGTCAGCATGTTTTACTTGGCGTCCGGTGAAGTAAGCTCTTTCCGCTTCAGTGAAGATGAAAGGCAAGAGAAGCTGTGGCAGATCGGCGAGGAATTTGAATCGCT
>Ga0335072_10003719_pt1 | contig 22857 bp, 19 predicted proteins | sample Lox_Sample_21_FD_206725 | JGI IMG/M metagenome (GOLD analysis project Ga0335072, IMG submission 206725) | Soil microbial communities from Loxahatchee National Wildlife Refuge, Florida, United States - Lox_Sample_2.1 | ecosystem: Environmental > Terrestrial > Soil > Wetlands | place: USA...
AAAGCTCTCTACCGCGCCCGATCAGGTGCAGTTGCCGGACTACATGCGCCGCGCTGTGGGCCCGCTCGAAGTGAAGCCGGAACAGAAGCTCATCTCCGGTTATTTCAACGTGGATAACGGGTCGGGCAGGATTCGCGGCATCTATACCCAGGGCAATGCCGCCATTGCGCCCATCTTCGCGCAGTGGATCGCCCCGCTGAAGGATCTGGGCGTCACCACAGTGACCGAGCGCAACACAGGAGGCACCGATCACCTGAGCTTCGATGCCGTGGGAATTCCGGGCTTCCAGTTCATTCAGGACCCGCTCGATTATGAGTCGCGCTCGCATCACTCGAATGAAGACGTCTACGAGCGGCTGCAGCCGGCGGATCTCAAGCAGATTGCTACCGTGGAAGCGATCTTTGTCTACAACGCGGCGCAGCGCGACCAGATGCTGCCGCGCAAGCCGTTGCCGCAGCCCGATCTTGACGAGAAGCTGCGCGCGCCCATTCCGGATCTCTATCCGGGGGCTGTGCCGCCGCCCGATGCGGGCCAGCCGATGCCCTAGGGCCTGTTAACACGACTGGGGTGGACAGCGTTGCCGGCGAAAATGGGGCTAGACGAGGCGGAGGACGACGGCTGTGGCGGGTCCACCGCCTAGGACGACAACGAAGTATAGCCCCATTTTCGCGGCAACCCGAAGGGACGGGGCCAGTTTTTCCCATTTCGTCGTCGCTCGTCGCTAGCAGACACCCGGTATGCGTCACTCCTCGCTCCTGGAACTGAGAAAAACTGACTCCCGTCGCTGCCGCCCCAGTCGTGTTAACAGGCCCTAGACCAAACAAAGTCTGTCGCCGCGGTCCCTGGCCGGCTTTCGCCGGCCTCATCATCGTCTTTCGGCGTTCCGGCCGGTCCCTGGCCGAAGCAGGTTCCGGCGGCAGATGGAACTCGTGCGTCGCGGAGGTCGATTTCGCAATATCCGTGCGCCGGTCCATCGATTCGGAGATTCAATTTCACGATTTGTGCGAAAATATCACATATACGCAAAAATCAACCTTCCTTCCGCCGGATCGCGAATAAGTCGTCGAATTCGGGGCCTAATTCCGCCTCGAATATGCAGAAATTTTAGTGACTCCCATCACTGCATGGGCCACTTTCAAGGCGCAGAATAACGCGGGCTTAAAGGTGCAGGCGCCGCTGCCCGGAGGTACGACCCATGCTGGGACGATTGACGCCAAAGCTCGTCTGACTGCGGACGCGCCGAGGCGGCTGAACATGATCTGGAGCGAGGAGTACCGGCGCAAGCGCATGAGCGCGGCGCAAGCGCTCGAATCCGTCAACTCCGGCGCTCGTGTTTGGATCCAATCCGGCTGCGGAACGCCTTCTGTTCTTGTTGACGCGCTTGTCGCACGCGCCGCCGAACTCCGCGACGTCGAAATCATCCACATGAAAACACTGGGCGCGGCGGACTACACGCGGCCCGAATACAAAGGACACTTCCGCCATCGCGGACTGTTCCTCGGCGACAACGTGCGCGAAGCGGTGTGCGATGGGCGCGCGGACTACACGCCGATCTTCCTGAGCGAAATTGAGCGGCTGTTTGAAACGGGCGCTCTGCCGCTGGACGTGGTGCTGATGCAGGTTTCTCCGCCGGATGCCCACGGATTCGTGAGCCTGGGGACGACGGTGGATTGCACGCTGACGCTGGCGCGGTATGCCAGGATCGTAATCGCCGAGGTCAACCGGCAGATGCCGCGCACGCATGGCGAGACGAACGTTCACTTGAGTCGCATTTCGGCGGTCGTAGAGAGCGACCGCCCGCTGCTCGAGCTCGAGGCCGAACATCTCACCGAGACCCACATGCGCGTGGGGCGCAACGTGGCCGGGCTGATTCCTGACGGCGCCACGCTGCAGACCGGTATCGGCGGCATTGCGGAAGCTGTGCTGCACTGCTTAGGGGACAAGCGCGATCTGGGCATCCATACCGAGCTGGTTCCGGACGGCGTGGTGGATCTGATGGAAGCCGGCGTCATCAATGGCGAGCGCAAGACGCTGCACCGTGGCAAGGCGGTAGTGGCATTCGTTTTGGGCTCGCAGAAACTGTTCGACTTCGTGAACGAAAATCCCAGTTTTGAATTCCGGCCCATCAGTTATACCAACGATCCATTTGTGGTGGCGCAGAACGACCGCATGGTGGCGATCAACGGCGCGCTCCAGGTGGATTTGACGGGGCAGGTGTGTGCGGACTCGATCGGCACCCGGCCTTACAGCGGGTTTGGCGGGCAGATCGATTTCATTCGCGGGGCGGCGCGGTCGAAGGGGGGCGTGCCGATTATTGCGCTGCCGGCGACGGCACGGGGCGGATCATTGTCGCGGATCGTGCCGGTGCTGGAGCCCGGAGCGGGCGTGGTTACCTCGCGAGCCGATGTGCATTACGTGGTGACCGAATATGGCGTGGCCTACCTGCATGGAAAATCGCTGCGCGAGCGTGCCCTGGCGCTGATCGCGATTGCCGATCCGCGTTTTCAAGCGGAGCTCGAAGAGTTTGCGGTACGCGCCCATTATTTGGAACCGAAGGCGGCGAGCGCCGGTTGATGGGCGCGCGCGAAAATGGACCGGCCCGGGTCCCCAAGTGCGAGGGACCCGGGCACCCACTGCAAAGGGATGAGAACCATGAGCGATGCGAAAAAGCCGGATCGGGGCAAGCTCGAGATCGACGCCGATGAGTGCAAAGGGTGCGGTCTATGCATTGAGGCGTGCCCGCCGAAGGTGATCAGCCTGAGCGAACGGTTGAATCACTATGGCTACCGCACAGCGTTGTATGCGGGCGGCGGATGCACGGGCTGCGGAATTTGTTTCATGGCGTGTCCCGAGCCGGGAGCGATTACCGTGTTGCGGCTGAAGGGTCCGCTCGGCGTTTCGGCGCCCGATTCCCACCCTTTCCGTCCCTCGCTGCGAACCGAAAAGGATGAGGCCGGCCCGATGGAAGGAGCGACGGCATGCGCAAGCAACTGATGAAGGGCAATGAGGCCATCGTCAAGAGCGCGATACTCGCCGGTTGCCGCGGGTTTTATGGGTACCCCATCACCCCGGCCAGCGAGATTGCCGAGGCTGCTGCGCTGTACATGCCGAAGTGCGGCGGCGTCTACGTGCAGGCGGAGAGCGAGGTTTCAGCGGTTAACATGCTCTACGGCGCGGCCGCGGCCGGCATGCGCTGCATGACGTCCTCCAGCGGTCCCGGCATCAGCCTGATGCAGGAAGGCATCAGCTACATGGCCGGCGCGGAACTGCCTTGCGTCATTGCCGACATCATGCGCGCCGGGCCGGGACTGGGCAACATCGGTCCCGAGCAGGGAGACTATCACCAGGTGGTCAAGGGCGGCGGCCACGGTAACTATCGCACCCTCGTCCTGGCCCCTTACTCCGTGCAGGAGATGTGCAATCTGACGGCGCTTGCATTCGAGCTTGCCGATCGCTATCGCAACCCGGTTTATCTGCTCGCCGATGGCTTCATCGGCCAGATGATGGAGCCGGTCCAGTTTCCCGAGCGGGCCCTGGAAGCGCCTGAGCGTTCCTGGGCGGTGATGGGCACTGCGGCCACACGGGGAAATCTAATCAACTCGCTGAGCCTCGAATTCGATGGGCTGGAGGCGCATCTGCGCAAGCTCGACGCCAAGTACAAACTCGCCGAGCAGCGCGAAGCCCGCGCCGAAGAGTGGCACACCGCAGGCGCGGAGATCGTGCTGGTGGGCTACGGCATCGTCGGCCGCATCCTGAAAGCGGTCGCAGCCGAAGCCCGCGCCGATGGGCTCAACGTGGGCCTGCTGCGGCCGATCACGCTTTATCCGTTTCCCGTGGTCCAGTTGCAGAGAGCGGCTTCCACTGCGCGCCTGTTCGTCGTGGTGGAGATGAGCAACGGCCAGATGGTGGAGGACGTGAGACTGGCGCTGGACGGCAGGCGGCCAGTGGAGTTTTTCAATCGCATGGGCGGCAATGTGCCGTCGCACCACGAGGTGCTGGCATTTGTCCGCGAGCACGCGCGGCGTTTCGCCCGCGAGGAGCAGTTGGCGCATGTCTAGCGAAGTGATTCAGGAGTACGAGGTCGCGCAAGGCAGGGCGAGGTCGTTCTACGGGCGCTTCGACCGCAAGGATGAATTGCAGCACCAGACGCACTTCTGCCCCGGCTGCGGGCACGGAGTCGCACACAAGATGCTGGCCCGTGCCATCGATGAACTTGCCGTGCAGGACAGGACGATCCTCATTGGGCCGGTGGGTTGCAGCGTCTTCACCTATTACTACTTCGACGTGGGCCATGTGCAGGCTGCGCACGGGCGCGCGCCCGCGGTGGCCACGGCGATCCGGCGCGCTCACCCCGGCAGCATCGTGATCAGTTATCAGGGCGATGGCGATCTGTCGGCCATCGGCTCTGCGGAGATTCTGCATGCCGCCAATCGCGGTGAAAACATCACCGTAATTTTTATCAATAACGCGATCTACAGCATGACCGGCGGCCAGTGTTCGCCAACTACGCTGATCGGACAGAAAAGCACTACCACGCCGGCGGGCCGCAACGCGGCAACTGAGGGCTACCCGCTGCATGTATGCGAACTGCTGGCCACGCTGGAAGCGCCGGTCTATATCGAACGCGTGGGCTTGGGTGACAACAAGCAGATCGCGCAGGCCGGACGCGCCATCCGGCGCGCATTAGAGAACCAGGTCAGAGGGCTCGGCTTTTCGCTGATCGAAATCCTCTCGCCGTGCCCCACCGTCTGGAAGATGACCCCGGTGGAAGCGCAGCACTGGGTGCGCGACACGATGGAAAAGACATTTCCCCTGGGGGTGTTTCGCGACCAGACCAGGGAACGCGCGGCCGCTTCGCCGTCGCCCGCCCGCGAAGCGCCGTCACTCGATGAATTGCCGCGCATTCTCGGCGTCGCTGAAGAGGACCTGCCTGAAGGCAATGCGCATGCTATGGTCCCCGGACAAGACGTCGATCTTGAAGTGCGCATTGCCGGCTTTGGCGGGCAGGGCGTGTTGTTGCTCGGCGAAGTGCTGGCCGAGGCCGGCCTCGACGCAGGGCTTGAAGTTTCCTGGCTGCCTTCCTACGGACCGGAGATGCGCTCGGGCACCTCGAACTGTCACGTGCGGCTGGCGAATCGGCCGATCGATTCACCGCTGGTGGCTGACCCCAACGTCTTGATCGCCATGAATGAGCCGTCGCTGCGCAAGTTCGACAAAGCCGTTCGGCGCGGCGGTTGGGTCATTTACAACGGCGACGAGTTTCCCCGCGACTGCGAGCGCGAGGGCGTTCACGTGGTCGCTGCCCCGTTTACGGTGCTGGCGGATGAACTGGGCGACAAGCGCGCCTCCAACATGATCATGCTGGGTGCGTTGCTTGAAGTTACGGGCGGATTGCCGGAGGCCAGTATCGACGCGGCGCTGCGCCGCCTGGTGAAAAATCCGCGCTGGGTGGAACTGGATGAGCGCGCCATAGCGCGAGGAAGGGCTCTTTATCGGGAATCGCTCGCCGGAGGTGTGAAATGAAGACGGATATCGACCCCAGCCTGATTGTGTACTTCGACGGGAAGTATGTCCCGCTCGGCGAAGCGCGCATCGGAATCATGACGCATGCGTTGCATTACGGAACCGGTGTTTTTGAAGGGATTCGCGCTCATTGGGACGACGGCCAGCGCGAACTCTTCCTGATGCGTCCAATCGACCACTACCGGCGCTGGAGACAGAACTGCGGCATTCTGCATATCGATGTGCCGCTTTCGCCGCAGGACCTGTGCGCGATTACGGTCGAGCTGGCGAGGCGGAATGGATTTCGTACCGATCTGTATATCCGGCCCCTGGCCTACAAGTGCGCCCAGCGCGTCGGCGTGGCCATCGATGACCAGGACGCGTTCTTCATTGTCGCGTTGCCCTTTGGCGAATACATCCATAGCGACAATGGACTGCATGCCGGGGTCAGCGCGTGGCGCCGCGTCGAGGATAATGCCATCCCGGCGCGGGCCAAGATATGCGGCGCTTACGCCAACAGCGCAGTGGCAAGCGACGATGCGCGCCGCAGCGGATTTGATGAGGCCATTCTGCTGAACGAGGACGGCCACGTGACGGAGGGCGCCACCTGCAACCTCTTCATGATGCGCAAAGGCCGGTTGATTACGCCGTCCATTACGGAAAGAGTGCTTGAAGGCATTACGCGCGATTCCGTGATGGAGCTCGCGGCACACGAGATGGGATTGGAGATTGTGGAACGGCCCATCGACCGCAGCGAACTGTACATCTGCGACGAGCTCTTTCTGACCGGTACGGCGGTGGGCATCGCGCCCGTGGTGAAAGTCGATCATCGCGCCGTGGCCAACGGGGCCGTCGGCCCCATCACGCGCAGCCTGCGCCAGATGTATTTTCTGGCCACGCACGGGCGCTTGCCCGCCTATCGCAAATGGCTGGTTCCTGCCTTCGGAGAAGGCCACTCGCCGGAGCATGACGATTTGCATCTGGCGGAAACGGGTGTTGCCTGAGCCGAAGCCGGCCCGCGGTGGCGTGCCGGATGTCAGGTCTCAGGCAAGGAGGAAACATCGATGCTTACGACAGTAAGTCAAGGCAACGCCTATGACGTTGCCATGGAAAACTTCGATACAGCAGCCGACAAGCTGGACCTGGATAAGAACACGCGCGAGATGATCAAGTATCCCGAACGCATGTTGACGGTGACTGTACCGGTGAGGATGGACGATGGCACCATTCACCGCTTTGAGGGGCACCGCGTGCAGCACAGCTCCGTGCGCGGACCTGCGAAGGGAGGCATTCGCTTCCATCCGCAGGTGACGCTGGACGAAGTAAAGGCGCTGGCCACCTGGATGACCTGGAAGTGCGCGGTGGTGAACATTCCCTTTGGCGGGGCCAAGGGCGGGATCACCTGCGATCCCAAGAAGATGTCGGTCGGCGAGCTGGAACGCATGACGCGGCGCTACACGAGCGCGATTCTTCCGCTGATCGGGCCGGACCAGGACATTCCCGCGCCCGACGTTTACACCAACTCGCAAACCATGGCCTGGATCATGGATACCTATAGCATGACCAAGGGCTATCCGATCCCCGGCGTGGTGACCGGCAAGCCATTAAGCCTGGGCGGATCGCTGGGACGCAACGAAGCCACAGGCCGTGGTGTCTTCTACACGATCGAGTGCGCCTGCGAGCATCTGCATATGCCGCTGAAGGGCGCAACCGTCGTGGTTCAGGGATTCGGCAATGCGGGATCGATCGCCGCCCAGCTTCTGCATGAAGCCGGCGCCAAGATCATCGCTGTGTGCGATTCGACTGGCGGAGTTTACAACCGCAACGGCCTGAATGTTCCCGAACTGATCGCCATGAAGAGCCTGTGTGGCCATGTCGACGGGTTCCCGGAGGCCGAGCCGATCCTGCAGCACGAGTTGTTGGCGCTTGATTGCGACATTCTGGTGCCGGCAGCTCTCGAAAACATGATCCACGCCGACAATGCCGCGAAAGTGAAGGCGCGCATCATCGGCGAGGCAGCCAACGGCCCGATTACTCCAGCCGCTGACAGAATCCTCGAGGCCAAAGGGACCTTTGTCATTCCCGATATCCTCTGCAACGCCGGCGGCGTCACCGTCTCTTACTTTGAATGGGTGCAGGACGAGCAACACCTCTTCTGGGAAGCGCAGGACATCTACAATCGGCTGGAGCGCGTGATGAAAACGGCGTTCCGCGATGTGCTCAAACTACATCTCGATCGCAATGTGCCCATGCGCATCGCCGCCAACATGCTGGGCATCGGCCGCGTCGCCGAAGCTGTGCAGATTCGCGGCATTTACCCATAACCCTCAAGCCAGTGACGCTCTCTCCCGTCCTCTCTCCGCGCCTTGCCTTGCGGAGGGAGGATGGGAGGGTTCTTCTTTCCCGCCCCTTCCATCCCGTAGAATTCTCTTGGAAATGGTGCGCCGCCGGTCGCGGCCGTTTGATCGCTTGTTTGTCCGTTCGTCATCCCATAGCTGGTTGAGGGCCAATCCTCATGCTGAAGCTTTCCTTGCTGACATGCGCCGCAGCTTCACTTCTCGGCGCAGGATTATCTCCCGCCCAGACCATCGATTTGCCAACGGGCCAACAGCTGATCGGCCAAGCTCCGGGCGCTCCACAGAGGATCAATGGGTTGCCGCTTTCCATGGCGGTCTCACCAGACGGGCGCTACGTGGTGACATTGAACGCCGGCTACGGAACTTTCGAGTCGCAGTACCAGCAATCGCTCACGGTGCTCGACACGCAGTCCGGCACGATGCGGGATTTTCCCGACGCGCGCACTTCGATCCATGCCAGGCAGACGCTTTATTCGGGTCTGGCGTTCAGCCGCGATGGTCATCACATCTATGCCAGCATGGCGTCGCTCACGAACGCGGCTGGAAACGGCGCCGATGAAGTGGGCAGCGGCGTCGCAGTATACCGTTTCGCTGACGGGAGCATCGCCCCGGAACGATTGATCCACCTTCCCATTGCGCCGCTACCGTCCGGCCGCGAGACGCGGTTGCCCGAGGCAAAGGACAGCAATCAGGGAGTTCCCTATCCCGCGGCGATCGAAGTCATCAGCCGCGCCGGCGGTGAAAAGCTGCTGGTGGCGGAGAACCTCTCCGACGACGCGGTGCTGCTCGATGCGGCGACGGGCACGATCGAAAAACGCTTCGACCTTTCAGAAAGCAACGCCGTGCCCGCAACGTATCCCATTGCCCTGGCCGCGACGAAGGATGGGCGTCGTGCATTCGTTGCTCTGTGGAACGCATCGGAGATCGCAGAACTCGACCTGACGCGTGGCACGGTCGCCCACAAACTCGCGCTCCTCAAGCCGGCGAGCGCCGTTGCGCCGGGCACGCATCCCTGCGCACTGGCCTTCTCGCCCGATCAGTCGACCCTCTATGTCGCGTTGGCTAATCGCGATGCGGTCGCCGCCGTGAATATCGCAGCCGGGCAATTAAACGTGAAGGGCTACTTCGACACACGCTTGCCGGGGCAGAGCTATTTCGGCGCAGAGCCAGATGCGCTCGCCGTCAACGCCGACGGCAGCCGGCTCTACGTGGCGAATATGGGCAGCGACTCGGTGGCGGTTCTGGACACCCGCAAGCTCACGCCGAAAACCTCCAAAACAGGCATGGTGGAACCCATCGGCTTCGTACCCACTGAGTGGCTGCCCACGGCGTTGGTCTTCGCGCCTGCGTCGTCCGGTGGCGAGCTTTATGTTGCGACCGGAAAAGGGAAGGGGACCGGCGCCAATAATTTTCCCCAAGGCCGCATCCCCAGCGCGCCTTCGTTGTGGGGCCGGTCCAGCACCTATATCGCGACGCTGCTCTACGGATCGCTGGCCACGATCGATGAACCGAAGATGCAGCGGAATTTGCCAATTTGGACCGAAACCGTCCTGGCTGCGAACCGCATGAAGGCGGCGCAGGAGCAGATCGTGTTTGCCGGTACGAAGAAGAGTCCAATTCGGCATGTCATCTACATCATCAAAGAAAACCGCACCTACGATCAGATCTTCGGCGACCTGGAGAAGGATGGGAAACCGGTGGGCAACGGCGCTGCCGGACTGACGATGTATGGGGAAGCGATCACGCCGAACGAACACAAGCTGGCGCTGCAGTTCGGCGTGCTCGACAATTTTTTCGATTCCGGCGAGGTTTCCGGCAACGGACATGTGTGGTCGACCGCGGCAATCAGCACTGATTATCTTGAAAAAAACTGGCAGCTCAACTACCGCAGCGAACAACGTCCGTACGATTTTGAGGGAGTGGTGGCCGACGGCTATCCACTGAAGCAGAACATCCCTGATGTAAACGAGCCTGTGAGTGGCTACATCTGGGGCAACCTGGCCACGCATGGCAAGACCTACTACCACTTTGGCGAGTTTGTTTCATCGACGTTTTGCGGCCAGGCCGAAGTGGCCGATCCGACTTTGGGCGAAATGCTTCGCGGGCCGCAATGCGCGCACGGCGCGATCAAGCCGGGTGAGACGTTGCCGGCTGAGTGGGGCGGCGGCACGAACAAGTGGCCCTGGGCGATTCCCTTGATCGCGGCTAACGTCGCTACCAAACCCGAACTGGTGGACCACTTTGCGCCTGAGGCTCCGGACTTCGAACTCGCGGTCCCTGACCAGATTCGCGTGGAGATCTTCCTGCGGCACCTGAAGGGATGGATTGCCGAAAAGGAGCGCGGCAAGGACACGATGCCGAACTTCATCATGCTGCGCCTGCCCAACGATCACACGGCGGGAACGCGGCCGGGCGGGCCGACGCCCAAATCGTCAGTCGCGGACAACGACCTTGCGGTGGGCCGGGCCATCGAAGCTGTTTCGCACTCGGCATTCTGGGATAACACGGCCTTCCTCATCCTCGAAGACGACGCGCAAAACGGCGCCGACCACGTGGATGCGCATCGCAGCCTGGCGCTGGTAGTCAGCAAGTACGCCCCGCATGGAGCGGATGGCGCGCCGTTCGTCGACAGCCATTTCTATTCGACGGTGAGCGTGGTGCGCACCATGGAGGCACTGCTCGGCCTGCCGCCGATGAATAACAATGACGCATTCTGCTCGATGATCACATCTTTGTTTTCGGGCCCGGGCGACCAGCCGCCGTATAACGCCGATTACTCCAACCGCGATAATGGGCTCATCTACACGGCCAACCAGAAAGACGCGGTGGGCGCGCGAGCCAGCATGAAAATGGACTTCAGCCACGAAGATCGCGCTCCGACTGAGAAGCTGAACGTGATCCTGTGGAAGGATGCGATGGGCAACAGGCCTGTGCCGGCGATGCTGCGGGCTCCCGCGAAGAAGAGCGGCAGCGCTGACGGAGATTAGCTGGTTCACGCCCTCGGGCAGCTCGTCCAACGCCAATGCTAAGATGGCTTTCGGACTCCCCGGCTTCAATGGGAGCCGACCATCCGCGGGAAACCGGACGCTGCCGTGAAAACCTCTCTTTGCCTCTTCGCCCTTATCCCATTGAGTGCAATCGGCGCTGCTGCCCTTCACGCCCAGCAGCCGATTGGCGTGGCTGTCGATTGGGATAAGGTCACTGTTGTATCGAACACCACGCCCACGCTCCAGGTGGTGGTGAATCCCCCTCTGCGCCCAGGCGAACCGCTCAGCGCAGCTTCCTATCAAGCGCTCAAGAATCTTGGCGCCGATTACGTTCGCTATGTTCCCTGGCTGCCTTATCCCCGGCTGGCCGTCGCGGAGCTCGAACCGCCCACGGCGCAAAAAACTTCGTGGGACTTCACTCTGATCGATCCCATGACGAAGGATTTTCTCGCCGCAACGGCTGGCCATCCGGTCATTCTCAACTTCAGCACCATCCCTGCATGGCTCTTCAAGACAGATCAGCCGGTCAAGTATCCCACCGATCCCAATCAGGTGGATTGGAACTACACGCAAGGCACGGAGTTGCGCGATCCCACCTGCCGCGAGCTTGGCGATTACTACGCGCGGCTGGTCGGTTGGTATGCCGATGGCGGATTCATCGATGAAAACGGAGCCCGGCACACCTCCGGGTATCATTACCGGTTGGATTGGTGGGAGGTGCTCAACGAGGTAGAGTTTGAGCACAACACAACTCCCGAGCAGTACACCGAGCGCTACGATGCGATCGTCGGCGCCATCCACAAAGTCTCGCCGCAAACAAAGTTTGTCGGGCTCGCATTAGCCACCCCAGGGAACGATGAGCGCTTCTTTGAGTACTTCCTGAATCCGGCCCATCATAAGCCGGGAATTCCACTCGACATGATTTCCTATCACTTTTATGCTTCACCGGCAGGCGGCGAGACGCTGGATGACTGGCAATACACGTTTTTCGATCAGGAAGCCGGATTCTTGAATACCGTTCGCTATGTCGAGGCGATCCGCAAACGGCTTTCCCCGCGGACCAGGACCGACACGGACGAGCTGGGCGTCATTTTGCCCACAGACAACAAGCCTGGCGACAACGTTCCGCCGCCAGCCGCCTACTGGAATCTGGCAGGCGCGCTCTATGCCGATCTCTTCATCGAGCTTTCGCGTTTGCAGATCGATGTCGTCGGTGAGTCGCAGCTCGTGGGCTATCCCACGCAATTCCCCAGCGTGAGCATGATGGATTGGACGACGAACCAGCCCAACGCGCGCTTCTGGGTGCTCCAGCTCATCAAAGATTCATTTCATCCGGGCGACAAACTGGTGCAAACGGTCCTTCATTCAGACGACGTAAGCGCGCAGGCGTTTGTCACGCCAGGCGGCAAAAAGCTTTTACTGGTAAACAGGCGAAATCACGAGATCGACGTTGCCCTGCCTGGCGCCGTCAGGGCCACCGCGCTGGTTGTCGACGCGGAATCCGCTGAGAACCCTGCGCGTAAAGTTCCGCTTGCCGGAAGAGTCATCAAGCTTGAACCATTCTCGGTGTCTGTCGTTAGCTGGTAGGGTTGGCCGGAAGGGCGAAAAGCAATGGGCAAGAACCATGCACTTCGTGCGGGCCTTTGCGGTATCGGGCTGGAGGCTTATTGGAGCCAGTTTGCCGGCCTCGAAGCGCGGCTTAAAGGATACGTGGCGCGCGTTGCGGCGAGACTGGAAAGGCCGGGGGTTCAAGTTGTCAATCTCGGTCTCATCGATACGCCTGAGCGCTCCTTTAATGCCGGTCACCAATGCCGCCGCGAAGATATCGACATCCTGTTCCTCTACGTGACAACCTATGCGCTATCCAACACGGTTCTGCCGCTGGTGCAGCGCGCCGGCGTGCCGATTGTCGTGCTGAATATGCAACCCGAAGCGGCGATTGACTATGCGGCATTCAACCAGCTCAAAGATCGCGCGGCCATGACGGGTGAATGGCTGGCTTTCTGCTCGGCGTGTCCGGTGCCGGAGATCGCAAATCTCCTCAGCCGCGCAGGAATTCCACTTCATCAGGTCACGGGGCCGCTGGATGACGAGGGAACATGGCGCGAAATCGGCGAATGGCTGGCCGCCGCGGGAGTGCGAGTTTCACTGGCCTCATCGCGCCTCGGCCTGATGGGTCGCTATTACGGCGGCATGCTCGACATCATGACGGACGTCACGCTGCTCTCCATCGTCTTTGGCGCGCATGTCGAGCTGCTTGAGGTGGATGAGTTGAGCGCGCTTTGCGCCGGGGTGAGCGAGGCCGATGTCGCCCGTCGCATGAGCGAGTTTTCTCATGTCTTCGACGTGCAAGCCGGGTGCGCGGTCGAGGAGCTGCGCCGCGCCGCGCGAACTTCGGTGGCGCTCGACGTGTTTGTTGAGCAGCACGATCTTGACGCCATGGCCTATTACTACCAGGGCTCGGGCAACAAGGCGAACGAAGACACCATGAGCTCCATCATTTTAGGTACATCGCTGCTGACGGCAAGACACATTCCCGTTGCCGGGGAATACGAAGTAAAGAATGCCATCGCAATGAAGATGATGGATTGCCTGGGAGCGGGCGGCTCATTTACCGAGTACTACGCAGTTGATTACTACGACAATCAGGTGCTGATGGGGCACGACGGTCCGGGCCACATTGCGATCGCGGAAGGAAAAACCAAAGTGCGGCCGCTCAAGGTGTATCACGGCAAAGCGGGCCAGGGGCTCTCCGTCGAGATGAGCGTGAAGCACGGCCCGGTTACGCTGCTCTCGGTTGTTGAGGACCGCGATTCGCGATTCAAGCTCGTCGTGGCGGAGGGCGAGTCGGTGGCTGGCCCCATTCTGGAAATCGGCAACACGAACAGCCGTTACCGCTTCCCGCTGGGTGCGCGGGAGTTCATCGAGACGTGGAACGCACAGGCGCCGGCCCACCATTGCGCTGTCGGCGTGGGCCACCGGGCCGGCACGCTGTGTAAAGTCGCCGCCCTGTTCGGTGTGGGTTTCTGCCAGGTGTGCTGATCTGCGACTGAAGGCCTGCGGCCATCGGCGCGTATCGTGGTTTGGCCGGATGGCGCTCTCCGCGCCGGGCCATTATCCTATAAGGTCAAATTTGCTGAGAGGAAATTATTTCCCCGATGGCTCAATCCAACAGTTTTACTGGCGTCGAGTTTCTGGCCCCGCCTAACGAACGTGATGCCGCGATCCTTTCCCCGGCAGCGATCGCCTTCATCGCCGATTTGCAACGGACCTTCAACGCCCGCCGCAGACTGCTGCTCGACGCCCGCCACGAAAGACAAAAGCGGCTCGACGCCGGCGAAAAGCCAGACTTCTTGAAGGATACGAAGAAAATTCGCGAGGCTGAATGGACCATTGCGCCAATGCCCCAGGACCTTCTCGATCGCCGCGTCGAGATTACGGGGCCGGTTGACCGCAAGATGATCATCAACGCGCTCAACTCAGGCGCCAAAGTCTTCATGGCTGATTTTGAGGACTCGAACACACCCACATGGGGCAACCTGATCGACGGCCAGATCAACCTGCGCGACGCGATCCGCCGCGCCATCACCTATGCCGATCCGTCGACGCAGAAGCAGTACAAGCTCAACGACGAAGTCGCGGTGCTTTTTGTGCGGCCGCGTGGGTGGCATCTTGAAGAGCGGCATGTTCTGGTCGACGGCGAGCCGATGTCGGCGTCGATCTTCGATTTCGGGCTGTACTTCTTTCACAACGCAAACGAATTGCTGGCGCGCGGCAGCGGACCATATTTCTATCTGCCCAAGATGGAAAGCCATCTGGAGGCGCGGCTGTGGAATGACATATTCGTGCACGCGCAGCAGAAGATCGGCCTGCCCGGAGGCACGATCAAAGCCACAGTACTGATCGAAACGATTCTTGCTGCCTTCGAAATGGATGAGATTCTATACGAGCTGCGCGAGCACTCCGCGGGATTAAATTGCGGCCGATGGGATTACATTTTCAGTTTCATCAAAAAATTCTCAGTGGATGCGCAAGCGGTATTGCCGGACCGCGCGCAAGTAACCATGACCACCCACTTCATGCGCAGCTACTCGCGGCTCGCCATCAAAACCTGCCACCGGCGCAACGTGCACGCCATGGGAGGCATGTCGGCCTACATTCCGGTGAAGACCGATCCTGTTGCCAATGAGAAAGCCATTGCCCAGGTGTGCGCCGACAAGGAGCGCGAAGCCGGCGATGGTCATGACGGCACCTGGGTGGCGCATCCCGGGCTGGTGCCGGTGGCGATGGAGGTCTTCGATCGCCTCATGCCGCAGCCCAATCAGATTGCCAGGCAGCTGCCGGACTACAACCCAACGGCCGCCGACCTGCTGCAGGTTCCCGATGGCCAGATTACCGAGGCCGGACTGAGGCAGAATGTCGCCGTAGGGCTCGGATATCTTGAAGCCTGGCTGCGCGGCATCGGGTGCGTTCCGCTTTTCAACTTGATGGAAGATGCGGCGACCGCGGAGATCAGCCGTGCGCAGCTTTGGCAATGGGTGCATAACCGCGTGAAACTGAGCGATGGCAGGGTTGTCGATGCCGCGCTGGTGGAGGCCGCAATCGCCAACGAATTGAGCGGCCAGAAGTCGAAGGTGGATCAGGAACGCTATTCGGCTTATGAGAAGGCCGCGAATCTGATGCGCGATCTGGTCCTGGCGCCGCAATTCACTGAATTCCTGACTTTGCCGGCCTACGAACGAGTGCTGAAGGATGAGAAGCTCATTCCGGCGTAGTCAGGGCTCCCGTTTCCCATGCGAACCGCAGTTGCAGCCGAGAGCCGGTGAATCAGCCAACGGTTCACAGGATGGGATAAATGGGGTAAAACCGCGCCCGAACTGCGCCAAAGTGCCCCTTCGTCCTTAGCCAAAACCCGCCTGAAACTGTTAGCTTGGACTTGGGCCTTCGATCGCGGCTAGGGCAGCCGAAAACCCGATCGCCATCGCGGGCTCTGGAAGGAATCGCTTTCCCGTAATGGCTTCCAGTCCTTACTTTTCCTTGGCGGTCTTATTTGTCGCGGCACTGGGCTTTGGCCTGGCTCCCCTGGGCCTGGCGTGGCTGTGGGCCAGGGTCTTTTCGCCGCCTAAGCCAAACCCCGTCAAGAATTCCATCTACGAGTGCGGGCTGGTTTCGAAGGGTGACGCCTGGATGCAGTTTCGTTCGGCCTATTACCTGTACGGCATCATTTTCTTGATCTTCGATGTGGAGGCGGTCTTCCTTCTCCCGTTTGCGGTGGCGTTTACCGGATTGAGCGTGGCGGCGTGCCTGGCCGTGCTGGTGTTCGTGCTGCTACTGGTCGAGGGGTTGGCCTGGGCATGGGCCAAGGGAGTGCTGACGTGGGCGTGAAGAAAGCAGTGAATTAGTGAAAAAGTGAAGAAGTGAAGAAGTGAATGCGACGTTCGCTCCCCGAATTTCACTCCTTCACTTCTTCACCCGTTCACCTCTAAAGGAAGCAACGATGGCAGTCGACCAAAACTTGAAAATCGAGCTCGGCAAGCAGGGCGTCTTGGTCACGACCATCCAGGAGCTCTACAACTGGGGCCGGCGCAGCTCGGTGTGGCCCATGCAGTTTGGCCTGGCGTGTTGCGCCATCGAGATGATTGCCACGACGATGGCGCGATACGATATGGCGCGTTTTGGCGCCGAAGTGTTTCGGCCTTCGCCCCGCCAGGCCGACCTGATGATCGTCTCCGGCACGGTAACAAAAAAAATGGCGCCGCAGGTGGTACGCCTCTACAACCAGATGGCGGAGCCGCGCTACGTGATTGCCATGGGCGCCTGTGCCATCTCCGGCGGGCCTTTCAAACAGGGTTACAACGTGCTGAAGGGCATCGACCGCTATATTCCGGTTGATGTGCATATTCCCGGCTGCCCGCCGCGGCCGGAGGCATTGTTGCAGGCTTTCATCACGCTGCAGAAGAAGATCGATAGCCAGCCCTTGACGGGCGAGGGGCGTCCGCGGTTCCTTGATGCCAACGCCCAAGGCGAGTTTCCCGTACCGGAACAGGGCGACCACGATCTGGAGCCCGGGTCGAACCAGGGCGTTTGGCCGGTGCATATACAGGGAATAGGGAATAGGGAATAGGGAATAGAAGGCAGCTAGTGGACGGAAATCTTTGCTAGCAGCTTGAAGCCAGCGGCTAGAAGCCAGGAGCTAGGGGCTGATTTGAAGACTGTGGAGGAGATCAAGGCGGCGATTGAAGCGGCTGTTCCGGGCGCGGGCATTGAAGTTGTGCCCAATCCGAGCCCGTCTGCCCAGCACTCGCTGCGCATCGCGCAGGAAAATGCGGCCGAGGTCGCTGCCTTCCTTCGCGACGATCCTGAAATGGTTTTCGATTTTCTCTCCAACGTGACGGGAGTAGACTGGCCCGACAAAGAGATCGCGGAAAAAGTGAAAGTAACGCGTCAGGTTTCGAAAACGGTCGATGGAGTGGAGCAAACCTTGGAGGAGACCGTCGATGAAACACGCAAGCGAATTGAGCCCGGCTGCCTCGAGGTCGTGTATCACCTCTTTTCGGTGGCCAGGAAACATGGTCCGTTGGTGATCCGCATGCGCACGGTGAACCGCACCGATCAGGTCGAGTTGCCGTCGCTCACTCCGGTCTGGCGCAGCGCCGAGTTTCAGGAGCGCGAGGTCTTTGATCTTTACGGCATCGTCTTCAGGGGCCATCCCGATCTGCGCCGGATTCTGATGTGGGATGGTTTCAAAGATCACCCGATGCGCAAGGATTACGTTGAGCCGGATGATTACGAATACGAGCCCACGGCTCACGACCACGTGCTGGCTCGGGCGCAGGAGCACAAAAGCGGGGAACAAGGGAGCAAGGTACCAGGCGAATAGGCACGAATCACGATCCACGAACTGCGAACTACGATCCACGATCTACGAATCAAGAATTACGAGCATGAGCGCAGTAGAAGCCAAAACGGAAAGAAACACCGGCTGGAACCGGCCGCCGGTGGCTGAGCCGGGGGGCGAAGGCGAGTTGCTTGAAGTCGCCATGGGCCCGCACCACCCTTCGACGCACGGCGTCTTCCGCATGGACGTGGCGCTTGACGGCGAGCGCGTCATTCGCCTCAAGCCGGTTTTTGGTTATCTGCACCGCAATCACGAGAAGATCGCGGAAGGCGCGGCCTACCTTGCGTCGATGCCATACACCGATCGTCTTGACTACTTCTGCTCGCTGACCAACAACTGGGCATACGCTTTAGCTGTCGAGATGCTCGTCGGCCAGCAGGTTCCTGAGCGTGCTGAGTACATTCGCGTCATTCTTGCCGAGCTGACGCGCATCCAGAATCATGCCTCAACCATCGGTTTTCTGCTGCAGGAGATGGGCGCCAGCGGCACACCTCTGATGTATGCCTTCCGCGAGCGCGAAAAGATCCTGGATCTCTTCGAGTCGCTCACCGGCTCGCGCATGATGTGCAACTACATGCGCTTCGGCGGCTGCCGCGTGGATGTTTCCGCTGCGTGGCTCGACGCGACCCGCAAAGTCGTCGCGGGTCTCCCGGCATTCGCCGACGAGTTTGAAGCGCTGCTCTCATCGAACGAGATCCTGATGGCGCGGTGCCAGGGGGTCGGCGTCCTCAAGCCCGAGCTGGCCGTGAATGCCGGCATTTCCGGGCCTATGCTGCGTGCCTCGGGCGTCAACTACGACATCCGCAAGGTAGACCATTACGGCATTTACGATCGTTTCAAATTCCGCGTGCCCTTGGGCGACCACGGAGATATCTACGACCGGTACATGGTGCGCGTGCTGGAGATGCGCGAGTCAATCCGGATTCTGGAACAGGCGCTCAACGACATCCCTGCGGGACCGATCATGGATCCCAAGGCGAAGCTTCGCGGCTTTCGGCCCAAGCCCGGCGAGGCCTACGGCCGTATCGAAGCACCCAAGGGCGAGCTCGGCTTTTATCTCATCAGCGACGGCGGACCGAATCCTTATCGTTATCGGGTGCGTCCTCCCAGCTTGATCAATCTGACCGTTCTTGAGGATATGTGCATCGGGCACAACGTGGCCGATGTGGTCCTGATCTTCGGCAGCGTCGATATTGTGTTGGGAGAAGTGGACAGATGACAGATTACGGTTCTTCGTTCGCCGTTCTCAGAGTCCTTTTCCGGCGTCGGCAATGTTTCAACGGTGCGCCGCGAACTGCGAACCTGGAACCTCACGGAGGGACCCTTGCTCGGTGAAGGCATCATCAGGGGCCTGGCGGAAACGGCGAAGAACTTTGCCGGAAGCTTCGTTTCTGCGGAGCGATTGACGACGGTCGAGTATCCGGAGCAGCGGATCCCAACCGCCGAAAATGCCCGCGTCTTTCCGTTCCTCGTCTACGACGGCAGCAACTGGGAAGCCGGGATGCGCTGTGTCGCATGCCAGATTTGTGAAAAAGAATGCCCGCCGAAGTGCATCTATATCGAGAAGAGCAAAGACAAAAAGCCGGACTACGTCGGTAAGGCGCAGTTTTATCCCACGCGCTTTGATATCGATATCTCGGTTTGCATGAGCTGCCAGATCTGCGTCGAGGTTTGCCCGTTCGAGGCGATCAAGATGGACACCCAATTTGAACTGGCCACGGATGACCGATTTGGCGGCCTTCTGCTCGATCGCCGCGAGTTGGCAAAATCGAACGAGTATTATCACTCCATCCATCCCACAGAAGCGTCGGAAGTGGATGCGCGCCTGGCCGACGAGAAAGCCAAAGTGGAAGCCAGGGCCAAAGCGGCCGCGGATGCCGCTGCAGCCAAGCCCGCCGTTCCTGCGGCCACGGCGCACGTTCCTGAAAAGCCCGCTGAAGGAGGGGATTAGTTCGTGTCCGCAACGTCCTTCTTCTCCCGCCTCGATCAGATCTTCGTCCTGCTGCGCAATTGGCTGGTCGGTTTTCTGCCGCCGACGATGCGCCCGGCCGCGGGAGTCGTGCTTGCCGTGATGGCCATCGTCTGCGTCTTTCCCGGTCTCTTTGCCCTGACAACGGTTTTTGAGCGCAAGGGGCTGGGGCGCATGCAGAACCGCCTCGGGCCCAACCGCGTGGGGCCCTTCGGCTTTTTTCAGCCCGTCGCCGACGGCATCAAGTCGCTCACCAAGGAAGACATCGTTCCGATCAGTGCCGATGGGCTGGTGCATTTTCTTGCGCCGCTCGTTCTCGTCGTCACCGTGTTTATGGGATTCGCTGTTCTGCCCATGGGCCGAAATATGGTCCTGGTGGATATGGATGCCGGCGTGCTCTTCTTTTTTGCCATGGGCGCGGCCACTGAAATCTCCGTGTTCATGGCGGGCTGGTCGAGCCGCAACAAGTACTCGCTCCTGGGAGCGATGCGGGCCATTGCGCAGATGATCAGTTATGAGGTGGTCCTGCTGCTCTCCACGGTTTCCGTGGTAATGATCGCGGGCTCGCTCTCCCTGCCGAAAATCATTGACGCACAGAATCAGTATTCATGGGGCCTTCCGCACTGGTACATCTTCACGCCGTGGGGTCTGGGAGCATTCATCATGTATGCCATTGCTGCCACGGCTGAGACCAATCGCTCACCCTTCGATCTGCCGGAAGGCGAATCCGAACTGGTCGCCGGCTACCACACCGAGTATTCAGGTTTTAAATTCGCGCTGTTCTTCCTCGGCGAGTATCTCGCCATGTTTTCCATCTCCGGAATGGGCACCACGCTCTTTCTTGGGGGATGGTCGGCGCCGCTCGCGGCTCTGAACTGGATCCCCTCTTGGATCTGGTTCTTCGGCAAAGTGATGATGTCGATCTTCGTCTTCATTTGGATGCGCGGCACGCTGCCCCGCCTGCGCCAGGACCAGTTGATGAACTTCGCCTGGAAATTCGTTCTGCCGTTCACGCTGCTCAATCTGCTGGTGACGGCGCTGTGGCGATTTCTGGGTGAGGGATGGCAGCGCTGGGTCCTCTGCACGCTGATTCTCGCCGCAGCTTACGTGTTGATGGGCCGCGCTGGTCTTTACCGCAAGCACATTGGTCCCAGGAGCTACCGCTATGCTGAGTAAGGCAGGGCCCGAGGGAACAAGGGAACAAGGGAGCTCAGCCGTATCCATGCGAGAGGGAATGATCGGATGAACGTGGTCTTCTATCTGCTCGCGGCTCTGACGATCGCCGGCGGCTTGGCGGCCATGCTGCTCAAGCACCTGATTCACGCGGCTCTGGCCGTCACCGTGGCGTTCGCCGGGCTGGCGCTTCTCTTCCTCCAACTCGATGCGCAGTTTGCCGGCTTTGCGCAGATTCTCGTCTACATCGGCGCCGTCGCGATTTTGATCGTCTTTGCGATTCTTCTGACGCATGGCGCCGAATTGCCCAGGGGCGGAGTGTTCAGCGGCACATGGTTCGTTGGCCTCGCGATCGCAGCTGGAGTTTTCGCCGTGCTGGGCTGGGCGGTGCTGCAAAGCGTTCATGCTCTGCCGCAGCAGACCGCCGCACCCGCAGTTACGGTTCACGACATCGGCAACGCGCTGGTCGGCAGCTACGTTTTGCCGCTTGAGATCGTTGCCCTGTTACTGACCGCGGCCACTATCGGGGCGGTGATCGTGGCCATGCACGAGAAAGCGGGCCAGAAATGACGGCCCTTACGTCGCCGCTCACCGGATATCTGCTGGTTGCAGCATTGCTTTTTGCCATTGGCCTTGCCGGCGCCCTGGTGCGCCGCAACGCCATCATGGTGCTCATCGGAATCGAGCTGATGCTCAACGCCGCCAACCTGAACTTCATCGCCTTCTGGCGCTATGGGCCCCATCCCGAAGCGCTCACCGGCATGATGTTCGCCATCTTTTCCATCGCCGTGGCCGCTGCCGAAGCGGCCGTGGGTTTGGGTCTGGTGATTGCCATCTATCGCCATACCAACACCACCGAACTCGACAAGATCAACAGGATGAAGGGGTGAACCGATGATGCAGGAAGCGGTCGCATTCACTCCTGGCGGCGCACGCTCCATGATCGTGCAGTACCTTTGGCTTATTCCGGCTCTTCCCATCATCGCCTCCGGCGTAATCGCCGTGCTGAGGCAGTCGCGCCGCAAACTCGCTGCGGGCCTTGCCATTAGCTCACTCAGCGTCTCGCTCTTGCTTTCCTTCATCGCATTTGTGCGCGTTGTCGGCCATTGGGCCGGCGGTTCGGTCGCGCGCGAGATCTTCAACGTCACATGGTTCTCTGTCGGCTCGGCCCCCGTCGATCTCGGCTGGGTGCTCGATCCGCTGGCCGCCATCATGCTGCTGATGGTGAGCTTTGTCGGCCTGCTCATCTTCATCTATTCGGTGGGCTACATGGCCCACGACGAAAACTTCACCCGCTTCTTCTGCTTCCTCTCGCTCTTTGCCGGGGCCATGCTCGGCGTGGTCATCTCGAACAGCATCCTGCTGCTCTTCATGTGCTGGGAGTTGGTCGGCCTCACTTCGTATCTGCTTATCGGGTTCTGGTACCAGAAGCCCTCGGCCGCGGCCGCCGCGAAAAAAGCCTTCATCACCACGCGCGTCGGCGATATTTTCTTTTTTCTCGGTATTGTCTGGTTGTTTTCACAGACCGGCACGCTGCTCTTCTACAACTACGGCGTGGGATCGCTGGAAGGCCTCAACCTTGCCAACCTGCTGACGGCCCGCGGCGGCCTGGGTTTGAGCGCAGCCGGCGCCATCGGCCTGCTGATCTTCGCCGGAGCGGTGGGCAAGAGCGGCCAACTGCCGCTCCACGGGTGGCTGCCTGACGCGATGGAAGGCCCCACCCCGGTCTCCGCGTTGATTCACGCGGCGACCATGGTCGCGGCCGGCGTGTTCCTGATCGCGCGCGTTTATCCTCTCATGTCTATTGGCGCAGGCGCCGCCGGAACCACTTCTGCGCTGACCGTCGTCACCTGGGTTGGGTCGGCGACTGCGGTCTTTGCGGCGCTGATCGCCGTCGCACAGAATGACATCAAGCGTATCCTCGCCTACTCCACGGTCTCGCAACTGGGCTACATGATGGCGGGTCTCGGC
>Ga0335072_10003720_pt1 | contig 22855 bp, 19 predicted proteins | sample Lox_Sample_21_FD_206725 | JGI IMG/M metagenome (GOLD analysis project Ga0335072, IMG submission 206725) | Soil microbial communities from Loxahatchee National Wildlife Refuge, Florida, United States - Lox_Sample_2.1 | ecosystem: Environmental > Terrestrial > Soil > Wetlands | place: USA...
CGGTCGCGTCCAGACGTCGTGTGGGTCGGTCTCAGCACTCCGAAGCAGGAGCGCTGGATGTTCGAGCACCGCCACCGCCTCACCGCTCCGGTTCTGGTCGGCGTCGGCGCAGCTTTCGATTTTCACGGAGGATTAAGGAAGCAGGCGGCGCCACGTTGGATGCAGGAGCATGGCTTCGAGTGGCTCTTCCGTCTCCTGCAGGAACCGCGGCGTTTGTGGCGCAGGTATCTCGTCTACGGAAGCGAGTTCGTTTATCTCGTCGCTCTTGAGCAGCTGGGCATTCGCAAATGGGATTAGGCCTGCCGCTGTAATTCGTGCCCGGCTTTCTCTCCCGCGGGGCGCATCCAATTTTGCGAGTTTAATTCACCATCCGCCGCAGGCTCTCCACCGCCTGCCGGGCCAGCCCGTATTCCGGCTCGATCTCCAGCGCCTTCTCGAAACATTCCCGCGCACGCCGCAGCATCTGCTTCGCAAAATACGTGCGCCCAAGATTGAAATGCGGATAATGCCGCGGGCCATACCGCGGCGCCGCGATCGCGCGCTCCAGCCACGGAATAGCTTCATCATACTGGCCTAAGGCAATCAAATACGCGCCGATATCGTTGTAAGGATTCCCAAAATCCGGATCGAGTGCTATCGCGCGCTTGCATTCCGCAATGGCATCTTCCGCTTTTCCCAGGTCGTGATAAGTCCAGCCGAGATAAGTGTGCGCTTCCGCCGTCGGATGAATCTCCAGCGAATCCTTATATAATTCCACGGCGCGGCTGAGTTCGCCCTTCATCTGCGCGCGGTATGCCTGCTCGAAAAGGTCGCGCGCCCGGTGCTGTGGTGCCGAACGCATGGCCCCTTCTAAACTAGTGATGAGCCCGTGTCAACCGCGATTCTGAATCTTTCGCGCCTCCTGCCAAAGATTCACCCCGAACGGCTGTGCGAAGGGTGGCCACTTTTGCGCAAGGCGTCCAGCTTTCCGCTTTGCTTTTATGGCGGCTGGCTCGCTATGTGGTAGCGCTGCCTTCCAGCGCGGCGCTTTTGAATTTGCCTGCCTCCGTCGCAGACCCGCCTTTCGGTCGGGCAGCCTTTGCTTTGGTTTCTTAGGGTCGCCTTTTGGGCGGGTGCTTTTCGCCCTTGAATTTTGCTCTTGCGGCGCCCGGCCCACCGCCAAAATCCGGTGTGGTACTATGCGCTGCAGCCGCGTCTTTTTGAAATGGGAAGACGGGCGTAATAATATTCTCGTGCCAGGGGTGCTCGTTCTGCCGTGCGTTGGGCGGACCCGAGAGAGATCCAGATGTGCCTCGCCAGTAGAGTGACTGTTGCAGCTGTAGGCATCGCGGCATTCGCTGCTGGTGCCCTCACCGGGATGACAAAACCGCCGGCGGTTTTAGCCCAATCGGTTGCGTCCACACCGAAGTTCGAAGTCGCCTCCGTAAAACCTTGCCAAGCCGATATCCCGCCGGGGGTCAGAGCCGGAGGCGGAAACTCATCTCCGGAAAGACTCAGCATTCAGTGTCAAACAGTGAAAGGACTGATCAATATAGCGTACGTTCTCTTCGCGGACGGTACAGCCAACGTGACCGCACAAATTCCCATCGAAGGAGGACCTTCGTGGATCAATTCCGGCCGCTATACGATCGAGGCGACGACTCAAGCTCCAGAGAAGATAGAGATGATGCAAGGACCCATGCTCCAGGCACTGTTGGAGGATCGGTTTGGACTTAGGATTCACCGAGAAGCCAGAGAGGTTGCGGTGTATGAGTTGACCGTGGCTAAAGGAGGTCCAAAGCTGAAGCCGTTCAAAAAGGGCAGTTGTGTCCCGATGGATTTTCTAAGCCTCTCGAAGCAGGAGATCGCAGCGCTTTCCCCGGATGTAAATTACTGCCGCAACCAAGGCACATTTCAAGATGGAATCATCACCGTTGATTCGCACGCGATGAGCCTCGATGACTTCTGTCAAAGGACGTTGAGGGATGCCGTGGACCGCCCAATCGTCAATAAAACGGAAATTTCTGGGTTGTTCGACTTCCATCTGGAGTATGTTCCCGACGGGAACTCGCCCTTGTTTCGCCACTCCGACAGTGACCCGATTGCAGTCGCGGGTCCATCGATTTTCACGGCCCTACAAGAACAGCTCGGTTTAAAACTGCAATCGGCCCGAGCGGCGGGGGAACTCCTTGTGATCGATCGCGTGAACAAGCCTTCGCCGAACTGACCGCCACGTATCTGCTGTAAGGTCCTGAGAAACTCAGCCCGGGCAAGTAGAATCTCTCGTATGGTGAAGTACTGGGCACATAGCCTAACTCTCTCGTGGCAAATGAGAGCGATACTCGTCAAATTCGAGGTATGACCAGCTTCGGTCTGGAGTTTTGGACATATCTGCGTTGGAGCCTCGAATTTATCTATACGCCCCCTTTCGCATATATCAGCTTGTTGTTGGGACTCAACTTTTTTAGTTCCGTAATCCTTCAACACCCACTCAGGAATCCCGTTGTGAAACGAACCTACCCGATAGCCATCGTCCAATTCTTCGCGTTTCCGGTGACGCTGGCGGTCGCAGTTGTAGGCGCAGTGGATTGGCAGCAGCCGCACTTCCCTGGCCCAAACCACAGAGCGCTGTTGACTGAGGACGCTCTCCTTCTTTTCTCCCTGGCGCTCGGGAGTTATTGGACGTGGAAGATGAAGGGAGTTCGGTGGTTTGCGATAAGCCTTGTGCTGCTGCAACTCTGGCTGCTCGCAGCGGCCAACTTCATAGCTGGGATGTCGCTGACTGGAACTTGGCTCTAGAATCTGGCCAGCCCCTCTGTGAGACGGGCAAACAGACCAAGTTGAGTTCTAGTACGTTTACAACCACAGCAGCGCTAAGAAGCCGGAGCGTCACGGCCGTGCGCACGAAAAGCTAACGTGTAAGTATGCAGATTTAACGTGCAAAAGGCCGCTTTTAAGGCGAAATAAGGCCCTTTTAAGCGGCCAAATTTGCAGCGATGAGAAGCGTCGCACCGTGACCGTCCCCATCCAGGCGTTTTTCTCCTCTGCCTCCTTTGCGTCCTCTGCATCCTCGACCTCCCCGATCCTGGGGCCACTGTGTCAAATCTGACACACATTTAGATATTGACACGGGACGTCAACCTGTGGTAAACTACGCTCTCAAATTTAAGTCATGCCAACCGTGGCCGCAGGTGCTAATCTTCAGGCAAAAGGCACCACCCTGCGCGCCCGAGACCACCCCCAAACGCACCAAAACCGGCCGATTCTAATCGATATCGCTGCGATTAGAAAACGCCGCAACCCCTGTATTTGCAATAGATCCAAATTTCTAATCGATAGTAAACTCGCTGTTTTGGAGGAGCAAAAGCGCACAAAAGGCGAAGCGACGAGACTCGCGATCGCGATTTTCTAGCCGCCAGCAGCTTGGCGCTCATCGCTCGCGTGCCGCGCGAGCAGCGAGGTCCTGGCGTAGGCGAGGGGAAATGCATAAAACGATCAAAATTCTAATCGCAAATGAATAAAATTAAAAATCGACCTAAGTCGCTGAAAACACAGGACGAAAAAAATTCTAATCGCGGTCAGGAAGGGGGGTAAACGAACGCCGCGATTAGAAATGTATAGAATTCGCGGCCGACGGCAAAGCCGTTGGAGGCGCACTTGGAGAATAAAAGGACGCAGATCACCGCGAAGCGGCAGAGGAGCCGTTTGAAACGAATGCGACGGCTTCATCCGTGTCGATCAGGACGGCGCCGGCGACGCGCAGGCTCTCGATTGTTTCGCGGCCCTTCTTTGCGTCGAGCGTTTCGATGGCGTCTCGAACGATGAAGACTTTCCGGCCGCGTTCGAGAAGCCCTTTCGAGGCGCACAGGACGCAGAATTCGGTGACGACCCCGAAAACGACGTATTGCGCCTCCGGCCCGATGCGGTCGACGATCTGGCTGGTGTGCGGATTCGAAAAAACGTCCAGAACCTGCTTCTCGATCACAATCTGCGGAGATTCGAGAATGTTGGCTGGCAGTTGAAAGGAGGGGTCGTTCGGAATCAATGTGAAATTGTTTGCCATGCCTTCGGGGATGAGGCGAGCGCCATCCGTGCCTTTGACGCAGTGGGCGGTGAAGACTTTAAACTCCGGATCATTTTCCGAGTGAGCGCAGGCGCTGGAAACGAGAAGAGTTTCCGTGGCTGCAGCGGCTTGGACGAGGCGCCGGATATTGGGAATGAGTTTTTCAGCGCCGGGCACGTAGAGTTTGCCGCCCGGCAGCATGAAATCTTTTTGCACGTCGACTTCCCAGAAGACAAAATATTTAGCCATTGGTTAACACCCTTGTGAAATTATAAGTTCAAAATCGCTTGCCGTTATGCGAGCGACGAGCGGCGGACGCGCTCACGCACGTTGGCAAGCATCTGCTTGAGTGATTTGCTGTAGCGCACCGGATAAACGGCCGATTCGCTGATCTGGCGGCATGCTTTCGGCAAGCGAGCCAAGCTCGCACGGCAGCGTTCGCGAGCGGCTTCGATCGAATCGGCGGGAGCGACGCGCTTTCCTTGGCGCATCACGGGGATCAAGAGCGGCTCCGCCGCTTGCGCGGGTTCGTTTTCGAGAGCGACGCGGTCGAAACGAAATTCGCCTGAGGAATTCGAGTGGCGGAAAACCTGCTTGCGCCCAGGGTAAGTCGCTTTGGCGCGCGTGAGTTTCGCGGCTTCCCAGATTTTACCGTCGCGTTCGACTTCCACGAGTTTATAGATCATGTTGAGATGCGGCGCATCGCCGGGCGTGGCCAAGGCAGTGCCCACGCCGAAGGCATCGATGGCGGCGTGGCGCGCGAGCAGTTCGCGGATGCGATATTCATCGAGGTCGCCGGAGGCGAAGATTTTCACGTCGCTCCAACCGGCGCGGTCGAGTTCGCGGCGGACCCAGCGGCTGTCTTTGGCGACATCGCCGCTATCGAGGCGGACGCCGGAAGGCTTGCGGCCCATCGCGAGGATCTGCTTCAGCGCCTGGCGCACGTCGTAGGTATCGAGAAGCAGCGTGGAATTATCCGGAAACGCGTCGAGGAAGTGCGCGAAGGCGTCGGATTCGCGATCATGCGCCATGACCCACGAATGGGCCTGCGTGCCATAAATCGCGAGGCCGAATTCGAGGCCGGCGAGAACGTTGGAGGTGCCGACGCAACCGCCGATGACGGCCGCGCGCGCCGCCGGGAGGCTCGATAGGGCGCCATGCGCGCGGCGAGCACCGAATTCGACGACGTCGCGCCCCTGCGCAGCGGTGCAAACGCGGGCGGCCTTGCTGGCGATCATTGTCTGGTAGCTGAGGGTGGCGAGCAGGTACGTCTCGAGGAGCTGAGCTTCCACGATCGGCGCGGAGATGCGGAGAAGGGGCTCGCCGGGGAACACGATTGTGCCCTCGGGCATCGCCCAGACGTCGCCGGTAAAGCGGAATTTTGAGAGATACGCGAAGAACTCGGGGCCGATGTTGCGAAAAACCCGATTGCTGCGAAGAAACTCGACTTCCTCGTCGGTGAAGCGGACGCTTTCAAGAAATGCGAGCGCCTGTTCGAGACCGGCAGCGACGAGGTAATTGCGGCGGGCGGGAAGGTGGCGGGCGAAAAGCTCGAACGTGGCGAGCGCGTCGAAATGAGTCTGGACGTAGCCGGCGGCCATGGTGAGCTCGTAAAGATCGGTGAGCAGGCCGGAAGAATTGGGCAAAGAATCAAACGCAGAAGGACGCCTGGCACTCGGCTGCGGATTCGCGTGTGGAGAGCTCATGTGATCGAGGTTTATCGGATGCTCGGAATAGACTCCGGATTGCAGTGAATGAAAAGACAAAACCCCCGGGCGTCCAATCGACCGCCACGAGGGACGCTGCCAGGGGTTTTGCCGGAAATCCGGGGCCGAAACGCGCTACTTCAAAACGGCGTCTTTGAAAGCCTTCGCTGCACGGAGACGCACAACCGTCTTGGCCTTGATCTTGATCGCTTCTCCAGTGGCGGGGTTGCGCCCCATGCGCGCCTTGCGATGCGCCTTGACGGCGCGGCCGATACCGGGAATGACAAACTTTCCTGAGCTCTTTGCTTCCTTCACGGCAAGCTTGAACAGCTCGTCGAAAAACGTGGAAACCTGCTTTTTGGAAACAGGCTTATCGGGAGTGCTGACCTTGTCGGCCAAGTGGGCGATGATCTTGGACTTGCTCAACGGAGTTGCCATCGAATTCTGTTGCCTCCTCAATTTGGTAACGCGTAGGCCCCGGCGAGGCGGGATGCCGCGGGGAACTATAGCCGTCCCCCGATGCGAACGCAAGCAAAAACATAGGAAAAAGCCCGAAAAAACCCCATTTCCCGGAATGAGACAGCGATTTCCCGTTATCGTCTGCACAACGGCTAAAGAGAGGCAAGTTGGTCGTAGAAACTAGCGACGGCACGGATTCCGCCGAAGTAGTTTTCGAGCGAGAGATGCTCGTTGGGAGCGTGCGCGTTTTCATCAGGAAGACCAAAGCCCATAAGGACGCATGGCACCTTGAAGGTATCGTACATTTGGGTGACGAAAGGGATAGAGCCGCCTTCGCGAATGAAAACGGCTTTCTTGCCGAAGCCGGCTTCGAGCGCGTGGAGGGCTTTCTGGAAAATGGGATGCGTGTAAGGCGCAACCCAGGGTTTGCCGGTGCTGAGCACTTCGAATTTGCAATGGACCGTTTTGGGAAGAAGCCTGCGGATATGGCGCTCCACAAGGCGCGCGATTTTTTTCGGATCCTGATTGGGGACAAGTCGCGTGGAAAGCTTTGCGAATGCTTTCGAAGGGATCACGGTTTTGGCGCCTTCGCCGGTGTAACCGCCCCAGATGCCGTTCAACTCGAGAGTGGGGCGAGTCCAGAGCCGCTCGACGATCGTGTAGCCTTTTTCCCCGCACAGGCCGGGAGCGCCCACCGTCTTGCGAAATTCCTTTTCCTTCCAGGGCAACGAGTTGAGAGCTTTGCGTTCGGCTTTTGAGATTTGCGCGACGTCCGAATAAAATCCGGGAACGGTGACGTGGGAATTCTCATCGTGAAGCTTCGCGATGGCTTCGGCAAGGATCGTGATCGGATTCGGAACGGCTCCGCCGAATACCCCGGAGTGCAGATCTTGCGCGGGGCCCGTGACTTCCACCTGATAGTAGTTCAGGCCGCGAAGACCGTATGTGACTGATGGAACGCCCTTCGCCAGCATTGACGTGTCAGAAACGACGAGAGCGTCAGCCTTGAGGCGCTGGCGATTCGCTTTGACGAAATCCCACAAGCTGACACTTCCGACTTCCTCTTCGCCCTCGATCATCAGTTTCACGTTGATGGGAAGTTTGCCGCTGGTTCTAAGCAGTGCTTCGAGCGCCTTGAGATGAATATGCACCTGTCCTTTGTCGTCGGCGGTGCCGCGGCCGAATAAATTGTTGTCGCGCACGGTGGGCTCAAAGGCAGGCGAGGTCCAAAGATCCAGGGGCTCCGCCGGTTGAACGTCATAATGTCCGTAAAAAAGGATGGTGGGCTTGCCGGGCGCACGGAGTGATTCGCCGTAGACAAGCGGATGCATCTTGGTCGGAACGATTTCAACATTTTCCAGGCCGGCGGTTTCGAGCTTTTCGGCCACCCAGTTAGCGGCCTTTTCGATGTCCGGCTTGTGCTCTGTCTTGGCGCTGACGCTGGGGATTCGGAGGAATTCCTTCAGTTCTTCGAGATGAGAGTCGCGCATTGAGTCCAGGTAGGATTTGAGATCCATTTGAGTCTCCGTAACGCGCCGTGGCGAGAAACGCCTTGCATGGCGTCGCTACCGATATTACGAGAATTGGCCGCGGGCCAGTAATTTTTTTGGACTGTGCTTTTGGACACGCGCGACGGGCGAAATGTTGACTCTGCCGAGAGCGCATTGCACGATAAACGCATATGGTTACCGAGACAAAATCGAGCAGCGAACGCCGCAGCTCTCGCGTGTTCACGCGTATCCCCATCAAGGCCAGAGGCAAGGGGCACGACGGCCGCAAGTTCCACGAGAACAGCCAGACCATTGTTATTAATGCGCATGGAGGCCTGCTGTATCTCCAGGAAGAGCTTGATCTCGGGGCGGAAGTTACTCTGGTGAATCCGGCGACCGAGGAAGAGCAGGAGTGCCGGGTCGTTTATTTGGGAGACACCTCGGATCGAGGAACGCGAATCGGCGTCGAGTTTTTATCGCCCAGTCCGCATTTCTGGGGCGTCGAATTCGCGCAGCAGGATTGGGCGACGCATCGTCCGGGACCTTCGACGAACTGAACGCGTTTCTTTGCACCACATGGCTTCGCCGTTCAACGTTTACCTCGCTTCTGCTACTGGATTCCATTCGGAAATTCCCGTTTCCAACCTTACGAAATCCTTATAGCTCATTTATTCCTTCCTGATGGCCTGGCGGTATTCTTCTTTCGTCCCAAGGCCTCTTGAACGAACTTGTGGCGCTCTGATTTTGCTGTGAGCAAGGTTACAGGCGCAGCAAGGACTTTTCGCTCAATTTGGCGAGTCAGTGGAGGCCGAGTGGGGCACGGGATGGGAGTCAATGTTGATAGTAGTCGTGCTCTCAATTCTTGCCGCGGCTTGCGCTTTCATGCTGACGGTGCTCTATCACTTCTATCGCGACCTAACGGGGCCTTCAAGGCGCGCGCCAGCCGCACCGTACAGGCGTGTGGTAACGATCAACAGAAGCGTTGTCCTGGCAATGCCTGAGGCAACGGGGCAGGACTCGCCCGAGCACCGTACAGGCGCGCAAGGCAATCCGCCGGCAGTGTTTCCCGCGGGAGTGCGACGATTGGCCGCGAAGCGAGCGGCCAGGAGCTAAACATGCAGGACTTGATCTTTGTGATTTGCACGCTTGGATTTTTCCTCCTCTCGATCGCCTATGTGAGGGCGTGCGAGAGATTGCAATAAGGAGTGACAGTCTATGCTCGGCAACATCGTGCTTTTGACGATTTGCGTTCTGACGGGGATCTATCTGATTGCGGCTCTGTTGTGGCCGGAGAGGTTCTGAGTCCATGACTGCGAATGGCTGGTTTCAAATCGGACTATTTTTCGTGGTCCTGCTGGCGGTGACCAAGCCGCTGGGCGTCTTCATGACGCGCGTGTTTGCCGGTGAGAAGACATTTCTCGACCCGGCGCTGCGCCCTGTGGAGAAATTGATTTACCGGACGACCGGTGTCGACGAGAAGCGTGAAATGGATTGGAAGGAGTATGCGATCGCGATGCTGCTCTTTAGCGCCGTCAGCATGCTCATCCTTTATTTGATCGAGCGGGTGCAACTGTGGCTGCCATTGAATCCGCAGCACTTGGCAAATGTCCCGCAGGCGCTTGCGTTTAACACTGCAGCTTCGTTTACGACTAACACGAACTGGCAGAATTACGGCGGCGAATCTACGTTGAGCTATTTCACGCAGATGGCGGGACTGGCTTATCACAACTTTGCTTCCGCCGGCGTAGGGATTGCTCTGGCAATCGCCGTGATTCGAGGCATTGCGCGCAAGGAAGCAAAGACGCTCGGAAATTTTTGGGTTGACCTCACCCGGTGCATGCTCTGGGTGCTGCTGCCGGCGTGCATCGTGATCGCGCTCATCTTTGTCTCGCAAGGAATGGTTCAGAATTTCCGGGCTTACGATACTGCGAAACTGCTGAACCCGCAGACCGTGCAAACGACCGATACGAGCGGTAAGACGACAACTCAGACGGTGACCGATCAGGTGATCGCGCAAGGACCCGTGGCTTCGCAAGAAGCCATCAAAATCTTCGGAACAAACGGCGGGGGATTCTTTAACGCAAACAGCTCACATCCATTCGAGAATCCAACGCCCCTGACGGATTTCATGCAAATCGTGATGATGCTGTCGCTTGGTTCCGGGCTGACGTATACGCTCGGGCGGATGACTGGCTCGCAGAAACACGGCTGGGCCGTCTGGGCGGCGATGGCGATTTTGTGTTTCGCCGGCGTTTCAACGATTTACACCATGGAGGCACATGGGAATCCGCTGCTGCACGTGGACCAAAAGGCCGGCGCGATGCAAGCGGGCGGCAACATGGAGGGCAAAGAGGTCCGCTTCGGCATTGCCTCAACGGCGCTATTTGCCACGACGACCACCGATGCGAGCTGCGGGGCAGTAAACGGCATGCATGACTCGTTCACCCCGCTCGGCGGAATGATTCCGATGGTCAACATCATGATCGGCGAGGTGATCTTCGGCGGCGTCGGCGCGGGATTGTATGGCGTCGTCGTGTTCATCATCATCTCAGTGTTCATTGCCGGACTGATGGTGGGGCGAACGCCGGAGTATTTAGGGAAAAAGATCGAAGCCTTTGACGTGAAGATGGCGATGATTACGGTTCTGATCTTCTGTCTTTTGGTTCTCGGGTTCACTGGATTTTCAGTGGTGAAACCATATGGCACATCGTCGATATCGAATCCCGGTCCGCACGGTCTATCGCAGATTCTCTATGCGTACACTTCGATGGCTGGAAATAACGGCTCGGCATTTGCCGGGCTTAACGGAAACACTCCTTGGTACAACATCAGCGGGGTCTTTGACATGCTTTTCGGGCGCTTCTTCATGGTCATTCCGGTGCTCGCCATCGCGGGAAATCTGGCGCGAAAAAAGATCGTGCCGGAGTCGGCAGGGACTTTCCCGGTAACAACTCCGCTATTCAGTTTCTTGCTGGTCTCGGTGATTGTGATCGTGAGTGCACTGACGTTTTTCCCGGCGCTAAGCCTGGGGCCGATTTTGGAGCACTTGCAGATGTTTGCAGGGAAGGTTTTTTGAGGCGGCCATGAGCGCACAAACTACAAGAAAATCGCTGTGGACTTGGGGAATTGTGGGCGGCGCGGTACGCGATTCGTTCATCAAGTTGAATCCGCGCACGCTGATGAAGAATCCCGTGATGTTCGTCGTGGAGATCGGATCGGTGGTAACGACATGCGATCTGATTCGAGATCGGATCGTTCATCAGGCCGGATTCGGGTTTGAACTGCAGATTACTCTTTGGCTTTGGTTCACTGTCCTTTTCGCGAACTTCGCCGAAGCCATGGCTGAGGGCCGCGGCAAAGCGCAGGCGGATACGTTGCGCAAGGCCCGCGCCGAGACCATGGCCCGGCGGCTTCGTGTGGACGGAAGCGAAGAGGAAATTCCGGGTTCGAAGCTGCGCGCCGGAGATTTGGTAAAGGTCACGGCGGGCGAGTTCATACCCGGGGATGGCGAAGTCATCGAAGGCGTAGCTTCCGTGGACGAATCGGCGATCACTGGCGAGTCCGCCCCTGTGATTCGCGAGTCCGGCGGCGATCGCTCCGCAGTAACCGGCGGCACGCGGGTTCTTTCGGACGAAATCACAATCAAGATTATGTCGAATCCGGGCGAGACGTTCCTCGACCGAATGATTAAGCTCGTGGAAGGTGCAGAGCGACAGAAGACGCCCAACGAAATCGCGCTCAATATTCTGCTCGCCGGACTCACGATTATTTTCCTGCTGGCCGTCGTTACGCTGCAGCCGATGGCGATTTATTCAGGCTCGCCCCAATCGGTTTTTGTGCTGATCTCGCTGCTGGTATGCCTGATCCCTACGACGATCGGCGGTCTGCTCTCCGCGATCGGAATCGCCGGCATGGACCGCGTGGTTCAGCGCAACGTACTTGCGATGTCCGGGCGCGCAGTGGAAGCAGCGGGTGACGTGGACACGCTGCTGCTCGATAAGACCGGCACGATCACTCTCGGCAACCGGCGCGCCACGGAATTTATTCCGGCGCCCGGAGTAAAGGACACGGACCTCGCGGATGCGGCCCAGTTGGCTTCGTTCGCGGATGAGACGCCAGAAGGCCGGTCCATCGTAGTGCTTGCAAAAGAGAAATATGGACTCCGTGGACGCGAGCTTTCCTCTTATGCGGCAACGTTCATTCCGTTTTCAGCCGTGACGCGGATGTCCGGTGTAGACCTGGATGGCCGTGAGATCCGCAAAGGGGCGTTTGAAGCGATTGTTTCGTACTGTTCGGTGAACGGCTTTCGCGTTCCCACAGAAGTAGAGGAAACCGTAAAAGCAATTGCAAGCGCCGGTGGGACGCCTCTGCTGGTGGCCGAAGACCGCCATATTCTCGGCACGATCCAGCTCAAGGACATCATTAAAGGAGGGATGCGCGAACGGTTCGATCAATTGCGCGCGATGGGAATTCGCACCGTGATGATCACCGGCGATAACCCTCTCACCGCCGCAGCCATCGCCCGCGAAGCGGGACTTGACGATTTTCTGGCCCAGGCAAAGCCGGAGGACAAGCTAGCGTTAATCCGACGGGAACAAGCCAAGGGCAAGCTCGTGGCAATGACCGGCGATGGCACGAACGACGCGCCGGCGCTGGCGCAGGCCGATGTGGGCTTGGCAATGAATGCAGGAACGCAAGCCGCGAAAGAAGCCGGCAACATGGTGGATCTCGACTCGAACCCGACGAAGCTGATCGAAGTGGTTGAGATCGGAAAACAGCTGCTGATCACGCGCGGCGCATTGACCACATTTTCCGTCGCCAATGACGTGGCGAAGTATTTCGCGATCATCCCGGCGATGTTTGCGGGCGCGTTCCCGGTTTTGCAGGTCTTGAACATCATGGGCCTCAAGACGCCGCAGTCGGCGATTCTATCCGCTGTGATTTTCAATGCGCTTATTATCATCGCGCTCGTGCCGCTCGCGCTGCGCGGCGTAAGGTATCGCCCTCTTGGCGCGTCGGCGCTGCTTCGACGCAATTTGTTGATCTACGGAGTCGGCGGGATTATTGCGCCGTTTATCGGCATTAAGCTGATCGACCTGATCATCACGCACATCGGGCTGGCATGAAACTGGGATGAAGATGAAAGCAACGGCGTCAAAGGTGGAAGCAGGCATGACCGGTCTTAACATGTTCGGGCTTTTCGCGGTTTCGGTGATGGTGGTCTCATACGCGCTGGAGTCGCGGCATTCCGTTTTCGTGCTGGTTTTCGCGGCATCGTGCGTGTTGGCCTCGGTCTATGGATTCTTGCAAGGGGCATGGCCATTTGGAATCGTCGAGGCGATATGGTCCGTGGTCGCCGCGAGACGCTGGTGGTCCGGCGGACCGGCGCACGGCGCGGTGAGCGGGCCGATTGCACCGGCCGCGGGAAATCGGGAGAGGCAGCTATGAAGAAGAATTTTGTGATCGCGATTCTGTATACGATCGTAACCACAGTCCTGCTGGGGGTTATCTATCCCCTTGTGGTGACGGGCCTGGCGCAGGTACTTTTCTCGAAACAGGCCAATGGTTCTTTGATCACCGAAAACGGAAAGCTCGTTGGCTCGGCGCTGATCGGCCAGCCGTTTACCGCGCCGGGATACTTTTGGTCGCGTCCATCGGCTGCGGGCGCGGCGGGATACGATCCGACTGCCTCAGGTGGTTCGAATCTGGGCCCCACTAACAAAGCTTTGATCGATCGAGTGAACGCTAGCATTCAGCAGCTGCAAGCCACGAACCCAGGTAAACCCATTCCGGTGGACTTGGTTACTACGTCCGGATCGGGACTCGATCCGGATATTACGCCTGCGGGTGCCGAATTCCAGGTGCCCCGCGTTGCCAAGGAGCGTGGCATGAGCGAAGCCGACGTTCGAGTGATTGTCGCCAGACACACGCAGGGACGCCAGCTCGGCTTCCTGGGAGAGCGCCGCGTTAACGTCCTCGAGCTGAACCTGGACTTGGATGCAACGCACCCCATGCCGAAGTAGCAGAAGCAAAAGCCTCCTGCGGGACGTCGCCAAAGTGAGCGCTAGCTTTTCTTTTTCCTCGGAACCTTAGCTCCCTTTTTGCGAGCTTCGGAAAGTCCAATGGCTATCGCCTGCTTTCGGCTTTTCACTGGGCCGCCCTTCCCGCCTTTGCCGGATTTCAGCGTGCCATGTTTTCTGCGGCGCATCGCGCTCTTCACCCTCTTCTGAGCGGCTTTCCCGTATCTCGCCATCACTCCTCCTATCGAATAGTCATCGCGCCAAAGCGGCTCGTGTGCAACCATACGCAGACTTCTCGGGCGAGTCGCGTGAGAAGGTTACGAACCTAATTTGCCGGGGTCGATACAGTGAAGAGACTAGTTCCGGCCGCGGTCATCCGTCTGGCGCTTTGCGCGGCACATCTCATTCTCAGTACAAGTTTCTCCTGATTGCGCGTTCAATTGATCGATTCTCATAATCTTTGTGCTGTAGTCTGCAAAAACTGCCGTTGGGTGAGTCATGTCAAGTGCGAGTGTGAAGCGTTCATCGGCAACGGAACTGCCGAATATGGTGTCGGGAGCGAAGCGCGACGCGTTTTTAGAAGAATTTCGAAAGTCGGTTTCCAGGCGGGCTTATCAGCTTTTTGAAGAGCTTGGACGCATGGACGGAAACGATGTATCGCATTGGCTGCAAGCCGAACAAGAATTGTGCGTTCGCCTGCCGAAAGTGCAGCAATCTGGTGCGTGGTACACAGTGAGCGCGCCAGTGCCCGGCGTGCCGGCTCACCGCATCAGCGTCTCCGTCGCAGATAGCGGAGCGTTAATCTCCGCCGAAAACCGGAGGGATGCATCGGACTCGAGCGGCGAAAATCGCGAGTATTCGGCGGCATATTATTCAGTTCGCTGGCCGGAGAGCGTGGACCCGGAAACCGCGAGCGCATACTTGAAGAACGGAACGTTGACGCTGGTGGCCCGCAGGGCGGGTGCGCGGGATGCCGAAGACGACGCGACGATTCCGCAGACGGCGACCAAGCACCGCCCAAGCGCAAAACGCGCCAAACGCTGACCGCATGTTTGATTGAGGATCCTCCCCTCATCTACACTTGGCCAATATGGATCAATTTGGAGCCACGCCATCTGCCGAGGGACGGTGCCGCTTCGTGGCTTGGTCTCCGGCTCTGCCAACCCTCTCGTTGATTCTTTTTGGAAAGCAACGGCAAGTCATCCCAATGCAGAAGACGGCCTGCGGATTCTTCGTCGCGGATGCGAACGCTGGCGTTGGAGCGCAGTACAAGTTCCTTTTGCCAGATGGGCGCGAACTTCCGGATCCCGCGTCGCGGTTCCAGCCGGATGGTGTCCATGGCGCTTCGGCGGTGTTTGACGCGCGCCGCTTTGGCTGGACCGACGAGGCGTTTCGCGCGCGTCCGCTGAAGGAAACGATTATCTACGAGCTGCATGTGGGAACATTCACACAACAGGGTACATTCTCGGCGGCGATTCGCAGATTGGATCTGTTAGCTGACCTCGGAATCACAGCGGTGGAAATAATGCCGGTCGCCCAATTTCCCGGCGGGCGGAATTGGGGTTACGACGGAGTGTATCCTTTTGCTGCGCAGAACACCTACGGCGGACCCGGTGGACTACAGGAGTTTGTGGACGCGGCACATGCCCGCGGGTTGTCAGTAATCCTGGATGTCGTTTACAACCACCTCGGCCCCGAGGGGAATTATCTCGCCGCCTTCGGTCCGTTTTTTACCGCCCGTTACCACACTCCGTGGGGCGACGCGATTAACTATGACGAGGCCCACAGCGATCCGGTGCGCGAATATTTTTTTCAAAACGCGCTGTGGTGGTTGCGCGAGTTTCACGTCGACGCCCTGCGCCTGGATGCCGTGCACGGAATCTTCGATTTCAGTGCGCAGCACTTTCTTGCCGAGCTGAAGGAACGGCTGAAGAAACTCTCGGTCGAGACCGGCCGCGCGCTGTATCTGATTGCTGAAAGCGATCTGAACGACGCGCGATTGCTGCGCTGTCCGGATCGCGGAGGGTATGGCCTGGACGCCCAGTGGAGCGACGACTTCCATCATTCGGTGCACACGCTGCTGACCGGCGAAACCGGTGGCTATTATCAGGATTTCGGGTCCATCGACGATCTGGAGACTGTATTGCGCGAAGGCTGGCGCTATTCGGGCCGGTATTCGCGCTATCGCAAGCGTCACCACGGGAACTCGCCCAAGGGAATCAGGCCGGAACGTTTTGTGGTTTGCGCGCAGAACCACGATCAGGTGGGAAATCGAGCCGTCGGCGACCGGCTGACGCAAATCGTCGATTTCGAAAGCCTGAAGCTCGCGGCTGGCATTACGCTCCTTTCACCGTTTGTACCGCTGCTCTTCATGGGCGAAGAGTACGGCGAGACGCATCCTTTCCAATACTTCACGAGCCATTCTGATCCGGCATTGATCGAGGCGGTCAGAAAAGGGCGCCGTGAGGAGTTCGCGGCGTTCGGGTGGCGCGGCGACCTGCCGGACCCGCAAAGCGAGGAAACGTTCAAGCGATCTACTCTCGATTACACAATTCGCGATACGGAGCCTCACGCCTCGCTATGGAAGTTTTACAAGACGCTCATTGGAATACGTAAGCGCTTCGGACTTGGCGGCAGAAGACCTCAGGTCAGCTGCCAAATGGGTCCAGAGACGATCAGACTCGATTACGCTGATGGTATACCGCTGACAATTGTCTTTCATTTCGGGACAGCGCCGGCCCACGTAGAGCTACGATGCGAGCGCCTCCGCGCTTTGTTGGATTCATCAAAAGTAGCGCCCGCCAGCCCGCCATTCGAGTCGGGGACGGAGTCGATGGGAGGCTCAGTTACTTTGGCTCCGCGCTCATTCATCTCCTTCGAACCGGGACCTTCAGGAGAATTACGGTGAAATATATTTGCGTTCACGGCCATTTCTACCAGCCGCCCCGAGAAAATCCGTCGCTGGAGGCAATCGAGCTCCAGGACTCCGCCTATCCGTATCACGACTGGAACGAGCGTGTGACTGCGGAATGCTATGCGCCGAATGCGATTGCCCGATTGCTCGACGACCAGCAGCGCATCGTCCAACTGGTGAACAATTACGCGCAGATTAGCTTCAATTTCGGGCCAACGCTATTACTTTGGATGAAGCAAAACACCCCCGGAGTTCTGGATGCGATTGTACGGGCGGACAAAATCAGCCGGGAGCGCTTCGGAGGACACGGCTCCGCAATCGCGCAAGCCTATAACCACATGATTATGCCGCTGGCGCATCCGCGCGATAAAGAGACGCAGGTAATTTGGGGGATCCGCGATTTCGAACATCGCTTCGGCCGCAGGCCGGAAGGCATGTGGTTGCCCGAAACCGCAGCGGATACCGCCTCGCTTGAGGCACTGGCCGGACAGGGGATTCGGTTCACCATCCTGGCGCCGAGGCAGGCGAAGCGCGTCCGCCGCCAAGGTGGCCGAAGCTGGAAAGATGTGTCCGGCGACCGCATTGATCCCAGCCGTGCCTATCGGATGAGGCTGCCTTCGAAAAAAACAATTACCGTTTTCTTTTATGACGGCCCGATTTCTCAGGCCGTCGCATTCGAGCGGCTGCTCGACGACGGAAGACGGTTCGCAGACCGTTTACTCAGCGGGTTTTCTGACAGCCGGACTTGGCCGCAACTGTGCCACATTGCGACGGACGGCGAGAGTTACGGCCACCATCACCGTTACGGAGAAATGGCCTTAAGTTACGCCCTGAATAGCATCGAAAAAGGCGATCAAGCGAAGCTGATCAATTACGGGCAGTTTCTTGAGATGTACCCGCCCGACCATCTGGTCGAAATATTCGACAACAGTTCCTGGAGTTGCGTGCACGGAGTAGAGCGTTGGAGGTCGAACTGTGGGTGCAACTCAGGCGGTCACGCGGGATGGAATCAGGAGTGGCGAAAGCCTTTAAGAGATGCGCTGGATTGGCTGCGCGACACGCTGGCTCCAAAATATGAGGAAGCGGCAAAAGGTCTGCTCAAGGATCCCTGGGCCGCTCGGAACAGCTACATCGACCTGGTGCTGGATCGATCAGACGAAAGCGTCGATCGCTTCTTCGCTCAGCACGCTATCCGCGAGTTAAACGAATGCGAAAGAGTCCGCGCGCTCAAGCTGCTGGAATTGCAGCGCCACGCGATGCTGATGTATACGAGTTGCGGATGGTTTTTCGATGAGCTCTCGGGTATCGAGACCGTACAGGTGATTCATTATGCCGGGCGAGCCATCGAGTTGGCACGAGAAGCCCTGCAGGCTGCCGACATCGAAGATCAGTTCTGCGAGCGGCTGCGAAGCGCCAAAAGCAATCTTCCTGAGCACGCCGATGGCGATCAAATATATAAGAAGTGGGTGGTGCCGGCCGTAATCACGATGGACAAAGTAGTGGGACATTACGCGGTCAGCTCTCTTTTCGAGAACTACGGCGACAAGACGAAAATCTATTGTTATGACGTCGGCCGGATCGAATACAACGTTGAGACCGAAGGCCGCGTGCGCCTTGCCACAGCCCGCGTGCATGTGCGCTCAGAAATCACAAGAGACGAGACCACCCTGAGTTTCGCGGTGTTGCATCTGGGCGACCACAATATTACGGGCGGCGTGCGTGAGTCGCAGGACGAAAACGTCTTCCATGAACTTCGCGAAAAGCTGAATTCCGCCTTTGCCCGCGCGGATATGACCGAGGTGATCCGTATTCTCGACGAGCAATTTGGCAGGAGCCGCTTCTCGCTCAGCTCGCTTTTCCGCGACGAGCAGCGGCGAATCGTCAATCTGATCTTGAAAGACACGCTCAATTCGGTCGGTGCGTCGTTCAAGGGCGTATACGAGAATCAGGCGGCGCTGATGCACTTCCTGACCGCCCTGGGAGTTCCGGTGCCTGCCGCGTTGAAATCCGCAGCGGCCATTGCACTGAATGCCGAGTTGCAGCACGCGCTGGAGAAGGCCGAAATCGACGGCGCGGCCGTAAAAGGATTGGTACGCGAGGCCGCAGCCAACCAGATCAACTTGGACGACACCACGCTTGAATTCACAATGCGGAAGCGTCTGGAAGAGCAAGCAGCGATGCTGGCGCAAAGCCCGGAAGACCTGGCGACGCTCAAGCGCCTTCACTCGATGCTAAATGTCGCCGCCGCCTTGCCTCGGCCGGTCGTTCTCTGGGAAGTGCAGAATTTGTGCTTTGCACCGCTCTCCCGCGCAAGAAACGGAAACGGCAGCGGCGCGCCTCCGGAGGGCGGTGCAGCAGAAGAATGGCGCCGCGAAGCCGCAGCCGTCCGGGAGCAGCTTCATATTCACGGCGCGAATTCATGAACCGCAATGTTCCTCTAGCAACCTATCGCTTGCAGTTCAACACTAACTTCCGTTTTCGCGACGCCATTGGCATCCTCGATTATCTTCGCGACCTCGGCATCTCGCATGTGTACGCGTCTCCGGTCTTCACGAGCCGCCACGGAAGCGGGCATGGCTACGACGTCACTGACCCCACAAAGATCGATCCGGATCTCGGCGGCGAAGGCGATTTCGCCGCGCTTCAGACGGCAATTGAAGGACGCAATATGCGCCTCCTTCTCGACATCGTACCGAACCACATGGCGGCCAGCAGCGAGAACCGCTGGTGGATGGACGTGCTCGAATATGGGCCCGATTCGTCGTTCGCATCGTATTTCGATATCAACTGGCGCACGCCGTCACGCATGCTTGAAAACAAGTTGCTCCTCCCGTTTCTCGGCAAACCGTTCGGCGAGGTTCTGGACGACGGCGAGATGCGCATCGAGTACGATGACGCCAGGTTTCTTCTCCAGTGCCAGGGCCAGATTTTTCCGATCGCGCCTGCGTCTCTGGCGGCAATTCTGAGTTACCGCCAACGCGAGATTCACCAGGCGGTCGAACCCAACTCGGCGGCAGAGCAGGAGCTCCGCGGGATCATCGCCGCTGCGGAAGTGATCGCCCAGGACAGGGGCGTGAGCGCGCAAGCGGCGACTGAACGTCGCACCCGGGCCGAACAGCTGAGGGAGCGCTTACGCCAGCTCGTAAACAGTTCGCCGGAGATCGGCGGCTTTTTGCGAGACGCGCTTCAGGATATCCACGGCGCCCGTGGCGATCCTCGAAGCTTTTGCGAACTTGAACGCATTCTTTCCGCCCAGCACTACCGGTTGGCTTTCTGGCAGACGGCCAGCGACAGCATAAACTATCGTCGCTTTTTCTCGATCACCGATTTGGTCGGGGTGCGCGTAGAGGATCCGGCTGTGTTTGACGCCACACACGAAGCGATCATTCGCGCCGGCGCGAGGCGCAATATTTCCGGATTCCGGATCGACCATATCGATGGTTTGCGTGATCCGCGCGGCTATCTGAACCGTTTGCGCGAACGGCTTTCTCCGGCTGATTCAGAGGGCGAACCTGCCTATCTGGTGGTCGAAAAGATTCTGGGCCGAGGCGAAGTGCTGCCGCACGATTGGCCAATCGAGGGAACAACAGGCTACGACTTCCTTAATTACGCGAACCGGCTCCTCGTGGACTCAGAGCGTTTCGCAGCGATCGTCGATTTTTATTCGCGCTGGACAAAAGCCCCCCGGAATTTCGAAGACATTCTCTACGAGAAGAAAAAACTTGTGATGCGGACACTGCTGGGCGTCGAAATGCGGACGCTCGGCCGCGAGCTGGCGGAACTTGCCTCCGATGACCGCTACTCCCGCGAATTGCGGGCTGCCGAATTGACGGAAGCCCTGATCGAAACCACTGCATGCCTTCCGGTCTATCGAACGTATGTGCAGTCCCTTGACGAATCCGAGGCCACGCAAGCGCTATTGGATGCTGCGATCTGTAAAGGGCGTGAACGCCGTCCGACTCTCCCTCCCGAATGTTTCGATTTCGTCGCAGACGTGCTCTTGCTGAAAGCGGCGCCCCATGTGCGGGCCGAGCAGCGCGAGAACCGCTTCTCCTTTGTAACGCGCTGGCAGCAATTCACCGGCTCGATTATGGCAAAAGGCCTCGAAGACACCGCGCTGTACGTCTATTTCCCGCTGGCATCTTTGAATGAAGTCGGCGGAGACCCTCGTGCTTTCGGCGCGAGCGTTCCCGATTTTCATGAATACGCATCAGAGCGGCGCGCGCGGTGGCCCTATAGCATGAATGCGACGACTACCCACGACACGAAGCGGTCAGAAGACGCCAGGGCTCGGATTGCGGTGCTTTCTGAAATTCCGGACGAGTGGGAGCGCGCCGTGCAGTATTGGTCGCTTATTAATCAACGATATTCAAAAGCCCTAGGCTCTGCGTCTGTTCCCGATCGAAACGAGGAATATTTGTTTTATCAGACGCTGATCGGCACATGGCCGCTTGACGAGTGCGAGTGGCCTTCGCTGATCCAGCGCCTGCAGGACTACATTCTTAAAGCAGTCCGTGAAGCCAAGGTGCATACGCGCTGGTCGCAGCCTAACGAACCTCACGAGGCGGCGCTGCGTGATTTTATAGCGCACGTGCTCGATAGGAACGCGAACGGAGAATTCCATTCGAATTTTGCCGAGTTCCAGAAACGGACTGCGCTATACGGAATGTTGAACGGCCTCGGGCAGCTTTTACTGAAGATTGCCTGCCCCGGCGTTCCTGACTTTTATCAGGGATCAGAATTGTGGGATTTTCGCCTCGTCGATCCCGATAATCGCGGTCCGGTCGATTTTTTGAAGCGCCGGGCCATGTTTGACGAATTGCGAACGTCACCAAACGCAGACCGCGCCAGCCAGGCGAACGAGTTGCTCGCTCACTGGTGGGACGCGCGGGTGAAGGCTCACGTGCTCGCCCGCGCGCTGGGAATACGGCGCGAAAATCCGGGCCTGTTTCTCGATGGCGATTATCTCCCGCTGGAAGTTTCAGGTGAGCACCGGAACCGCGCTCTCGCATTTGCACGCACGATGGCCGGCGATTGGGCCATTGCCATTATTCCGCGGTGCGTCGCGTCGGTGCAGGCGCCTGTCGTTGGCGACCGCCTTTCGTTCTGGCGCCACACGTTCGTCACGCTCCCCGAGGGCGCGGCCGGGAGTCTGGTGAATGTGCTGGCCGGAAGAGATTCGCCTTCGATGGCGGTGTCGCCCGACCGGCGGCTCTCCCTCGGCGCCGCCTTTCGCGAGTTTCCGGTCTCCTTGTTGCTGCCGGTTCGCTGAATGGACCGGCCCCGGGCTCACGCGGCAATCGGTGCTCGAGCCACCAGCGCGGATTCGTGTGCCGATTCTCCCCCCGGTAAAATTGCAAGCTGCCATAATTTGAACGCGGAGTTTGCCGAACTATACGCCGAGACGATGCTGGCTCCTCGCCCACCCTGATCCCGCCGCGAATATCGTCTCAGCAGAACTCTGATCGTACAGATGAAGGCACCGATCCCCCCGGAAAAGCTGTCTTCATCATAGCCCTCCCGGGGGCGTCGGTGTGGGGGTGGGCTAAAAGTGAAAGCGCAGCGCGAATTCCACCGTCCTGGGATCGGTTGTGCTGGTCACCTGGCCGAAATTCGCCGAGCCCAGCGTCGTTGAATAACCGAACGATGAAAGATGGTTCGGGAAGTTAAACATTTCGGCTCGGAAATCAAACCCGGTACTTTCCGTAATCGGAAACGACTTCTGCAGGGAGGCGTCCCAGTTGTCGAAGCCACGAGTCTTGATCCCATAAGCCTGCAAATTACCGAAGGTGCCGGTCGCGGGATATGCAAAAGACGATGTGCAAGTCGTTGAGCCGACTGCGCAGGGGTTAAGGTATTGATTTTTCTCCGCCCCTACCGCGAAGGGGCTGCCAACCAAATTCGGGCGCTGGGGCTGGCCGGGGCCAGTGGTACCGTTGAGACCATCGAGAGCTGGATCAGTTCCAGTCGGATCAAGCACATTGACCGGAAGCCCCGTCGAGATGTTCGTAACACCGGAGAGCTGCCAACCGCCGAGTAGCTTCTTGTACATCTGATCGCCCGTTTGCCAGAAAGGAAGCGGATATACGTAGCTGATCACTAGTGTCCTGTAACATTGGTTCATGACATAAGTTCCGTGGCGTGGGCATCCGCCGTGCGCTGGGCGAAGCGGGCGATGCTGGCCAGGATTTCCTCGGCGCTTTTGGTCCACGCAAAAGGTTTTG
>Ga0335072_10003722_pt1 | contig 22839 bp, 12 predicted proteins | sample Lox_Sample_21_FD_206725 | JGI IMG/M metagenome (GOLD analysis project Ga0335072, IMG submission 206725) | Soil microbial communities from Loxahatchee National Wildlife Refuge, Florida, United States - Lox_Sample_2.1 | ecosystem: Environmental > Terrestrial > Soil > Wetlands | place: USA...
TTCTGGAGGCCAGCGGCTCAGTGACACCGCAGACCGAAGATGAGCCACCATTAGCACGAGATATAGTGAATCCGGCTACGACTTCGAGGGTGGGAACTACTGAGGAAGATGAATGGGCATTTTCGACCAAGAAAAGCAAAAGGGACAAGAAGAAACAAAGGTTGGTTCTGGAGGCCAGCGGCTCAGTGACACCGCAGACCGAAGATGAGCCACCATTAGCACGAGATATAGTGAATCCGGCTACGACTTCGAGGGTGGGAACTACTGAGGAAGATGAATGGGCATTTTCGACTAAGAAAAGCAAAAAGGACAAGAAACGCGGATCAGCTCTGGAGACCAGTCAGTCAACAACTCTTGAGGTGCAAGATGAGCTGTCAGTTGCAGAAGATACTATGGCCCCAGCTACGACTCCAAAAGCGGAACCTACTGAGAAAGACGAATGGGCACCCTCAACAAAGAAGGGCAGAAAGGACAAAAGGAAAAAGAAAGCTGCACTGACCTCTTTTGAAGATATGGCCGAAAGCAAATCGGAAGAGGACATGCAAGCAAATCGAGATATGAGCCCCCGAGTCGAGCCAGAGATTGACCGAGACGTCGTCGAGCAGCCCTACGCCGATGTGCCTGCCACACCTATAGTTGAGCAAAAGCCTGAAGAGCAGACAGTTGGGTCTTCTCCCGAATTGGCTGAGGCCGAAGCCGTTGGAAGTACAACGGAACGCGAACTAACTGGCGGCGTCTCAGAAAGCCAATCTAATGCAGATCAGGTCGAAGAACAGCCAGTGGTTGCGAATAAGTCAGTCTTTGGGGGCGAGTTAGCAATGGAGGACAAGCCAATAGTAGCCACGGAAGAGGACTCATCATGGGCGCCTGCGTCGAAACGGAGCAAGAAGGACAAAAAAGACAAGAGAAAGCGCAAATCAACAGTTGTTCTTGGCGAGCCGCCGGAAGATAGCAGTTCTTCAGTAAATGCTACAGATTCGGGGAAGACTCAGACTGTTCCAGACCACAGGGTCGTTGATGAATCTGGTCCTACCAGCGAGCCTGGTCGTGCAGCGGAAGCGGAGACCATTGTTGGGACGAGGACCGCGGTAGAGCCTGGAGGCAACGTGGAAGAAGATGTGTCCATGGCGACCGAGACAATTGAAGAGTCTCAGCATTCTGATCTCGTTGAGCCAAAAGTTCCTGCAGAGGGCGACAGTTGGGTCTTCACTACCAAGAAAAGCAAGAAGAACAAGAAGGGAAAGGAGCAGTCTAAGGTCGAACTGGGGGAACCTGCAACTGCAAACACGGACATTATGGCATCAGCTGCAGCTGTAGGAGAGGACATTCCAGAAGAAAAACAGCCGCTGACAGAACTATCCAATTTCAGTGCAAAACCTGAAGCTGACACAACCGTAGCGCTGGTTTCAAAGCCTCTCGACCTTGAAGAAAGGACTGGAGAGAACGAGCCGGTGGTCAAGCTCCAGGAGGATGCCCTAGCGTTTACAACCGAGAAAAGCGAAGAGGAAAAGAAAACCAAGCGAGCGTCCATCATTGATTCTGAAGAAGGTATCACTGGGCCTATCAGCACTTCTGTGGCGGCCGAGGCGGCGGCTGCAGCTGCAGCTGATCGTACGCATGGAGACGCAGGGCAGTCTCAGGACGAGGTACCTGCTCTAACTGAATTGCAGGAAGCTGAGACGGCGCTGAGATCACCTTTGGAACATTCAGGTCTTCCCGAGAGCGTTAAGGAAGTAAGAACGGTTGCTGAGCATGCCGAGAGCGTTCAAGAACTAGAACCAGTTGGCGAGCCCTCAGAGGACACCTGGGGCTTCTCGACAAAGAAGAACAAAAAAGACAAGAAGAAGAAGAAACGCCCGTCGACATTTGATGAGTATCACTCGACGTCAAGTGCTCCGGCGACTCCATCCGAGCACACCCAAGCGGATCAAGACATGGTCATCCCATTAAACGAGCAGGCACGAGATTTGACTAGCGAAAAGAATGAGATTTTCGAGTCTGAAGAACCTGCCCTCGTAATTGCCGAAGCACCGCCATCCCATGTTGTGGAGGATGACATTCCGCCTATTGGAAGGAAAAAGTCCAAGAAAGACAAGAAGAAGACTCTACTGTCGTGGAGTGACGAGAACGATGCCTCAGCGGAACAAATGACCGAAACCTCGACGCCTGCCAATGAACCAGAACTCGGTAAATTTGGTGAACAAGAGCCCGCATTGGACATGTCGGAGGAGACAACAAAGACGCCAGAAGCGAAGAGTGTTGATCTCGACTCTTCCCAGATGCAGGAATCCGCAGCAGGTTTGGAAGACAACTTACCAGCCGTGCAACAGCATATCAATTTCACTGAACACCCAGTAGTAGATCCGACACAGGCTAACGCAAGAGAACTGGCATCTGCAGGGAATACAGTGGAAGCTGAAGATGATGGGAATTGGGGCTTTTCAACGACCAAAAAGGGCAAGAAAACGAAGGCTAACAAAGGTGTGGCCGATTCACCCTTTGCGGCAGCTGGAGACGAAAGACAAGATAATGATTCTCGGGACGACGGTGAGAGCCGTTCTTTGCGTCTTCCAGGATCTTTCGAAGGCGAACCTCAAAGTGGACCGCAGTCATGGGAAGTGCCTGAAATCGAGGGTATAAAAGAGGAGCGGAGCGTGCAGGCGATCACAGAAGTATCCAAGACGACCACAGATGTCGCAACCACCGGCGATGAGGTCGAGTTCACCACTGAACGTGGCGAAAAAGGAAAGAAGGGGAAGAAGGGCGACGATTCAATTTATCTGTCGTCGAACGACGCACGACGCACCGAGGCTGTCTCTGAGCAAACTGTGTCCAAGGATTATTCTAGAGATCAAGGCCAACTAGTCGGTATTGGGCTCGGTATCGCCACTATCGCAGCTCAAGCTGCTGTGTCACAGGATACGGGAGATCGGAATCTGTCAAACGAGGATGAGCTTCTGGGCCAATACGAAGCTTCACACGACGCAGTCAATGATCGAGAAGAACAGCATGATCGAGCTCTACCGCTCTCTGATCGGAGCCCAGAGCTGCCTACGGCCCCGGAGGCCCCTGAAACTAGGCCCTTCCAGTCTGGCTGGTCGTTTGCAAATCTCAAACAGGACTCGACGCAAGAACACGCAAACAGAGACAGCGGCATTCAAGTCTCCGACTCGCCTCTTATCCAAGCAGGACATATACCTCCTACTATGAGAGACAGTGGTTACGTGCCAAGCCCAGTCGCGCGTGCATCTCACGAGAGGCTAGCACAGGAAGAAAGTTCACACAGTGCTCTTGCACGACCTCCAAGGCCAATTTCTCCCACAAGCTCTTCCGAGGGTTTCCAGCAAAAGGCATACCACCATTCAATGCGGGCGCAACAGCCTGAAACAACTGGCGAGATTGATGATGTAATAATGTATCCATCAAGGGCTCACGATTTCCGACATGACCTATTAGAAACTCCATCAAAGAGACAGCCTTCGCCTGTCGATTCGATGACCAAAGATAGATCATCTGCTCTTTTCAATTCCTCGCCATCAAACCGGACTGATGCGTACGGTGCAACACCCAGGCTGGATACACGACACATTCAAAGTCCTGTCGCTGATCTTCACCGATCGCCCAGTATTCATGGGCATGGGCATCGAAGCCGCGAAGACCTCCGATCGCTGACGCCCAGCCGCAGCCCGACTCGCCATCTCCAGCAGACATCCGACGCTCCAATTGTGGAGCCAATGCAAGAGGTTTCACAACAACCACATCGCTCCATCTTCGGGTCCTACCCGACTAGTGAGGAACACGACCGCGGTCTTTCTCCACCTAGAACCCCGCTCCAAACTATCCACGAGCATGTTAATGACCTGAATCCTTCGAATCGTGTTCGACGACCTCTGTCTGATGTGGGGTCACCAAGTCGAGGCCACACGTCCGCCGGGAGATCGAGTGCGCCAGATCTGGGACGTCCTGCTTCCCATCTTGATGCAGAGCATCCAATCGATAAGTTTCACACGCAAGCACTACGCGGACAACCAAGTGCAGTTGAAAGTGAACGGGAATCCCAAACTGCTGCAGATGGGAACCACAATCTTGCTCTCGCAGAAATCGCTGGTGTTGCAGGAGTTGCCGGTGCAGCTGCAATCGCAGCCGATGAGTTGAGACCCTCGTCACGTGACGAGAAAACTGGGAACGCTAAATCTCTTGGCAAGAGCAAGTCTCGGTCAACCTCGTCAAAACAACTCCGCAGGAGCCAAGTCAGCCTCGAGAACATCGCGTCGTCCTCCACACATGATCCAGTGCGCGAAAAGGGCAAATCGGCTGCGAGAGACATGGCGGACGTCTACGTAAGTATCTTCTGGCTCTCAAAATCTAGCACAGGCGACCTCTCCATCTTTTTATCTGTTTGTTGTCATTGCTAATCTATTGCCCATGTGCAGAACGGCTACGGGGAGTTCCCAGGCGCGCCAATGTCTCCAACACGCCCTCCAAGTGTCCGAAAACGCCAAAGCATGCAACAGATAAAAGACCTCGAAGCGCGACTCGATCAACTTGTATCTGAAAACAGACTGCTTGCAACAGCCAAGATCAATGCGGAGCAGCAACTTCAAGACGTCCACTTCGCACAAAGCAGGGCAGATCACGCATCACAAGAAGCACTAGAACTGCGTGATGTGCAGCTTAGGGAGAAAGACGAGGCGATTGCGAATATGAGAGAGGCCTTGGACGCATTGCAGAAAGAAGTTGCGCGGCTGACAGAAGTCAATGAAGGGTTAATGGTAACACAGGAGGAAATGAAATCAACACATGAGCAACGGTATTCACAGCTGAAGGACCAGCATGCAGAGACCCATGAGCAATGGCAAGAATCATCTCGAGAGCTTGAGGATCTCAGGTCAAAACATACGGAGCTGTCAACTGGCATGGAAGGGATCGTGCGACGCGAACTTGATATTCGACTCGCAGAGAAAGATGCTGAAATACACCGTCTATACGACGAGCTAGAGGATGCCAAGGCGAAAATCCGCGAGCTTCAACAACAAATCCTCGTGGGCCAGAGTGATGAGATCATTGTCGTCCGAGATGAAGATTACTTCGACAATGCTTGTCAGCAGCTCTGCCAACATGTACAGCAATGGGTTCTGCGATTCTCCAAGTTTTCAGACACCAGAATCTGTAGGCTGACGAGGGAAGTTCGCGATGAGAAGGTGGTTGATCGCTTTGAAAACGCAATATTAGATGGTTCCGATGTGGACATATATCTGGCAGATCGCGTCAAGAGACGTGATGTCTTTATGTCCGTTGTCATGACAATGATCTGGGAGTACATCTTCACAAGATACCTATTCGGTATGGATCGTGAACAGCGCCAAAAGTTGAAGCAGCTAGAGAAGAACCTGAGTGAGGTCGGACCGCCGAGCGCAGTTCATAGGTGGCGAGCAATGACCCTTACTCTTTTGTCGAAGCGAGCGTCCTTCCAGGGGCAGAGAGCCAGTGATACAGAAGCAGTGGTTCAGGAGATCTACAGCACGCTGGCACGATTCCTGCCTCCTCCGCAGCAGCTGCAAGGTCAGATACAAGAATCTCTACGAAATGTGATGAAGGCTGCAGTGGATCTGTCCATCGAAATGCGCTCTCAGCGAGCCGAATACATCATGCTGCCACCGCTGCAGCCAGAGTACGATACCAATGGTGACCTTGCTCGAAAGGTCTACTTTAACGCCGCGTTGATGAATGAGCGAAGTGGGGAGACCACTTCGAACGACGAGCTCGAAGCCGAACAAGCAGTTGTTCGTATGGTCCTCTTCCCGCTTGTTGTGAAGAAAGGCAGCGATACTGGAGAAGGGGACGAGGAGATTGTGGTCTGCCCTGCTCAAGTGCTCGTGGCGAGATCCGGAAAGGACAAGAAAGTCGTCAAGGTGTTGAGTGGAGACCGGATGTCCGTTGATCAGGCAAGTCGGTCAGTGCAGAGCTTTGCACCAAGTGTTTTGGATCCAGCAAATGTTATTTGAAGGGTTTTGCATTCGGTGTCGGCATTTTTTGGGGGGTTGGCAGAAATTTTAGGGACATGGCGTGGCGTATTGGGATCGGAGATGACGATTGACGGCTGGCATTCAAGATATCCTGAGACGAGTTTCTTTTCAACTCTGTATAGTAGATAGGTAGATGTTCTTGCACATATTGCAAGTACGGAAATCTTAAATTAGCCTATGGTCTTTTCTTCGGTTTCTCTCTCGTCATTCCTGACCCCACTTGAAGAAGGTAAAACTTGCGGAACTAACTTTGCGGCGGGCGTTTTTTGTTTCGTCATGCTCGAACACTTTTTTGGTCTCCACATCATTAATTTGCGTGCATTCTCCCTTTCTTTTCTCTGCTCGGATTTTCATCTAGACGAGGTCTAAATCATATGATGTGATGCCAATTCTGGAACGTCTAAAATCGCTACTTCCGTAGATTTGGTCCTCACCTTCGACCCACCATGCATCCGCTTCCCCCTCCCCGAACCGTTGATCGATCACGCGAGCAGCAATTGCACGAGCAGCAGCCGGGCGAGCAGCAGCCGAGCGAGAGCAGACCAGCGGTATCAACTATACAAGATGCTTCGGCCCCTCAAAGTCAAGCGCAAAGTGCCACAGCGGTCCCGCAGGCTTCGGCAGATGGCCGGAAAAAGAGAAAGCATCGTGGCGGGAAGAAGAAGAGGAACAGAAGACAATCTTTTGCTGCGCCTTTGGAGGATTCTGCTCTATCCACGCTGGAAGAGGGCCCGCCGCAATTGGAGGTACCATCGAACACCTCAGCTGTACGGATGCCGTTCTACAGACGCGGCCAAAGCAGCGGCAACCTCAGCTCCACAAGCTTGGACAGCGATGTTTTACTTGACCATAGGTAAAACTTAATGTGGCCATGCTACATCAAATATATGCTGACAGTATCGTCCTTCCAGAGACCAGTCACAACTGCTACCTCGACGAGATAGCCGACTCGGTCAAAGTATCTTTGGCTCCTCCAATCGACTTCGCAATTCGCCAACCATCAAAGCAATGCATAAGGAGGAGGGTAATAGCCATCCGCGGCGCACGTACAATCGGGCCCACGATTCGTCTCGAGAAGTTTCAGAAGACGAAGGAGAGACCCACGACAGGACGCCGTTAATTGCGCCAAGGAAGTCCCTGGGCGATCAACACCAGACATATGGTATATTTGGCACGAGCCACAGACCCTCGCGTCCTCCTCCGAGATCACCTGCCAGCACAGTCTCCAGCCGGAAGAGAAGGAAGGGTTTGGGTCGAAATAACTCGTTTACGGATTATGATCAAGACTACGATGTGAACAATCCTCCCTCGGTGCCCACCAGTCCATCTTTTGGTCCTTCAGATGGCTTTGACGATGTCATGCTACCTAGTGGTGACTTTGGGCTTCGAAGGTCACCGGGCAGCCGGCGGGACCTCGAAGGCATGCCGCATGATGCGATTATTGACATTGATGGTAAAACGCAAACTGAGAGAGGTCCCAACTTGACTCCACCCTCTCCTCGCCTGGAACACGAAGGTATGCATCGGCGACGGACGATGACACTTCCCGTGGAGGGAGATGTGTGTTTTCCCGCCAGTTTATCCGAAATCGCGGACGAGGAATATCTTTCGCACGCACATACACGATCAAGTGTCGCTCGACGACGAAATCGGCGGCGGGAGTGGCCTGAATTGTGGGTTTTGGAAGAGTGGAGCCGACAAGAAAAGGAGCAACGTATCGGCGACATGGGGGCGAAGAAAATTTATGAACCCGTCTATGTGGAAGGCCGACTTCGGCCATCGAAAGGCTTTTGGCACCGTGTTGAAGAAGATTTGCCTTATCGTTATACATACTTCAACGAAGAGTTCGAAAGTACGATCCACGCGCAAACCATCTCAGAGCTCGTCCAGCCGGGTGGCAGTTTCAAAGAACTCTTTATGCCAGATCCACCAGAATTGAGCGACGAGTCCTCGGATGAAGAGGCAGATCTCATTGCCCGGCAAGATAGAGGCAGTCCAGAGCGCATGTCAAGTCCTCATTCACAGCTCCGACAGACGGCCGGAATCGACTCCATTCTTAGCGACATCCGATCCCGGTCGCGGGCTCCATCAGATCAAGCTACACCGACGAAAGGAAGCCCTTTACCAATCAAACAAAAGCGTTACGGGCCACGTCCTACATTTTGGCTCGATGTCATGTGCCCTACCGATCTTGAGATGCGTACGTTGTGCAAAGCCTTTGGCATCCATGCCTTGACCTCTGAGGATATCATGATGCAAGAGGCACGCGAAAAGGTGGAGCTGTTCCGCCATTACTACTTTCTAAATTACCGAACCTTCGAACAAGATGTCAGTGATAAAGATTACTTGGAACCTGTCAATATGTACGTTTGTGTATTCAAATACGGGGTCATCACCTTCCATTGGAGGCAAATCCCGCATCCTGCCAATGTCCGAAGGCGTATACGTCAACTCTCCGACTACCTCATCTTGAGTCCTGATTGGATATCATATGCCATAATAGACGACATCACGGATGTGTACCAACCTTTGATTCAATCCATCGAAAACGACGTCGAGTCCATTGATGAAGTCATTCTTGGCCTTTTGCAAGAGACGGACGACAAACTTAAGAGCGAGACTAAGTCTCTCAACGAGAAGCAGGCCGACAGGGGTGAAAATGGCCAGAAGGAAAAAACTTCAGGGCTTGACGTACTTTTCAAAATCGGCGAAAGCAGAAAGCAAGTCATGAGCTTGTATCGATTACTTGGCAACAAAGCAGATGTCATCAAAGGCTTTGCAAAGCGATGTAACGAGCAATGGGACGTGGCGCCAAAGTCGGAAATTGGCCTCTACCTTGGTGATATCCAAGACCATATCCTTACCATGACTAGCAGCTTGAACCACTATGAGACGCTACTTAGTCGAGCGCACAGCAACTACCTCGCTCAGATCAACATCAGGATGAACGAGCGGTCGGAGAAGTCTGCAGACATATTGGGGAAGTTGACGGTCGTTGGGACGATTGTGCTACCAATGAACATTATCTGCGGCATGTGGGGAATGAACGTCAGGGTACCCGGACAGGATGTTGACAATTTGATCTGGTTTTGGTCCAGTAAGTCCCCTATGGTTTCGTCCAGTACGACATGGTTACTAATCCTCACTGTAGTCACAGCGGGGCTGATTGTCTTTGCGATCACTTGCTTCTATTATTGCAAGCGGGCATATGGCATCATCTAACGGCCTGTCACATGGACAGGAAAAGGTTAATGACACGCGTGAACATTTGCTGCCAGCGGTTGAGAGCACGGTGGCGTACCGGCTCGTACCGGACTCGAGAGATGGCGAGAAGATCGTGCATGGAATTGGCTTGGAAGTGACGGCTTTTGTTGACAGCATTGGAGATACCCCGAACACGACGATATATACTTATACATATACAGCCATGGCTTCATGACCTCAGAGCAATGAATTAGCATACAATTCCGTCTTCGATAGCGGACGTGCAGCTGTACAGACAGGTCAAGGCCTTATCATCGTTCGTAAGCAATAATACCATTCGAGGAGGCGGAAGGATGATCATCCATTTTCTCAGTTGATAAAATGTAGGGTACAGCCCTCCTGGCTACGTGTAGCAAGTCGCATCTAACCGCAACAGCTTGCAGTACCAGCCCAACGGCCTAGTTTGTCCAGATAACCATCATATTGGGGCAATTCAGTTGGATTCCACCCTAAAACATTTCCAAGCCTTGATATCCAGTAACTTCATAGTGTGATGAGGTAGTCGCAGCGTTGCCATGATCAGCAAGCCTCCTAGAACATCGCTCCGCTATCACCATTTATGGAGACATTGCTCTGGCGAGCGGTTCACACTCGAGGAAAACCAAACTGCACGCCAACCGCTACCAAGTTGCAGGGATGGACGTGCCATCGCAAGTGCTCACTTGAGGAAAGCTGTCATCGACCTCGCGAAGTCCGGCACATCAATAGTAGAAGCGAGTCATCTGGCATTTATGCTCTCTGCAAACAATCCTTGAAGCACGGTAGTTGGCGGGGAAGGCTGCCAGGGTGACGCGCGGATATCGCGCTGAAGGAATCCGGAGGAAAGAAGCTGCGGGGGTGTGGCGTGACAAAATTCGAAACGCTGATGGCGGAAACGAGAATGAGGAGCAATGGATTTTGCTTACTGCGAAACGTAAACGCTCTCGCAATACCTACTTCACTTCCCTCTCTCTCTCTCTGAAGCTACTCAAGGACTGATTGGATCAAACTCTCCTAGCGAACACTGCCCGCGAACGTCTGGAGTTCCTTGTGCACCTCGCTCCGTGTCATAGTGCTCAAAGTCCTCCTTGCTGGCAAACGCCAACATGAGTGCAGGTAGTGTATCCTTGTGCACGCTGGTCGGCAAATGCCTTGCCGGCTTTCACCAACACGATGTATGGGGAGCCATCTTGCGGAGAGGTGGGGCGCCGAAAAGCTAGGCGTTATTTGGGAGAAGGAAGGAGAGGGAAAGGAGATGGGAATAACCCGACTTTAATTTTTGCTTGCGACAGACGGATCTTGAGCTGAGGCATGGCTTTGTACATTTTGAGGAGCTTGTCTTGGTCATCGGCTCGGGAGGGGAGGGTTTGAAGAGGGCCATGCGGTAGGTTTGTTGGGAGGACATTGTGTTCGTGAAGCCCAACTCTTTGCGTCAATTGTGATCCGGCATGGCAAATCATCGTTGCTTTGCTTTCAATGCCACTGAGCTCTTCGCAGAGCCGTTCTTTAAAAGCTGTAGATAGCTCGCCCTTCCACGGGCAACCGTATTGTGTCGAAATTCGGTGGGCCGTGTGTGTAGGAGATCTATGACATCCAGAGAGTCTGCACCCTGGCTGTGCGTCCTCATTCCGACTCTGGTGTCTGGCACGCAAATGCGACTTGTTCCGGTTTTTCTAACCCTTTCTCGTGGGCAGTTGTGCCGGATTTAGGCGTCCATTTTGTGATGTTTGTGCGCAGTGGCATTCATGCCTAACAAAAAGCCGTATTCAACGTAATTCCCACGGGCGAGCTGGCCGGTTGGACTTGGCCGAACCCTCGTCTGAAATGCTGTCAGAACTTCTTCGTCGGGTATGCTCCACGTGTAAATCAGCGTCCTCATCAACCATCGCCCCGTGGGTATGCTCTCTTGTGTTAATGGCCGGGGTTAACAGCTGCGGCTCCATCACTGACCGTTTTGCTCCAGGCGCATCAGTTTGCACTCGCCAGTGCTGTGCAGCGTGATCAGGCTCCTCCGCAACGGTAATGTCATCTTCTGAGGTCGATTCTACAGCTGCAGAGGATGTGCGGCGACCCATATTTTCTATCACCTGGACAGAGGGCCTCCTTGGAGCATCATCGAGGTAGAAATCAATGGTTTGGAATTCGAGGTATATCTCGGGCCAAGTCGCCATCAATCCGTTCACGTAAAACGACAGCTCTGGGAGTCCTGATGTATTTCGAATAGTCTGCTCAAGGTCGTCTATTGTTTCGCGGTTTCCAGCCCGAATTGTTGCGAGAATGCCTCCCACTAACACGCAAAGTCTCTCTATATCTTCTCCTTTCTGTACCAGTTCTTGGATGTTGCGCTGGTTAGCGATTTTCCTTCTTTGGTCTGCTGCTAGGTCGTACGCGCACTGGCTATTTCGCTGGCTGCATTGATCGCAGGGATGGCTTCCAGAACACTGTCCACCCAAACTTTTAGTTAGCCCACGGCAACGCTGAGCCAGATAATTGGAGGGCATCAGCAATGCTTGATGGCAACATACCTTTGTTTTGCGCTGTTTACAGGCAAGACAGGCTGCCGAGACCTTCTTCGGCTTCACAATCGGCCTTGTTGGACCAGTTGGAGAGGTTCCGCCACCCAGGCTGTTCGGAACAAGAGGTCGAAACATCTGCGTTCCAAACAGGACGAAGGAGGCGGGCGGGTGGGAATAGCAGCTTTATGAGTGGCTCACAGTCCAGCTGTAAGCTACCTGATGCAAGATCTAGAAGTATCAGCTTAATGGAAGCCCGAATCTCGTAGCTGAAAGATAATCGCTTGCAGTGGAGCCCCAGAGTTCAATGACCATGATAATGCCTTTTAACAGGTGGATGCTTCTGCGTGTCAAAAATATGTGAGGTCACGTTGTCAAACAGAGGAGACGCTAGAACTAGAAGATCCTGAGATAACAGTTTGAGAAGGATTTGATATCCCAAAAGCTTGGGTCGAAGGCGCTAGTAATGCGTCTAGGAAAACACAAGGCCGAGCCTGTCCGATATTACGGTACAAACGCATTTCCCATTCTTCTCCAGGCAACATTTCTTCTGGTGGGACTTCCAGCGAACTATGACTGGCCAAAGCTTCACCAGGAACGACAAGTGGGTATTGCAAACAACGACCGATGCTAGGATCAATCGGCCATACTAGCCACCCAATAAGATCGTTGGATAATCATGGGTGGGCGAAGGAAAAGCGGGATATTTTGGGCATCGCGTGAGTTAATGACTGCTCGCGAATCTCGCTACTGCACGCCACGCACAATTCGGTAGGTGGCCGAACGGAGGCTAACGGCGAGACACATGGTTCGAAGTGGATTTGCGCCACCTTGCCCGGCAAATTCATCCAGCCTCTCATATCGTTGTATTTCAAAAACACAATCGACACTGTCATACACTTGTTTTGGCGGCGGTAACAGTCGCCTTTTAAATACGCCAAACCGGGCATCAAGTCCTTAGGAGCTCTGGAAACCGATCCCGCCAATCTTGTGGGAGCGTAGAGCGGCCCAGTACCTCCTTCAGAGGTATTTGACTGCTGATCAGGGATGGATTTCTTCCGCTGTACGTGATTTGCCAGCGAGTTGATCTTTGAATTACTCGTGTACCAAGCTGAAAGTGGTCCGGTAAATTGGGATAAAGCATCATTAGTTCGTTGACATCACACGAGTAGGTAAAGACTGATATTGGTTGCAGGTTGGACACCAAGAATGAGCAAACCGCCATATTTGTGAGGGGGTTGCATGACCGTTGCTTCGCATCTGATCTGGAATTTCTTGTCAGACCCTTATCAAAGGCGGCTAGATCCTACTGAAGCCCTTCCTGTGTGTGGCATAACGACCTGCGGATGCGGTCGCGTTTTGCCTTTTTGACAAGGAGCCAAGGGCAGCCCCGATGTCGCCAATTACTTCACAGTGGAGACGAAAAAGATGTTGCGCAAAGGCAATCGAGACCAAGGTAAAAATTGGTAAGGAATGAGCTTTTTGGGGAGTTGATGCGTCTCCGCTCTAAATACTCATATGACCTCATTGTCGTCATGTGATTCCCCCAACCAGTTGCGAACGATGGCATAAGTCAGAAGGAGCGCGCTCAGGACGGTTGGTTCTGCGAGTGGCTTCGATATGTAGATCATTTCGTGTGCTGCGTTATACGAAATATGTACACTCTTCGAGAAATTGAATCCGTTGCCTCACTAAGCACGCGATGGGTAGCGATCCAAATGCGTCCATAGAGAAAGGGCCATTGCGCTATCTGGCAAGCGGCCGGCCAGAGTCAACCACTTTACCCCCGAAATCTAGATCTCTAACCACACTTTCACCAGGTACGCAATGGCCCTGGGAAAAAGCTATCCTTCCTGTCATCGAGTGCTTTGACCAAGGACGCTTCGTAGGCTGCCGTCCAACCAGGTGGCTGCAGCATGTCACTGGATACAGACGTTGTGTCGATGCCTAATCTAGAGGTCGAATCTGCCATGAGCTGCCGGCACACTCTCCATGCTTTGTAGGCTGACAATGACGCAGGTGACATCATACGCAAGTAAGAGATGGCTTTCTTCAACCCGTCCAATATCTCTCCAACACGTGATGGGCAATGCTGGGCAGCTAAGCAGAGCTCCAGAATCAAGACTGCCGCTGCCTGGCATACATAATGCAGCAAACTCCACCAGGGCAGTATTCGATATGCCTCCCCAATATTCGGACTGTCGGGCATGAGCCTTAACAAGGCAAGCGCTGCATCAATGCACGCAACAGCTGCTTCCTGGTTGAAATCACGAGACGTCTTGGACTCGTTTACGATTCGCCCTTCTAGATTGCAAAGACAAGGCCGATGCAGTATCATCCGTATACTCCAATAGTACATGGCCAGCTCGATGGCAGGGTCGGCCGATCTGATTTGCTGTTGCGTCTGCAACACGGTCAGCTCCACTGGTAGCTTGGATTGCCAATGCATGAGTTCGATGTTGTATTGTCTGACGGCGTCTTGGACATCAGACCACGTCATGTCAGCTCCCACACTGTACAATGAAGAGCATATTCGGTGGCTCAAAAAGCTGAGTCGAATGCGACAAGAGAAATGTGCGGGATATTTATCCGTGTGAGGGGAGTCTGTGACCAGCGCGAGGTTAGACAAAGGTGCGTCCCTGCTATCCACGAGAAATTCTGTTGGGTGATCCGGGCTCAGAGAAGCAGCACTTTCATACGGCACGTCGATAGGCACACTTATATCCAACGCTGTAATTGAGCAAGGCCTACCCGTGTATTCTGCAAGCGTTATCTCGAGGGTATATAAAGCGAACCATGTGCGGGACCTAGTCGCCTTCTCGGACTCATGAATAGATCCAGCGGTGACTCGCAGCTGGAGACCCAGCGCAGTTGCATGTCGGATGGCATGCCCAAGTATCGTCCACGACCTACGAAACGTCAGTGTCGGAGGCTACCAGCTGAGGAGGCAGCATGCGAACGAACCTTGCGATTGAGTTGTTGACGAAAAGGTATAGCGCAAGTACTCCCAATGCCTGGACTTGTTCAAGTGTTGGATGGTCGAAAGAGAGCCTGTGATCCAATCCCAGGCCCCTGGCGCGCGCATAGTACATCAAATGGTCTTCTGCCAGATTTTGGCCTTCTGGAGAGGTAAGGTGGAGCCATTTTGACCCAAGACCAAAGATCACGTTGGCCGTGGAAAGCCAGCGCCGTTCATCCAAAGAGGCACTCGGTGTGTGATATGAAGCACTGGGCGTTTGATAAGCATACTGCTGTATGATCTCGCGATATTGGTCTGCATCGACGAAGGGAAAAATGGTGTGGAGTGATTCAAAATATGCCTCTGAAAGAGCAACTGCCGTATCCAACGGAGGACGTTCAAGTGGCACGACACTTTCCTCATCAACAGACAAGAGTTCGAAATCGTCCATGTGGTAATTGAGGTGTTGGGCGCGTATCAGATGCAAGTCGAGGTCTCTTTGCGAGATTTCGATTCCGCCGGAGTTCTGCCGGAACAGAATCTCCCGGCATCTTTGGATCCAAGACACTTCCGATACTTTGCCTACGAACCCTGCCGCGCCAGCTCCACTGCCGAGGTCGACAACGCTGGCCAGCTCATCTTGGGCGCCAGGTGAGCCTACACGAGCCGATGCAGTGTTCTCACCTGCGTCCTTCCCACTCCCCTCGGCGGAAAATTCGTTGGTTACACTACTTGAATCGCGAGAGTCTTCGAAAACTGGCTGTTCCACGGGATACTGCGACGGATGGAATTAGGCACATGCCCCTCCGGGAAAGAAGAATGCCCCCACCTTTGCAAGCAGCTGCAATATCGACGGGTTCACATCTCCACCGATTCGAGGATCCGAGGCAAGCGCTCTTACGGCCTTCACTAGAAGGCCATTTTCCTCTTGCAGAGCTTCATTTCGCTGCAAACTCTCGGTAAGACCCCTTCACAATTTCTTAGCTTCCTTCTGTGATGGGATTGACGATCCTAACTTCTTATGCCTCTCCCGTTTGCCGTCGCCATAGACGCATTCTTGATCGTCTGCTGTACACTTCTTGCATCTGTCGCCCCCTGAGCACTTGATTTTCATAACCCGACATCTGTCGCAAGCATGCGATGTGCGCTTCGGAGAGTTTGTAGGTTGAGGCCAGCCCTGGACTGGTCGAGGTAGGAGGACTTTGCCTTTGACGTCTTGTTGAAGTGGAGCTGGTGTATGTTTGGAACCCCGACGCTTGCGCTCATCTGGCTGTTTGCCGGCTGAAGACATCTAAGAGCATCGATTAAATGCTGCTCGTGAAAAAGGTGGTTCGTCTTCTCCTACCAAACAGATGCTTCGATAACTGGCATTGATGTCTGCGTTGGCGAGTCATTCGTGCAGCAAAGAATTTTAGGAAATACCCAATTAAGGTGTGATGCGCCTTGGGGGTCCGTCATGGAGATCGTTCCACCATTTTCAATGTGGTAAGCGATTCGCTGGATTCATTATCCGAGATTTAATAGGCTCATTTGCTGGAACTAAAGTCCGGGTTGAGACTCTGGAAAACCTTGCACCAGAACTTTTCGCCCCATCGGCCTGCGACGCTGTTTTAGGGTGTAATTACGATTCCAATACCCCGCCAGCCACTGGGTCATTTCCTTGTACCCGACGTGAGTAAAGAAGCTGTGACCCACTCGTAAAGTCAGCTTACCGGCATCAGCTTTTCAAATGTGCCTGCAAAAGCCAGCCCGGAGCAGTTTTCCCACGTTTCGGATTGGCACGAATGATGCAATGGATATCCTCATCCCATCGCGCCTTTGTAAGATTTAAGTTGCGAGAAGTCCACCAGTTCTGCCGGCTTGATCACGATAGAGGCGAGATGTTGTCTCACATGATCTCTTGCCAACCAGTGTAGCTATGGCATGCTCAGACAGCTTCGGTCTCGGTGCAAAGAGGCCTAGATTCGTCTGTACACCCAGCCAGGGCAGTGGTGGTGCAGGTCGCGTGTCCTGTATCTCATTTCGCTGTGGCCGGTTATTTCGGAGAACCCCCCCACTATTCCGTGTTAAGGCCGATTAAGTCGCCGACTGCTTCACCAAGAAGCACAGATTTTCCCAGCAAGTCGTTCAAGAGACGAAGCGCAAATCTTGCAGCCTTTGCGGACCACACGAAGTGCCACAAATCGCCCTCAAGTAAGCGAATAGGGGCACAGAGACCAACCGGAATGTATTTCCGCCAATCGGCTACTAGCGTAGTTTTCTGCAGTCTCGCACCACTTTGGACTGACGCGAAATACAAACTTTCCGGCGTTTATCTGCTCTCTGTCGCCTGAGGGTCCAGAACATCGAAACATGTGGCCTTCAACGCTGTTCCAAGTGTGGTGCTGCCCGAAAAACCTGGACTGAGAAACCCGCGAGCACGATTCTGAGAGGCCAACGAGGATTCCTGGGCTCCCAGATGAAAAGCTACGGGATTGCAAATTTTGGATTTCCCTTGAGGCTCCAGCCACAACGACCAGACAAAGCGCCGTGAGTTGTACCTGTGCATTAGTTCGAACGTCAAGCTGTGTTCTAGGAATAATGCTGGCATCGACCATGTTGTGGAGGGGAAGTAAAAGTTCGAACGGAGAATACGAACTTCCTTCGAGCTCGTTCAAATTCTTGTTTGGTAATCCTGTGTCTCTGGCATCTATACCGGCGCGGTGCATGCGCTAGTGTGACGAAGAGGACTTCAAGGGCTTTGGCCGTTGACTTATTGTCACCCTTGCTGGGGTTAATGCTGGTCGCCGCAGACACCAGCACCGAGATGGTGTATCATAGTTCCGACAGCATCTAGAAAACCAATAGCGCTGGGGGAGGGAGGCACTGCCCTGAAGGAGAAATCGGTCTGGACAGCTTCCAGATAATCAAATCTTTTCGTCCGTTAGATTGATGGTCCAAGGAGCCTGCACAATTCAGTGTCACATGTCCTATTTACCCTTTTGATCCTGCAACTGCACAAAGTCAATCGTTCCTGCAACCTTCGTTCATCGTGTTGTTGTGCACGTTGCCACACTAGCCTCATACTCTTAATTTGTACCAGCCAGTGTCGACGCAGAAGCGGCCTATGTTAACAGCCTCCGCGTATCCACGAGCACCAGATTACTGCGTAAGGAGTAGATAAAAGTAGGCTAGGTGTCGAAGGCAGCCAATGGCAAATAGTCCGCGCCCCCAAAGCTGCTTTTGCATAGGCTGTTGAAAAAAGATCTGGGAAAGAGGGCCTAGAACGACCGAGAAGCCCCCTAGGTGAGACATCGGGGCAATCACTTGAAAGTTAGTGATCCACCAACTGCAACAATTGTGCGCTGACAAGCACCTGTAATAGCTCCCGCTGGTATGTCATTCATTTGTTGCCCAGTCTTGGTGGCGTTGGAACGCTTTAAGGAGCCGAGTTAGACTGAGGAGAGAAGTTCCCGCTCCAACTGTCGCAATATGACGTACCAGCCTCGCATCATTTAATCCATCCCTGTGATCTACGGGGAGGTCCACGAGCTTATTTGCAGGGGTTTGGTCGAGAGACCGCTCTGGATAACTTTTGTCTCATTTCACACTATCAATTACAGCTTTTAGGCAATTACTGGGACCTTCGCTGCCATCCGCTTGTCACTCGCGGCTACTTTTCAGCTACTGCCCTGCCAGTCGCTCTCTCGAGCCGATATCTCGTCCATCGCTCGTTTAGTCTTTGAATAAATCGTCCTCATTTTTCACCTCTCATTCATCCATTGCCTGTCTGCTTCGTCTAGCTGCAGTTCCCGAGTCCTAGGCCAGATACCAGCTTGCTCAACGCTATCACTGACATACGTGCTCTCCGTAGGACGCTCTTGGCAGACTTCCGTAGGAACAGGGATTTTTCTCTTCACCAACATGGCTCCCTATCTGTATGAGGCGCCGATAAGGTCGAGCGTCATGACTGCTATTGTAGTAACCGAGCGTAGGTCGCTTCAACATCTAGGTCGTGCTCCGGATGTCTCCCCGCCATTCGCCATTCGTCCAGAACAAAAGTCGGAAATCAATCGTGTTTGACTAGTAGACCTTTCAGGGCAACTTAAAAGTGCCATATGCCGCCTGGGATTTGGTCACTGTGATCTTGCTTCGCCTCGATGGTCATCGGTAAATGCTAGAAATTGCGAGTCGAGAAAATACCACTTTGCACATGGTTTAGCTTCAGGGCACTCTGAAAGATTCCGATAGGCACCAAGTTCTGCAGAAAGACCGCCCCTCTCCGATTGCGTTTGCGGCGGATCGGGAATTTATTGAGGGTGTCTTTAGGACCAATAAGAGTAGCCAAAATCGTAGCCACCCGAAGACGGTGTTGCGATGGTATCCGGCCACAACGGAGTCTTGCTTCCTAGTCCGCTTTGATAAAGAATTTGGTAAGGTTGATGAACAGTGGAAATTTCCGAGGTAAAGTCGCTGGGATGGAACATAAAAGTTGTGCCGTTGTTGATGCGGTGTGACAAAGCCATGGCCGGTTGGAAATTGTCTTTGCGTACTGCCGGGGCTACAAAAGGGGGTGTGACGGCTGAGTTGTCCGAATTTCTGCTCTGGGCGCGGAGCGAGGTGGTCACAGGTCCCCTCACCATGCTAGGAACGATGTTCTCGGTAACCTGCGACGACATTGCCGGCTTCGATACATCGCCAAATTGCCAGGCGTTTCGGTCTTGGTCGAAGCTGTCGAAGCTTTCAAAGAGCTCATTTTCTGCTTCAAGATTCGGGATGAGGCCGAGTCCTTCGAGGATGGCCTGGACCGGAACATTGTAGTCGTCGACATCGCTTCCGGCAGGCATTTTCCCTGGGAAGCCAGACTGGCTTTTGCAAGCGATGTACATCCTTCGCAACGCCTCGTTCATCACATCGCGCATCTGCCAATGACTATCGTAGGGATTCACAGGTCAGAAGGCGCGGATTCGAGAACACAGAAAAGGGTACTTACTAATTCTTGCTCGCAGCGTTTCGTTGATGTGTATACAAGCAAGGACTGTCGCTCTTGATACATGGTTGACAGTATGCCGCACCATCACACTGGTCAATCTCCGTTAGCAACAAAAGCACAAGCCACGCGGCTTGTTTCCTCATCGAACTTGCCTTGATTCGCTTCAGTCTACAACGATCACAAGCACGCGGTGTTCGTCTCTGCTTTTTGGGAGGCGTTCCGATTCTTGCTAAAGGCATTGGACTGTTGAGGCTGTTCTGCCGTGGCCTCTTGGTCATTCTCGGTGGTATTTGAGAGAGTGATTGGATCGTAGCGTAATTCGTTGATGATGGGCGCCGGTGTACCTTGAAGCACGAGAATGGCAAAACAGGAGGAGTCGATCCTCGTCTACATAAACAAGGGTTTGGTGGTAGAGTTCACGACAACGAGATTGCTTTTCAATTATTTCAGGGTCCCCTTCTGGGCAGTTGGGATTATGTCAAGATGGGAGAAGTGGGGAGACAAGGCCAAATGCCATGGGTAAGATCATGCAAAGCCCAGGTTGTCCATTGAGACTTGGTGAGGTCACGAATGGGAAAGGAAAGGAGAGGACGAATGAGAGCGAAAGGGCAGCTAAGCGAGACCGGGCATAACAGCGGACCGAGCTACCGTCCTAACCCACCAGCTTGCAGTCAAAGCCGGTGGAAACGAGTTTCCCACAGCTGTTGCTTGAACATACGACAGCCCTCTACATTCCTGATGAAAGGTTCAAAGCGTCAGGGAATGGTGCCGTGGAACCCCCATTATACTCCAAGGTGAGGGCGAAGTGGGAAATGAGCCACGGGCAGGGGGGAAAATCAGCCCCCCTCAGGCCGCTCTAACCTTGGAGAACGCGGAAATGCAGCGTGCCCCCCCGCTTCTTCTCCAATCTCGGACCTGTTATCCCTCCAATAGAAAGCTCTACAGCCTCGCTTTGACTTTTGGCATTCTTCAGGTTCTTCCCCAACGGCCCACAAAAGTCCTAGAGATAGCCAGTCTCGTGCATGCCCTGAGCATTTTTTTTTTGTTGTGAGTGGGCTTGCTGGGTGAAACCTCCCTCGAACAAGTTCCGTGGACGAAAACACGACCAGCATCAGGGGCTTCAGGACGTGCATGAACTTCATTGATTAAAATCTGATATCATCCTCTCCTGCCATGCAGCTACAACCCTTCTGATTGCAACGCCCCTATTCACTGCTGACTCTCATTTGGAGATGCAGTACACCTGCAGATGCGGGAAGTAGTGCACATCCCGTTGCACATCTTATACCCCAATATGCTTGAAGACACAGATTCTACAAGGCCTGAATTCTTTGGAGAAAAAAGACGGTTTGTCGACCGGGGGCGCTCGTTTCATCATGTCTCTCTCGTGTACTAAATAGCGAATGCTCAAGACACTCCCCTTGTAATGAAATCTATCGTGGACGATGCCACGTGATCCTACTTGTTTGCGGCCATATCCGACGCCTGCATGCTTACTGGACCTAACTAGGTAAAAGCGCAAAGTACTCCGCAATTTCGAAGCTCTTTCCGCGAGCCACGTACCACAGTGAACCGCTTGATACCACTTTCAGCCTACGGTAGACGCCCGTCGTTAACTTTCAATACCTCGCCTGGGTCGCAAGCGCCAGCTCCTGGGATGCCTCCTCATATAGTCGCATTGTCAGATGTAGCCAATTATCCCTTCTCTGCGGAGCCAGACTAGTCCAGGAGATCTGCCGAGAGTTCACACATCCATCGGGGGCCTCGCCGGATTTCAAGACTCATCCGAGCATATTTCCCGTTGGCCTGACTCTCATGACAGCGTTAATCTGTCGAATATTTCCCTCGAGTCTTTCTAGACCAACGCGTCCGTCCGGAACAATATAGCAGGCATCGCTCCCAGTCTTCTCAGCTCACGGTGGAGCCATCTCCTATTTTAGGCCTGGCCTCATCCCACGTCGATGCGATCAACATAGCGAGGCCCAGCACTCTCTGCAATCCGGGGAATTTCGGCACCGGAGGTCCAGATTCCTCTTCCTCTCGCAAGGGTCGAAGAAAACGATCCAGAGCGACCCAGATCAACACCCGGCGTCAGAAACAGACAAACAGCGCGCAAAGGCCCTCGCCAAAAATCGCATCGCCGCGAATCGGTACCGTCTGCGGTAGAAGGAGTATGTCAAGAAGGAAGAGGTCATCAGGTAGAGTAGCCTGTGCAACTGCATGCACGTTAGGAGCAGGTCGGACACCAGGGATCGTCTATCCAGGTAGGTGATTGGCTGAGCCTGGTCATGGCAGGGACAATCACCTCCACGATACTCAGCTGCAAGGGGACTCTTCGCCTGGCGCTCGCAGGGACTGATATTTGGAAAATACCCATGGTAACCTGAAAGTGGTCGGCGGTTTGCGGTTGTGTTTGACGAGAGCTTGCCATTTACAGAGCAGTACAAGCTTCCTCGCAATCCGAGACCAACTTCTATAAAAATGAATAGTGCCAGTGACACCTCGCGCGCATCTTGAAACTTATAAGCGAGGCTTTCTTCCAAGCCCAGACAGCAACGTTCCTCAGCCCAGTCAAGATTGGCCGGAAGTAACTTCCTAAGCTCGTCCCTGCATTCACGGTCAATGGGGTATCTGCCAACATCAACGGCTTGTGCTTCCGGTACCGAAGATGTAAGGTACGCTCCAGAACGGGTTGCTGCATCGCTACATTGGCCCAATTGGCGGAAAATCTCCGCGACTCGTTCTTGATGATCTAACTCCGTAATACTGGTAGTGAGTAAGTGAATCTGCTCTTGGAAGTAAGATCGACTGGAAGATTATATTTCCAGAAAAATACAAGTCCTGGCCGTTGGGAATATCTTGTGTCTCACGCAACGCCCTTCTATGGCCCTTGTTGGCCTTCTCCGTTCAATTTTCTGTTTGTCTAAGCTGAGAAATGGCCGAACCAATTCCACTTGCTCATAATCCGTGAGAAAGTGCGGCGAAAGTACACGTCCGCCAGACGGTGGGATGTTGGGCGAGGACCAGTCGACACTCCACTTTCACCTGCCACCCATGCGCTATTAGTTCCAACCGGCGCGGTGGCTCAGGGACCCTCAACTCTCGACTGGCATATGTTTCAGATGA
>Ga0335072_10003723_pt1 | contig 22833 bp, 16 predicted proteins | sample Lox_Sample_21_FD_206725 | JGI IMG/M metagenome (GOLD analysis project Ga0335072, IMG submission 206725) | Soil microbial communities from Loxahatchee National Wildlife Refuge, Florida, United States - Lox_Sample_2.1 | ecosystem: Environmental > Terrestrial > Soil > Wetlands | place: USA...
CGTGGACTCCTCGAACCCAAATAGTCCGCTGTCCACCAAACCGGGGCAACTTCAGCGACCGCTTATCGGAAAATGGATTGTGCCCGATCTCGACAGTCGATCGCGCGGCCTTTCTGGTGTCGTGGAAGAGGTGATCGACTGGGACTTTCCCGAAGCGGGGAGCGGGCGAAATTTGGTGGTCAAGGTTCTGCCCCGGACGACGCCCTATGTCATCATTCAATATCGAACGCCGATCAGTACGATTTGGAAGTTCGGTGGTGTAGAGCATCATTACTCGCCATACTTGAACGTTGTGACCACAGTCCACAATGGCATCAACGTGGTGCGCGGTTCCGGGCCCGTTGGCTTGGTCATCGTGCGGCTGAGACCAGAAGGCGCGGCTCGTCTTCTCGGTTCGTGCGTACGAAATTTGGCAGACGCCAAGATCGCGCTTGACGATGTCTTCAAAACGAGTGACGTTTCCTTGTTGGCTGAAATGGTGTCGGAGTCTACCAGTAGTCACGAGCGGATCTCTTTAACCCAGCGATTTTTGCTGGAACGCCTGGGTGAACGAGAGCCTGACCCAATCGCCAGCCGTGCAGCCGCGCGATTGCGCCGCTCTCCCTCCTTGCGCGTCCGGAACCTTGCTGCCGAACTTGGCGTGAGCGAGCGTCATTTGTCTCGACGATTTAAATTGATGTTTGGCATGGATCCGAAACACTTTGCCCGCGCGGCACGTGTGGAAAGGTTAGCACTAATGCGGAATAGGGGTGCTGCTTGGGCAGACGCCGCTTACGCCTGCGGCTTTGCTGATCAGGGACACATGATCAATGAAGTCAAAGCGCTGATCGGAGCGGCACCAGAAAAGGCCTTCTCGCCTGACGGGCTATTCGCCTGGTAGGTTTCATCGCGCGAAATCCGGAACATGCAGCTCCCGGCCAAACTACTGACGCGTTCACCATAGCTGGCCCGGTTTTGCCGAGACCTTCTGCGCCAGTGTCACATTGCCGCCCCGATGTCTGCGTTCAGGAGTTGAGCTTGCAGTTATTCTGCTCTTCGTGGGGTTTGGCTGGCCAAAAAGGTGATGGAGCCATGCAAGGCAGGAGACGGAGCTGCTGGAAGTCGGTTCACCTGATCTGACGCGCGGATTGGTTACCGCTGTTCCGAGTTGCGTCCCGGGCGGATTGATCAGCGCGCTCGCGAGCTCCTTACCTCGCCCGGGTCTGGGCAAAGGCAGGAGCGGATTTACGTGTTCCGGCACCAGGACAAGCCAAGAAGGTCGCAATGCTGGGGTCGTTCGGCCACGTTACGTGTCGGTTCATCGTGCATACCAGCTCGACCAAGCGCAGCAGCGACTTCGTCACCCATCTCGAACAACGGGACCCGCTCTATGGCCCCAAGCCCGGACAGCCCGCCAAGCCGGTGGTCCTGGTCGAGGACAATGGTCCAATCCACACCCGCAAACTGTCCCTGGCAGCGCTCGCCGTTCGCGCCCATTGGCTCACCATCGAGTGGCTTCCAAAATATACTCTCGAACTCAATGACATCGAAGGCGTCTGGCGGGACCTCAAGGCGCATCATCTCGCCCATCAGACCTTCGCCGATCCCACCCAGCTCGAGTGGGCCATCTACCAAGCCGCGAGGGCGCTCAACCAAGAGCGTATGCCGCTTCCGTCGGCCAACCCGCGAATCTCTGCTGAGAGGGTGAAAATTGCATGCTGGCCGGCCATCCAGGCGGCAATCAACCGCAAATCGGACGCGAACACCCAGAAAAACCACCGAGCAGAGACGGAATTCACGAAGTTTTTCGGCAGAGTGCTAAACCTCCAGCCCGTCACTCACGCTCACATTCTCGGGCTTGGGTTCGAGCCCGGAATTGCGCGCGACTTCCATGAGCAGCACGGCGAAATCGACATTCTCGTGCCCGCGGCCCGCGATCGCCGCGATCGATTCGCGGCTCACCGCCGCGCAGGGTGTCGCAACGCCATGCGCGTGCGCCGCGCCGAGGCCAAGATCCATGTCCTTGAGCAGCAGCCTCGACGTGAACGTCACCTGATCGAAGGTCAGGTTCACCAGCATCGGCGTCTTGTATTTCGTGTACATCGAGCCGACCACGCTCTCATTGATCGATTGCAGAAACACGTGGCGGGGAATGCCGGCTTTCTCCGCCAGCACCGTGATCTCGCAGAGGCTCTGGATGATGACACCGAAGAACGTATTATGGGCGATCTTCCAGATCCGGGCGAGCTCGCCCTCGCCAACCCAGAGCGTGCTCCGCCCGAGCGCGCCGAGCCAGGGGAGCGCCCGTTCGTAGAGCGGCTTCGGTCCCGAGGCGACCACCGAGAGCTTGCCCGCCCGGCAGACCTTCGGGTTGCCCGAGACCGGCGCGCAGAGATAGCCGATCCCCATCCCCTCCAGCTTCGCGCGGATCTCGGCGGACCCTTCCTGCGAGATGGAGGAGCAATCGATGACGAGCGTGGGCAGCGCGGTTCCGCTTGCGAGGCCCGCGGGCCCGAACAGAACCTCCTTGAGATCCTCCGTCGTCGAGACCGAGGTGAAAACGGCGCCGCAGGATGTGAGGTCGCGCTTGTCCGCGACCACGCGCGCGCCCGCTTCGCGCAACTTCTCGGCCTTGGCGGATGTGCGGTTCCAGACCGCGACTTCGTGGCCGGCCTTGAGAAGCCGCCGCACCATCGCTTCGCCCATCCGGCCGAGCCCGATCCAGCCAATCTCCGCCATTCTCATCTCTCCTCGTGCTCTTTGTCCTCTTTGCCCGGATGGCGCGGAACCGGAAGAAATGTCTTCCATCGGACGGGCGCGGGCAAGCGCGCGCCCGCGCGAGCTTCGCCGAACGGCGAGGATCGTTGCTCTCTCAGGCCAGATAATCGAGGCCGATATCGAGCGCCCGGCTGCTGTGGGTGAGCCAGCCGAGCGAGATGAGATCGACGCCCGTGGCGGCGATTTCGGGCGCCGTCTCCGGCGTGATCCGGCCCGAGGCCTCGGTGATTGCCCGCCCGCCGACCATCGCGACCGCCGCGCGCAGCGTCGTCGGCGCCATATTGTCGAGCAGCACCGCATCCGTTCCGGCCGCGAGCGCTTCTTCAAGTTGCGAGAGCGTATCGACTTCAACTTCGATCCGGACGAGATGGCCGATCGCGCCGCGCGCGCGCGCGATCGCCTCACGGATGCCGCCCGCCGCCGCCACATGATTGTCCTTGATCAGCACGGCATCATCGAGGCCGAAGCGATGATTGCTTCCGCCGCCCGCGCGCACCGCGTATTTCTGCGCTGCCCTCAGGCCCGGAATGGTCTTGCGCGTGTCGGTCACGCGCGTGCCGAAGGGCTGCACCGCGGCGACCACGGCAGCGGTCGCGGTCGCGATGCCGGAGAGATGGCAGAGGAAATTGAGCGCGGTGCGCTCCGCCGAGAGCATCGCGCGTGCCGGGCCGCTCACGCGCGCGATCACCGCGCCGGCGCCGACCGCATCACCGTCGTTCCGCGCGCGCGTGAGCGCGATCGCCGGATCGAGCAGAAGGAAAGCCGTGGTCGCGAAATCGAGACCGGCGATCACGCCCGGCTGGCGCGCGACGAGCGCGGTCTCCGCGTGTGCTCCCGCGGGCACGATGGCGTTCGAGGTGAGATCGCCGGCGCGCCCGAGATCCTCGGCCAGCGCGGCGCGCACGATGGGCTCGACCAGGAAGGCGGGGAGAGGCGTGATCGCCCCACCGCGATCCTCCGCAACGCTGTCGCTCTGAACGTCCATAGCTATTTCACCGCGAGCATTCGCGATCATTTTACCGCGAGCATTCGCTCGACCGCCCGCCTTGCTCGCACGGCGATGGCGGGGTCGATCGTCACTTCATGCGTCATCGTCTCGAGCGCATGGCGGATCTTGCCGAGCGTGATGCGCTTCATGTGCGGGCAGAGATTGCAGGGGCGGATGAACTCGAGTCCCGGATATTGCACCGCGACATTGTCGCTCATCGAGCATTCGGTGATCAGCACGACGCGCCCGGGCCGGTTCCGCTCGACATAGGAAGCCATGCCGGCGGTCGAGCCCGCATAATCGGCCTCCGCCACCACCTCCGGCGGGCATTCGGGATGAGCGAGCACGACCACGCCCGGATGGGCCGTCCGAAGCGCGCGAATCTCGGCGGCGGTGAAGCGTTCATGCACCTCGCAATGGCCGGCCCAGGCGATGATCTGGACGCCGGTCTCGGCGGCGACATTCCTCGCCAGATACTCGTCCGGCAGCATGATGACGCGCCCGGCGCCGAGCGATTCCACGATCTTCCGCGCATTGCCCGAGGTGCAGCAGATATCGGCCTCCGCCTTCACCGCGGCCGAGGTATTGACATAAGCGACCACCGGCGCATCCGGATAGCGCGCGCGCATCAGCCGCACATCCTCCGGCGTGATCGAGGCGGCGAGCGAGCAGCCGGCCCTGAGATCGGGGATCAGCACCGTCTTCTCCGGATTCATGAGCTTCGCCGTCTCGGCCATGAACCGAACCCCGGCGAGCACGATCACATCCGCATTCACCTCCATCGCCTGGCGGGCAAGGGCGAGGCTGTCGCCTGTGATATCGGAAACGCAATGAAAAATCTCGGGCGTCTGATAATTGTGCGCGAGGATCACCGCGTTGCGCTCGGTCTTGAGATCGAGGATCGCTTCGATATCGCCGGCAAACGCGCCCCATTCGAGAGGCGGGATCACCGAGCGGACACGCTCATAGAGCGGAGCGGTGCGGGCAATCGTTGCGGCATGGGACATGGCTTCCTCCATAATGCTCAAATAGAGCATATTGGGGCCGGAGCAAGTCCGGAGACGACACCGCCATTATGCTTCCCGTGAGCATAAGCCTGTCAACAGGGGGAGCGCGGCCCTGCCATGCGTATCCTTCCAGGCTGCAACGCGCGCGGTTTTCACGCGCCCTTTTTTTCAACGCGCTGGCGCGAGCGGCAGCTTGGTGCCGGCGACCGCGCGCTCGCGCAGCACCGCACGACGGAAATGGAAGAGCCGCGCCGGCCGTCCGCCGGTTTCGGCGATCATTCCCCCCGTCTCCTCGACCAGATCCTGCCGCGCGATGAGGCGGCGGAAATTCTGCTTGTGCAGCCGCACGCCGGCGAGCGCCTCCACCACGCGCTGCAGGGCGAGCAGCGTGAAGGCGGGCGGCATCAGCTCGAACACCACCGGACGGTATTTGATCTTCGCGCGCAGCCTCGCGATCCCGGTTGCGAGGATCCGCCGGTGATCGTGCAGCATGGGGATCCCCGCCGCGCCTCTCGGCCCTGCTGCCTCGCCCGCCTCCGGCACGACGCCCGCTTCGTAGAGAAGCTCATAGCGTTGCAGCGAAAGCTCCTCGTTCCAGGCCTGGCCGCCGAGCCCGAAGGCAATCGCCGCGCGCTCGGCCCGCTCGCGCCGAAGTGACGCCGCCGCGCCCGCCTTGGCCCAGGCGCCGAGCGCGGGGGCGATCACCGCGCGGATCGAAGCCGGCTCGCCCTCCCGCCGGTCCTCCCACGGGAAATAGCGGTACCAGTCCTGCCAGCTTGCCCCGGTCTCGGGCGCGGCCGGCGCCTCGCGTGTGAGGCCGAGATAGCTGATCGAGATCGTCCGCCGCCGCCCTCCGCCCACCATCCTGTCGCGGTCGGCGAAGGTATAGAGCTGCTCGACGAAGCCGAGCGGATGCCGCGTCCGCTCCTCGACCCAGGCGCGCAGCCCCGATTGCAGGGAGCGGTGGCCCGATTCGAACGGGCCCGACGGCAATGCCCGTCCATTCTCGACGGTCAAAATGCGCGGCGCCATCTCATTGGCTGCGGACAGGACGGCGATGAGCTCGGCCGCGAGACTCGTCTCCGCGTCCCCGCCCGTCATCGGCCGGGACGCGGATTCTGCCCGTTCATTCGGCCGCTTTGGGGGCCACCCCCGGGCCCTGCCTTGGCAGGTAGCAATGCTCGGGCCCAGGGAAGCGCCGGGCGCGAACCTCCGCCGCATAGGCATCCACCGCCGTGGTCACGGCGGCGCCGAGATCCGCGTAGCGCTTGACGAAGCGCGGGGCGAAGGACCCGGCGAGGCCGAGCAGGTCCTCGGTGACCAGGATCTGCCCATCGCAGCCCGCCGAGGCGCCGATCCCGATGGTCGGAACCGGCAGAGAGGCGGTGATCGCCCGCGCCACCGGCTCCAGGGTGCCCTCGATCACCACCGCGAAGGCGCCGGCCGCGGCCACTGCGGCGGCATCCGCGGCAACCCGTTCCGCCTCCGCCGCTGTCCTCCCGGTGGCACGAAAGCCGCCCGCGCTCTGCACCGCCTGCGGCATCAGCCCGACATGGCCGCAGACCGGAATGCCGCGGCGGACGAGGAACCGGACGGTCGGCGCCATCTCCGCCCCACCTTCGAGCTTGACGCCGCTCGCGCCGGTCTCCGCCATCACCTTGGCCGCGGCACGCCAGGCACGCTCAGGACTTTCCTGATAGCTGCCGAAAGGCAGATCGACGATCACGGCCGCCCGGCTGGTTCCACGCACCACCGCCGCCCCATGGGCGATCATCATCGGGAGCGTCACCGGCAGCGTGGTCGGGAAGCCGTACACCACCATGCCGAGCGAATCGCCCACCAGCAGGAGATCGACATGCGGGTCGAGCAGGCGCGCCATTGGCGCCGTATAGGCAGTGAGGCAGACGAGCGGTGTGCCCCCCTTGCGCCCCGCGATCTCGGGAACCGAGATGCGTTTCGAGCCCGGCAGCGTGCTCATGCTCCCAATTTCGATCGTGTGGTGTGCGCGACGCCGCGGCCGGCTTTCCGCCGGACCCGTATCACGTGAATTTGGCTACTTGATCTTGCCTTCCTTGAAGGCGACGTGCTTGCGCAGCTTCGGATCGTATTTGCGGAACTCGAGCTTGCCGGTCTGGGTGCGCGTGTTCTTCTTCGTCACGTAGAACACACCGGTATCGGCGGACGAATTGAGCTTGATCTGGATGGTGTTGCTCTTGGCCATGGCACGGGATCCTTTGCGCGCGGAAAATGCGCACCCGCCCGCGGAAGGTCAAGCCGCCTTGGCTCTTTCGTCGCCTCACTCGGGTGGAAAGAGCGCCCGGCCGGCCGGCGGCAGCAGCGCGGCCGCGTAAGCCGCCGGATTGTCGATCAGCACGCGTGCCGCCGCCATGTCCGCCTCGCTCCCCACCGCAGCCGGACAGGCCGCGCGGATCGCCAGGATTTGAGCGAGCGGCAGCGGCACGCGGGCCGTCTCATGCTGATAGATCGCGCGCGCCATCGGTTGGGATCCTCCGGCAAGCAGCGCAAGCTGCCTGTCGAGCGCCGGCTGGCCCAGGCTCGTGCAGACCTGAGGCAGGATGCCGAGGCTCTGGATCGGCCAGCCGCGCGGTGCCAGCACCTGGCTCCAGGTGACAAAGAGCTCGCCCCCATCGGGGAGCTGATCGATCGTCTGCACCAGGCCCTTGCCGAGCGTCGCACTTCCGACCACGACCGCCCGCCCGTTATCGGCGAGCGAAGCGGTCAGGATCTCGGCGGCCGACGCCGTCAGCCCATCCACCACCACCACCACCGGCAGATCCCCCGCCATGTCCGCCCCGGAGGCGGCCCAAACGTGCCGCGCGGCAGGATCGCGCCCGGCCGTGGTCGCGATGATCCCTCGATGCAGCAGCACGTCCGCGGCAAAGACCGCCTGGTCGAGCAATCCTCCGCGATTGCCACGCAGATCGAGGACGATGCCCTGCGGCGGGTTGGGGACAGAGAGTCCGGCGGCGATCTCGTTGGCGAGATGCTGTCCCGTGCTGGCATCGAAGGCGCTGATGCGCAGCACCAGCATCTCATGCACGCGGCTTGCGAAGACTGTTTCCGGCGCGGGCTCGTGGCGTGCGAGCCTTACCGTCCGCACGCCGGCCACCGGGTCGGCGAACGTCAGCACCACCGGCGAGCCCTCCGGCCCCGCCATCTCGTCCTCCGCCCAGCGCGCCGTTCTGCCGCGCGTCGTCGCGCCGTCCACGGACAGGATCCGATCACCGGGCAGGATATGCGCATCGCCTGCCGGGCTCCCGGCAACAACGCTGACAACGACGATCACGCCGCTCTCCAGCGCGACCGTGAGCCCCGTGCCCATCCAGCCCGAGCGGCGCGCCCGCTCGCTCGCCGCCTCGGCGGGCGCCACGTAGCGTGAATAGGGATCGAAATGATTGAAGAGCTCGTCGAAGAAAGCCTCGGTGACGCCGTTCGGCCCGACCGCGCGCACCGAAAGGGATTCCTGCCATGCCGCCGCGGCGAGCGCGGCGATCGCCGCGCCCCATCCCGCCACATCATTGGCCGGGGGCTCCGGCTGGACCGCCAGGATCCTGTCCGGCAGGGAAAGGCGGAGCGTGCCCGCCGAAAGATCCGTCGTGAACGATGGATCGAGCGCGGTCAGGCCCGGCAGACCCCAGAGCGCGAGCGTCGGCAGCGAATAAGGAGCAAGCGTGCGGGGCTGCATGAACGCGAGAGCCTGGGTGAAGACCGCGTCACTCAGCGCTGTTGGAAATGAAGGAACTGTCCCCGGCAGCGTCTGCGCTTCGGCAGGGACGATCAGTAGCAGGAACAGAAGGGCCCGGGCCGGAATCACCGCAAGCGGTTTCGCCCTCCGCCGCGCGCCGGCAGCATAGGCCCGGGCGGCAGCGCGGCCACGCGCATGACGATGCGGCCGCTCACCGGATCAGCCTCGGCGAGCCGCACGCTCAGCCGTTCGCCCAATCCAAGGCGCCGTCCGCTGCGCACAGCCCGGAGACTCGTGGTTGCCTCCTCGAAACGCCAGGAATCCGCAGGCAAGGTGGACACGGGGACGATTCCCTCGGCGCCGCTTGCGATCAGAGTGACGAAAAGCAACGAACGCGTCACGCCGGAAACTCGCGCTTCTTCTATGCCGCCGATACGCTTGGCGAGCAAGGCCGCCTGAGCGCGCGCGAGCACCGCGCGCTCCGCTTCCACCGCGCGCCGCTCAGCCGTGCCGAGATCGCGCGCGAGCACCGCAAGCGAGGCGGTGTCTGTATCTTTTGCACTCTCCCTCGTGCTGCCGCCCGCGCCGAGGCCAAGGCCGCCGATCAGCGCGCGATGCACGACGAGATCGGCATAGCGGCGGATCGGGCTGGTGAAATGTGCATAGGCCGCGAGCGCCAGCCCGAAATGACCGCCATTTTCGGGCGAATAGCCGGCCTGTGGCAGGCTTTGCAGAGTCCGCTCGGCGGCGATGCAAGCGGCTTCGGTGCCGGCGAGCGGGGCGAGGGCGGCGGTGAGATCACGGGGCGCGATCCGCCCGCGTGCCGGCAGACGCAAGCCGAGCTCGCGCAGGAAAGCGGCGAGGCTCGCGATCTTCTCCGGCACGGGCTCGGCATGGGCGCGGAAGAGCCCGGGCAGATCCCGGCGCAGAATTTCCTCGGCCGCCGCGACATTGGCGAGAATCATGAAATCCTCGATCAGCCGGTGGCTGTCGAGGCGCGGCGTGCTCACCACCGCGGCAAGTTCTCCCGCCGTATCGAGCACGACCCTTCGTTCCGGCAGCTCGAGATCGAGCGGCCCGCGCGCGCGCCGCGCCGAAGAGAGCGCCCTCCAGGCGGCATAGAGATTGGCGAGCGTGCCAGGGGGCAAGCCTGCGGACAGCCCGAGTTCCTCCCCACTCTCCGCCGCGCGCTGCACCGCCTCGTAAGTGAGGCGCGCGGCGCTCCGCATCAGGCCGCGCCCGAAACGATGGCGGCGCTTTTCCCCATTCGCATCGATCTCGATCTCGACGAAAACGACGCCGCGCTCGGCGTGCGGGGCGAGGCTGCACCAATGCTCGGAAAGGGCGGGGGGCAGCATCGGCACCACGCGGCCGGGGAAATAGACACTGTTCCCGCGCTCTCGTGCCGCCGCATCAAGCGCGCTTCCCGGCCGGACATAATGCGCGACATCGGCGATCGCGACGATGATGCGGAACCCTCCGCCCGAGGGTGCTGCGAAGACGGCATCGTCGAAATCACGCGCATCCGCCCCGTCGATCGTGACGAGCGGCAGCGCGCGTAGATCCTCCCGCCCCTCTGGCCCCACGGCGTGCGCGGAAGCCGCCTCGGCCAGCGCCTCGGCGGGAAATGCCTCGGGGATTCCGAGATTGCCGATCGCGATGCGCGCGAAAGACGAGACGCCATCGAAACGGCCGAGCCGCTCCGTCACTCGCGCCCGGCGCGCCCCGCGTTGCGGGCCGGGCAGCAATTCGGCGCGCACGATCTCCCCCGCCTCCGCGCCGCCGGACGCACCGGCCGGCACCCGCCACGGCTCGCGCACGCGCCGGTCCGCCGGCAGGATATGGCCGGCCTCGCCACGTCCCTGACGCAAGGAAGCCGGCCGATAGACGCCGAGCACCGTCTCGGTTTCACGCGGGGCTTTTCCCGGATGGGGACGGCTGCGAAACGGCTTGCGCGCGCGAAGCTTAGGCAAGGACGCTGCGCGGGTGCGCGGTGGGGTCCGCGCCAGGGCGGATCTTCCGGTTGGCCACCCTTAGCCCGCCGCCTTCTTTCGCCGCTTCTCGGCCGGGACCGCGGCGCCTTGCGCCGAGGCCGCCTTGGAAACCGTCTTCGCTGCGCGGGACCGCGTCGCCTTGGATGCGGCTTTGGGCGTCGATGCCCCCTTGGTGGCCCCCTTGGCCGAAGACGCAGCTTTGGCTTTGGCCGTGCCCTTGCGCGCACCGAGAGGACGGCCCTTCTCGGCAAGCAGGGCAACGGCCTCATCGATCGTCACCGATTCCGCCGCCATTCCCCTGGGCAAGGTGGCGACCGTTCGCCCATGCTGCACATAGGGCCCGAAACGTCCGCGCCGCACGGCAACACTCTCGCCATCCTTCGGGTGTGGCCCGAGCGTGCGGATTCCGGCGAGCTTCTTGGCCAGCACATCCACCGCGCGGTTGAGCCCCACCGAAAGCACATCGTCGTCAGCATCGAGCGAGGCATAGACATTGTCCATGCGCACGAAGGGGCCGAATCGGCCGAGCCCGGCGGTGATCGGCTCGCCGGTCTCCGGATGGAGGCCAATCGTGCGTGGCAACGCGAGCAGCCCGAGCGCCTGTTCAAGAGAGAGCGATTCACCGGTGAGCCCGCGCGGCAGCGCGACCCGCTTCGGCTTCTTCTCCTTCTCGGTGCCTTCGCCCCGCTGCACATAGAGCCCGTAAGGCCCGCGGCGGACGGTGATTGGCTCGCCGGTCTCCGGGTCATTGCCAAGGATGCGAATGCCGTCCTTCAGCGTCTCCCCGTCGGTCTCCTCGTCGCTCGCGATCGCCAGCCGCCGCGTGTAGGGGCACTCGGGATAGTTGGAGCAGCCGATGAAGGCGCCGAACCGTCCAAGCTTCAGCCCGAGCCGCCCGTTGCCGCAGGCCGGGCAAAGCCGCGGGTCGGAACCGTCGGCGCGGGGCGGAAAGAAATGTGGGCCGAGATCGCGGTCGAGGGCGGCGATTACGTCCGAGATCTTGAGATCCTTGGTCTGATCGACCGCGTGCGAGAAAGCCTCCCAGAAGGCGCGCATCACTGCCCGCCAATCCGCCCGCCCGCCCGAGATATCGTCGAGTTGCTCCTCGAGCGTGGCGGTGAAGCCGGTATCGACGTAGCGGTTGAAGAAGCTCACCAGGAAGGCGGTGACGAGACGGCCGCGATCCTCCGGCACGAAACGTCTCTTATCGAGCCGCACATAATTCCGATCCTGCAGGACGGAGAGAATCGCCGCATAGGTCGAAGGCCGGCCGATCCCGAGCTCTTCCAGCTTCTTGACCAGAGAGGCCTCGGAATAGCGGGGCGGCGGCTCGGTGAAATGCTGAGTCGCGGAAACCGCGCCGCGCTCGAGCGGGTCCTTCTCCGCCATCGCCGGCAGCGCGCGGTTCTCGTCATCTTCCGCCGCCTCGTCGCGATCCTCATGATAGAGCCGGTAGAACCCGTCGAAGGCGATGGTCGAGCCGGTGGCGCGGAGCCGTGTCTTTCCGGTCGCGTCGGCGATATCGACCGCGACCTGGTCGAGCTCCGCCGAGGCCATTTGCGAGGCGACGGCGCGCTTCCAGATCAGCTCGTAGAGGTCGCGCTGCTCTTGGGAGAGATATTTCGCGACCGAGGCGGGCGTGCGCGCGACATCGGTCGGCCGGATCGCCTCGTGCGCCTCCTGCGCGTTCTTCGCCCGCGCGGTATACTCTCGTGGGGTGGGCGGCAGATAATCGGGACCGAACCCGTCTCGGACATGCTCGCGAATGGCAAGCAAGGCCTCGCGCGCCATCTGCACGCCATCGGTCCGCATGTAGGTGATGAGGCCGACCGTCTCACCATCGAGATCCACGCCCTCATAGAGCTGCTGGGCGAGCCGCATCGTCGATTGCGCGCGGAAGCCGAGCTTGCGGCTCGCTTCCTGCTGCAGCGTCGAGGTGGTGAAGGGCGGCGGCGGGTTGCGCCGCGTGCGTTTTCTCTCGATCGATGCGACCTGGAAGCGGCCCGCTTCGACGGCCGCCTTCGCCCGCATCGCTGCATCTTCATTGGCAAGCGAGAAGGCTTCGAGCTTCCTGCCGTCGAGATGGCTGAGCCGGGCGGTGAAGCGCTCGCCCCTGGGTGTGGTGAGCGCGGCCTCGACGGTCCAGTATTCGCGCGCGCGAAAAGCCTCGATCTCGGCCTCGCGCTCGCAGATCAGCCGGAGCGCCACGGACTGCACGCGCCCCGCGCTGCGGCTCCCTGGCAGCTTCCGCCACAGCACCGGGGAGAGCGTGAACCCGACCAGATAATCAAGCGCGCGGCGGGCGAGATAGGCCTCGATCAGGAGCTGATCGAGATCGCGCGGGGCGGCCATTGCCGTCTGCACCGCGCTGCGGGTGATCTCGTTGAAAGTGACGCGCTGCACCGCAACACCCTTGAGCGCGTGCTTCTCCTCGAGCATCGCCCGCACATGCCAGGCGATCGCCTCGCCCTCGCGGTCCGGGTCGGTCGCGAGGAAAAGCGTGTGGGCGCCCTTCAGCGCCTTGGCAATGGCCGCGACCTGGGCGGTGCCCCGCGCTTCGGACTGCCAGTCCATGGCGAAATCCTCACCCGGCCGGACGCTGCCATCCTTGGGCGGCAGGTCGCGCACATGGCCGAGGCTTGCGAGGACGGTGTAGCCCTTGCCGAGATATTTATTGATTGTCCGTGCCTTGGCGGGCGATTCGACAACGACGACGTCGGTCATGGGATCCTGAAGCTGCTCCGCTATGGCGTGGGGATGCCAATGAAATTGCCGGGTTCGTCCCCGCCGCTGGTGCGCATCACCCGGTCTCCGGGCAGCAGGACCACCCGTCCGGCGATCTCGAGTTCCAGCAGGACCGCGTTCACGGCGGCCGCAGAGAACTGGCAGCGGCGCACCAGATCGTCAACCGTTGTCGGAGAAGAATCAAGCAGATCAATCACTTGCTTTCGTACCCGGGGAAGCTCCCTGGGGTCTTCGCGGGCTTTTGGGGCTGCGCGGGGCGGGATTGCCGCCGGTTCCGCCACCCGGACCGGGGACAAATCGGCCGTTCGGGCCAACGGACCGGGCGGCAGATGCTCGAGCACGTCGGATGCCGTCTCGACGAGATGGGCACCCTGGCGGATAAGGTCATTCGAGCCGCGGGCACGGGGATCGAGCGGCGAGCCGGGCACCGCGTAGAGCTCGCGCCCCGCCTCCAGCGCGAGCCGGGCGGTGATCAGGCTGCCCGAGCGCGGCGCCGCCTCGACCACCACGACCCCGAGCGCGAGTCCGGCGATGATCCGGTTGCGCCTCGGAAAGTGCCGCGCCTGCGGCGCGGTGCCGAGCGGCGCCTCGGCCACCACCGCGCCGCAAGCGGCGATCCGTGCCTGCAGGTCCCGGTGCTCCGGCGGATAGGGAACGTCGAGCCCGCCCGCGACCGCCGCGATGGTCCGGCCGGAGGAAAGCGCCCCTTCATGCGCCGCCGCATCGATGCCGCGCGCCAGCCCCGAGACCACCGGCAGACCGGCTTCCGCCAGCGCGGCAGCCAGCCCCTCGGCGATCCGCTGGCCATTGGCCGAGGCGTTGCGCCCACCGACGATCGCCACCGCCCGCGCCGCAAGGAATTCCACGGAGCCGAGCACGGCAAGCGCTGGCGGGGGGTCGGCAAGATGGGCGAGCTGGATCGGATAGTCCGGCTCCCCCAGCACCAGCATCCGCCCGCCGAGTCTTGCGAGCCGCGCAAGCTCGGCCTCGGCCTCCGCGCGGCCAGGCACTGCGAGCGGCCGGCTTCGGCCACCCGCCCGCGCGAGCCCGGGCAGCGCGGCGATCGCCTCGGTGGCCGAGCCGAAGCGATCGACGAGCCGCTGGAATGTGATCGGGCCGATCCCCTCGGCGCGCGCGAGGCGCAGCCGGTCGAGCGCTTCCTCCCGCGTCACTTGCCGGCGCCGATCCTTGGCTCGGTGCCGGCGAGAAGACGGCGGATATTCTCATGGTGACGGAGGAAGACCACCACGGCGAGCGCGAGCGCGAGCAACGCGACAGGCCGCTCACCGAGCAAAAAGGCGGCGATCGGTGCCACGACGAAGGCTGAGAGCGCCGAGAGCGATGAAATCCGCCCTGCCGCCGCCGCCAGAACCCACGCGGCGCAGGCGATGAGCCCGATGGGCCAGGACGCGGCGAGCAGCACGCCAAGTCCGCTGGCCACGCCCTTGCCGCCGCGAAAACGGAGCCAGACCGGCGCGACATGTCCGAGAAGCGCGCCGAACCCTGCCACGAGCGAGGGCAGGGAACCGAACAGGTGAGCGGCAAGAAGGACGGAAACGGCGCCCTTGGCGGCGTCCAGAATGAGCGTCGCCGCCGCCAGCCCCTTGTGTCCCGTGCGCAGCACGTTGGTGGCGCCGATATTGCCGGAGCCGATCCTGCGGATATCACCGAGCCCCGCCGCCCGCGTGAGCAGCAGCCCGAACGGCACCGAGCCGATCAGATAGCCGCCGATCAGAGAGCCAAGGATAAGGGCGCCGATCAACCGAAAACCCGCCTGCCTGCCTTCCAGGTGCCGAGCACGGTTCCTTCGAGCGCGCGGCCATCGAAGGGCGTGTTCTGTGCCTTGCCCGGCAACCTTCCGGCCTCCACCCGCCAGATCCGCTCGAGGTGGAAGAGGCAGAGATCCGCCGGCGCGCCTACGGCGAGCCGGCCGGCGGTCTGACCGAGGAGACGGGCCGGCCGCTCGGTGAGCAGGCCGATTGCCCGGCCGAGCGGCAGGGTTTCGTTGTGGACGAGCACGAGCGTCACCGCGAGCAGCGTGGCGAGCCCAGCCCCGCCCGGCGCGGCCTGGGCGAAGGGCAGGCGCTTGTCATCGGCGTCGCGCGGCTGGTGGTCGGAGGCGATGGCATCGATCGTCCCGTCCGCCAGCGCCGCGCAGACCGCGAGCCGGTCCTCTTCGGGCCTGAGCGGCGGGGAGAGCTTGGCATAGGTGCGGAAATCCCCGATCGCCGTCTCATTGAGGTCGAAATACGGAGGCGCGGTATCGCAGGTTACCGCGAGCCCTTCCTCCTTGGCGGCGCGGATCAGCGCAAGCGCCTCCGCCGTCGAGACATGGGCGAAATGCACCGCCCCGCCGGTGAGACGGGCGAGGCGGATATCGCGCGCGACCTGGATCGCCTCGGCCGCCGCCGGGATCGCCTCCAGCCCGAGCCTGGTGGCGAGTGGCCCCTCGGTTGCCGCCCCGCCCGCCGCGAGGGTCGGTTCCTCCGGGTGCTGCACGACGATGGCCCCGAAGCCCCGCGCATAGGCGAGCGCGCGGCGCATCAGCGAGGCCGTGCCGATCGCCCGTGCCCCGTCGCTGAAGCCGACCGCGCCGGCCTCGCGCAACAGGCCGAGCTCGGCCAGCATCTCGCCCCGGCAGCCGCGCGTCACTGCCCCGTAGGGCAGGATCGTGAGGCTCCCGGTCTCGACCCCGCGGGCGGAGAGAAGCGAAACGAGTGCCGGGTCATCGATCGCGGGCTCGCTGTCCGGCAGGGCGGCGAGCGTGGTGATGCCGCCCGCGGCGGCGGCTTCGGCGGCGGTGGCGATGGTCTCGCGATATTCGAAGCCGGGCTCGCCCAGGCTCGCCCGCATATCGACGAGGCCGGGGCAAAGCACCGCGCCCGCCCCGTCGATCACCCGGGTTCCTTCCGGGACTCCTTCCGCCATCCCAAGGCTCTTGCCGAGATCGGCAATCCGCCCGGCCTGGACGAGAAGCTCGCCCGGCTGGTCGAGGCCGCTCGCCGGATCGACCAGGCGGATCTCCCGGAAGAGGATGTCCCGGGCATAATCCTCAGTCATTGCGCCGCGGCCCGTGCGCAAGGGTGTCCAGCACCGCCATCCGGACCGCGACCCCCATCTCCACCTGCTCGCGGATGACGCTGCGTGCCGGATCGTCGGCGACGCGGCTCTCGATCTCGACGCCGCGATTCATCGGCCCGGGATGCATCACCAGCGCATTCGGCTTGGCCGCGCCGAGCTTTTCGACATCGAGCCCATAGAAACGGAAGAACTCGCGCGTGCTCGGGATCTGCCCGGCCGCCATGCGCTCCTTCTGCAGCCGCAGCATCATGACGATATCCGCGCCCGCCAGCCCCTCCTTCATGTCGAAGAAGACCTCCACCCCCAGCGCCTCGATCGCGGCGGGGATGAGGGTCGGCGGGCCCACCACGCGCACACGGCTGCCCATGGCGGTGAGCAGGTGGACATTGGAGCGCGCGACGCGCGAATGGGCGATATCGCCGCAGATCGCGACCGTGAGCCCGGCAAGCCGCCCCTTGCGCCGGCGGATGGTCAGCGCATCGAGCAGCGCCTGGGTTGGGTGCTCATGCATCCCGTCCCCGGCATTGATCACGGCAGCATCCACCTTCTGGGCGAGCAGGCTTGGGGCGCCGGACTGGTCGTGCCGCACCACCAGGAGGTCGCACTGCATGGCGTTCAGGGTCGCGGCGGTGTCGAGCAGCGTCTCGCCCTTGTTCACGCTCGAGGAGCCGACGGACATGTTGATCACATCCGCGCCGAGCCGCTTGCCGGCGAGCTCGAAGCTGGTGCGGGTGCGGGTCGAATCCTCGAAGAAGAGGTTGATCAGGGTTTTTCCGCGCAGCATGTCCCGGGCGGTCTTGCCGGAGCGGTTGAGCAGCACATAGCTCTCGGCCAGATCGAGCAGATGCGCGATCTCCTGCGGCTCGAGACCTTCGATCGCGAGCAGGTGGCGGTGCGCGTAGGCCACGGGAATCCCTCTTCGGTGCGGCCGGACGTTACATTCGACGGCCTCGCCGGGCCAGAGAAGGGTTCGGAGGATGGTTTGGAGGATGATTCCTGGGCCATCGTGGGAGGGAAGCGATCCCTCGACATCCGCCCGATACGGGACGATACGTTCACAAATGTAAAGGAAACATTTCACGGAATATCCGTCCTATGACGATGAACGGATGAAGATGGATGCGCTCCCGGATCCCGAGCGCGCCTATCTCGCCTGCTATCCGGATGTCGCCGGGGCGGTCGAGGCAGGAACCGTCACCTCCGCGCTCGAGCATTTCCTCAATTACGGACGTTTCGAAGGGCGAGTCTGGCCGGGGGTGTCCTCTGTCCCGCCGGCGTCGGCATTTCCCTCGGTTCCGCACCATTGCGACGCGACCCTGCTCAGCCGGGGGTTTCTCTTCGTCGAGGGCTGGATCGACGATCGGTTCGATCGCCTTGCCGGCGTCGCGACCGGTCCCGCCGGGGGAGAGACCCTGCTTGCGGCAAACCCCCATCGCCATCGCCGCGAGGATGTTGAGCGGCATCTCGCGCTCTCTTCTCCGTTCGAGGCGGGGTTCTGGCAGCTCTTCGAAATCCCGCCGGAGATGGCGGGGCGTCCGATCGCGCTTCGCCTCGAACTCGCTTCAGGCGAGTCCATTTCCGTCTCTCCCGCCAATCCCGTTCGGCTCGCGGTCCGCGAACATCTCGAAAGCTTTCTCGGCTTCTATGGACGGCGCTCCCTCATCGGCAACCGTGTGGCGCGCGCCTTCGCCGAGCTCGAAGCCGGACTCGGAGAGACGATCGCGCGCATGCATGCCGTGGTCCGCGCGACCTACCAGGCATCGAGCGAAGGTCACTATGGCACCCGCCCGGCGAAGCCGCTCCTCTCCTTCGTCTGCTGCCTCTACGGCATTCCCGATTTCCTGTTCCTTCAGATCGCCCGCTTCGCCCATCACGCGAACCTCGAGCGGTTCGAGTTCATCTATGTGAACAACACGCCCGCGCTGGAGGAGGTCCTGCATCGCGACGCCGAGCTTGCCGCAATGCTGTTCGAGACTTCGGTGCGCGTGATCTCCTTCGATCAGAACACGGGTTTTTCATATGCCAACAATGTCGGCATCACCCGTGCCCGGGGGCGGACGATCGCCCTCATCAACCCGGATGTCTTCCCCCGCGAAGCGACGAGTCTCGACGCGCTCGTCCGCCTTGCCTCCGGCAAGGCAGGGCACGCCATCACCGGCGGCAAGCTCTTCTATGCGGACGGCACAGTGATGCACGAAGGGATGACGTTCGTTCCCGATCTTCGTCTCTCCGCGCTCGCCCGGAGCCCGGTCTGGACCGTCGAGCATCCGCGCAAGGGTTTTCCGGATCGCGGCGAGAGGAAGACCGTGAAGGTGCCGGCGGTGAGCGGGGCGCTGATGGTGCTGGACCGTGCCGATTTCGAAGAAATCGGCGGCTTCGACGAGCGCTTTCTCTACGGCCATTACGAGGATGCCGATCTCTGCCTGCGCTTCGCGGACAAAGGCTGGGATGTGCTCTGCGACCCCGCGCTCGCCTTCTGGCATTACGAAGGATGCGGGTCGATCCGGCGGGAGGAGCACGAAGGCGCGCTTCCCGTCAATCGTTGGCGGTTCTCGCGCAAATGGCGGGATTTCCTCTCCGAACGATGAAGATCCTCGAGATCAGCCTCTTCCATCCGGAGCTAATCCGCGGCGGCGCCCAGCAGGCGGCCTATGAGCTGTTCCTCGGCCTCCTTCAGGCAGGGTGCGATGTGGCGCTGCTCGCCTCCGCCGATCTTTCGGGACCCGGATCGCTCTTCAAGCCGGGGGCCGTCATCACCGGTTTCGACGGCCGCGCAAAAGAGTTCCTCTTTCTCTCGCGCGCTTTCGACCCTGTCTGGATGCGCAATCTCGATCTCCGCGCCCTCAAGGCGTTTGCGGCGTTCCTGCGCGACCGTGCGCCGGATGTCGTGCATTTCCATCATTTCCTCACCTTCGGCCTGGAGTTCTTCCTCATCGCCCGGCGGACGCTGCCGAAAGCACGGCTCTTCCTTACGCTGCACGAGTTCCTGGCGATCTGCCGCGCCGACGGGCACATGATCCGCACCTTCGACAAGACCCTCTGCACCGCATCCTCGCCCGTGCGCTGCCATCAATGTTTCCCTGACATGGCGCCCGAGCTGTTCCGCCTCCGCGAGGAATGGATCAAGCAGGCGCTCGCGGTCTTCGACGGATTCATCGCTCCCACCCGATTCGTGCGCGCGCGCTATGGTTCCTGGGGACTCGAGCCGCAACGCATTCATGTCATCCCGAATGCCGAGCGCGATCATGCCGGGCTCGACTCATGGAAAGAGCGCGCATCGGCGGAAGCGGGGCGCGTGCGCGCGCGCAATCGTTTCGGTTTCTTCGGCCAGCTCCTCGATGTGAAGGGGCTCGATATCGTCTTCGAGGCCCTCGCGATCTTCGCCAAACGCTGTGAAGAGGCGCTGATCTTCGAGATCAACGGCACGAACCTGACATTCGCCTCGGAAAAATTCCGCAACCGGTTTGAGGATTTCGTGGCCGGCCGGCATGGGATGCCGGCGCGCATCGAAATCATCGACAATGGCGGCTACGCGGTGACCGACCTTCCTGCGCGCATGGCGCGGATCGACTGGGTGCTGGTGCCCTCGATCTGGGGAGAGAGTTTCGGCCTCGTCCTCTCGGAGGCCTTCATGTTCCGCCGCCCGCCGATCGCGAGCCGCATCGGCGGCCTCGCCGAGCGCGTGTGCCATGAGCGGGACGGGCTTCTTTTCGATCCCGGCGATGCGAGCGCACTCGCGGATTCTCTCCATCGTGCCATCACGCAGGAGGGGCTATGGGAGCGGCTCAGCGCCGCGAGCCCAGGCGCGCCATCGGTTGAAAGCGTGGTCGAGGCGCATCTCGCGCTCTTTGCTGGCGAGTCCGGCAAGGCGAAACGTCAGGCGCCTCACTCGCCCGAGATTTCGCGCCGCCTGCGGTCCAGCTCCTCGCTGTAGCGGCGCAGTGCATATTGCTCGGTGAGCGTGCCGATCACCTTGCGGTTCTCCAGGCTGTCCACCACCGCGAGCACGTCGCTCTCCGCCTGCTCGAAGATGCTCGCCGCTTCCTTCACCGTCATCTGCGGCAGCAGGGCCGTCTGCGGCGCATGAAGGATCTCGGAAAGCCGCTCGACCTCCTCCGGCGCCGCATGCGCCTCGGCCAGAAGCACGATGCCGGCATAGTGGTCCGCACTATCCACCGCCACCACGCTCTGCGCCGTGCCGAGCGGAAAATCCCGGCGGAAGGCGGCAAGGGTCATTTCCGCGCGCACGGTGCGGACATCCCGCCGCATCATCCGCCCGACGGTCAGGTTGCGCATCCAGCCGATATCGACGGCGCTGCGGATCGCCTCGCCGCGCAGATGGAAGCGCCAGGTCGCGAAATTGTAGCCGAAGGTCCGCCGCGTGGTCAGCGCCGCGATCACCGAGGCGGCGAGCACCGCGGCCGTCATCGGCAGGCTGCCAGTGGTCTCGAGCGCCAGAAAGGACATGGTGAGCGGCCCGCCGACGATCGTCGTCGCGAGCGCGCTCATGCCGACCACCGTTCCCACCACGTCCGGCATGACATTGTGCGGGGTGATCAGCGCGAGCGCGCCGGCGAACACGCGGCCGAGAATCGCGCCGAGAAAGAGGGATGCGAAGAAGAGGCCGCCGCGAAAGCCGGCGCCGATTGAGACCGAGGTCGCGAGCGCCTTGAGGAACACCATCAACCCGAGGAAGGAGAGGGTGAAAGGCACGCTGAAGACGAGCGGCAACGCCGCATGGCCCGACGAGATCACGTGCGGGGTGACGATGCCGCAGCCGCCGACGATCAGCCCGCCGATGGTCGGGCGCAGCCAGCCTGGCACGCCGCTGCGGCGGAACAGCGCCTCGGTCAATGTCGCGCCGCGCATGACCAGGATTCCGATCAGCGCGCAGAGCATGCCGAGCCCCAGGATCGGCAGGTAGTCGATCGCCGGAATCTCCGCGGGCACCACGATATTGAGCGGCTCCTGCCCGCCGGTGAGCCCGCGTTCGACGAGCACGCCGATCACCGAGGCCACCATCACCGGCGCCAGGGTGGGGATGGAGTAGGTACCGATGATCAGCTCGAAGCCGTAAAAGGCGCCGGTGAGCGGGGCATTGAAGGCGCCCCCGATCGCCGCGCCCGCGCCGCAGCCGACGAGGAGGCGGAGATCGCCCCGCCGCACCCGGAAGATCCGGCCGAGCCGCGAGCCGATGGCCGCGCCGATCTGCGAATAGCCCGACTCCATCCCGACCGAGGCGCCGACCCCGTTGGAGAGGATGGTCTGCCCGGCGAGGATCGTGCTGTCGGTCGAGGACATCCGCCCGCCATAGAGGGCGTTCGCCTCGATCGGGTCGATCACGCGGTTGGGCCGGTAGCGCGCGATGACGAGGCCGACGAGGCCGAAGACAAGGCCCCCGAGGGTGGGGACGAGCAGGGCGCTGGCGAGAGGGATGGAGCCCATCGCGGAAAGGCGCACACCGGGAGGCAGGCGGAAGAGGAGCCGATGAAGAAACTGGGCGATCGTCTCCATCAGCACGACGGTGCAGCCGGCGAGCGCGCCGACCACCGCCGCGAGCCCCACCAGCCAAAGCTCGTCGGCGCGCACAAGCGCGCGGAGCGTCTGCGGCGCGTGAACGACGATCTCGCCGAGATGCCGAAGCGGACCGGAGGTGCTGCGGTCGGTGCCGCGGGCAGACTGCGTCTGCCGTTCGACCCTTGTCGCCGGCTCCGCCTGGTCTGAGGAAACTGCCATCGACACTGCCCGTGCGGTCGAACGAGACCGGGACCGCTCCGGCGCCGACCGCGTTCGGCCGCTTCATGGAACCAATCGGCGGGCCGATCAATCGGCCCTCTCTTGTGGCGCGGGATTATGACGATGATTTGTTTGTCGTGGTCATCCGCGCGCTTTGCTCCGCTGCCCCGCGACCGCGCGTCTCCATTTCATTTCCTCGCCCTTCGCGCTTCGCGCGGCTCGGCCGATCGGACGTAGGCGAGGTAGAGAAGGAGGGCGGAGGCGGCGAACCCGGCCATGGTCCCGGTCATGGCGAGAGCCGTCCGCCCGTCGAAGAAGGTGGAGACGACCGCGCCCGAGAGCGCACCCATCAGCATCATCAGCAGGCTGAGCACCGCTGAGGCGATTCCGGCGATCTCGGGCAGCGGCTGGAGCGCGCCCTGCGTCGCGTTCGGCGTGATGAGCCCGTAGCCGATGGCGCCGAGCAGGAGCAGCGGTACCAGGCTCTGAAGGCGGGTCAGCCCGGCGAGCGCCAGCGCCAGCAGCACCGCCGAGGCGACGGAGCCGAGCACGAGACCGGCCAGGAGCGGCCCGTGCCGTCCCGCGCCGCGCGCGTTGAGCTTTCCGTTGATGAAGAACCCCGCCATCAATCCGGCATCCACCAGCGCGAAAAGCAGGCCGAAGATCCGCGGCGAGACACCGAGCACTTCGATCATCACCAGCGAGGAACCGGTGACATAGCCGAAGAGGCAGCCGAAAGCGCAGGCATTGACGAGCGAATAGCCGAGGATCGCGCGGTTGCGGAGCGCCCGCGCATAGCCGGTGATCAGTCTGACCGGC
>Ga0335072_10003724_pt1 | contig 22833 bp, 18 predicted proteins | sample Lox_Sample_21_FD_206725 | JGI IMG/M metagenome (GOLD analysis project Ga0335072, IMG submission 206725) | Soil microbial communities from Loxahatchee National Wildlife Refuge, Florida, United States - Lox_Sample_2.1 | ecosystem: Environmental > Terrestrial > Soil > Wetlands | place: USA...
CCCGCGATAATGTCACCATCAAGGTCAATGCTGTCATCACACTGCGCGTGCTCGATCCCGCAAAAGCAGTCATCGAAGTCGCCAACTACGTCTACCAGACCTCGCAGTTCGCGCAAACCACCTTACGCTCCGTGTTGGGCGAAGTAGAGCTCGACGGCCTGCTGTCGCACCGCGATGCGCTCAACCAGCGCATCCAGGCCATCATCGACCAGCGCACCGAGCCGTGGGGCGTGAAAGTGGTCAGCGTTGAAGTGAAGCAGGTAGACTTGCCCGAGCAGATGCTGCGCGCCATGGCTAAACAGGCCGAGGCCGAACGCGAGAAGCGCTCGAAGATTATCAACGCGGAAGGTGAATTCAGCGCTGCCCAACGATTGGTGGATGCCGCCAATCTTCTCGCGCAACAGCCCATCACCCTGCAGTTAAAATATCTGCAGACACTTACCGACATCGGCACGGAGAAGAACACGACAGTTATCTTCCCGCTGCCCATGGAACTGCTTTCCCTCCTGCAGAAGCTTGGAACTCCCGCAGCCTCTGCGCCTGGCACTGAGGAACGGCAATGAGAAGCGCAATCGAACACGAACACGAAGAAGTCGATTCCGAGATCACGCTCAGCGCCACGACCCTGCTCGGCATCTTTTTCGGACTCGTGCTGATCTGCGGTGTTTTCTTCGGTTTCGGCTACTCCACCGGGCGTCGCGGCGGCGAAGCCCCAAACACCAATGGGCCTGCCGCCACATCACCCGAGCCTGACTCCGCGCCGACTGTATCGCCCAAACCTAAGCCCTCGGCCATGGAAAGCCTGCAGGCGGCCAACAGCGGCACGCAGGACGCAAATACAGTCACGGAATCTGTCGATGAGGATTCCACCCCCGGCAGCACGCCCGGCCAACCATCTGCCCCGGCTGTGAAGCAGGCCTCGCTAACGCAGACCTCATTGACACAGACTCCCGTGTCGAAGCCTTCGCCAGCCGCCGTACCCGAGACCAAGCCAGGTTCATTGCCAATGCCAGTCAGCAACGGCACATTTATGGTGCAGATTGCCGCTGTAACCCGTCCGGAAGACGCCAACGCCCTGGCATCCGCTTTGCGCCAGCGCGGATATACCGTCTCCGTCCGCAACGAACCGCATGACAGTCTGCTCCACGTTCAGGTAGGCCCATTCGCCTCGCGCGATGAAGCAAAAACCATGCGCGCCAAGCTCCTGGGCGACGGCTACAACGCGATTCTGAAGCCCTGAAACAGCCGCAGCAGCTGGTCTATTCACACCTCAAGCCGACTCATCGCCCCGCATCCATTCCGGTAAACTCGACGCAATCGACTGCCGCACCGCCGCCATCAAATCTTCACGTGTCGCGTAATCGCGAGGCAACAGCGGCGCGTGAAACACGATATGCGCCGTCCCCGGAGTAATGCGGACACTGCCCTTCTTCATCATGCCTTCCGTGCCCCAGATCGAGATCGGCACCACCGGACGGCCCGTTTCCATCGCCAGATAAAACGGCCCTTTCTTGAAAGGCAGCAGCCGTCCGTCACGCGAACGCGTGCCCTCCACAAACGAAGTGATGTGCAGCCCTGCATCCATCACCTGCCGCGCACGTTCAACACTCTGCTTCGCGCTTTCCACGCGTCCATCCCGATCGACAGGAACAAAGTCGCCCAGCCGCATCGCATACCCCAGCACCGGGATCTTCATCAGCGACCGCTTCAGAAAAACGGAAGTCCGCCCCGGAAGCAGCGGCAGCAGCACCGGAGGATCGAGGTTTGAAACATGGTTCGACATGAAGATGTAGCGTTGCCCGCGATCCAGCTGCTCGCGCCCGCTTACGTCCATGCGAATGCCGCCGACCTTCAATCCGGTATTCGCAATCCACATCGCCCAGCGGTAAAGAAAGGAAATATCGCGGCGCAGCAACGTCCATGGCAGCCCAATCAGGGCCGCGGGAAAACCCATAATCAGGTAGAACGAAACAATCGCAATCGCCGACAGCATGGCTTACGAGCGCACCAACGCCTTCTGCTCCAGCCGCTGCGGCAACTTCTCATAGATTCCGTCGAAGCCGCCATTGGAAAGGATCGCGACCACATCGCCCGCATGCAGCTCCGGCACGATGGCCTCGACAATCGCATCTGCATTCGCAAACAGCGCCGCATCCTTCCCCGCTTGCCGCAAGCCTTTTACAACTGTCTCCGGATGCAGCCGCTCACACTCAGGAATGTTCTCCTGCTTAAAGACTCCAGCCAGCACAATGCGATTCGCGATCGAAAGACTCTCGATCAGTTCGCGCTCGAAGACATTCCGCCGCAGCGTATTCGAGCGCGGTTCCAGCACAGCCCAAAGCTTCGCATCAGGATACGCTCCGCGCAGCGCCTTCAGCGTCTCGCGGATCGCCGTCGGATGGTGAGCGAAGTCATCGATAATCGTCACGCCATCCACAACCGCCCGCACCTCAAGCCTGCGCTTCACGCTCTCAAAAGACGCCAGCGCCTCCTGAATCGCCGCCGTCTCCACTCCCTGCCCTGCAGCCAGCGCCGCAGCAGCCGTGGCGTTCAACGCATTGTGCTGACCCGCCATCGGAAGCTGCAACTCGGCCCAGAACGCGCCCTTGCGAAAGACCTTCCATGAACTGCGCCCGTCATGAAACCGCAGATCCGCAACGCGCCAATCAGACTCCGCCGCGAATCCGTAACGCTCAACGTTACAAAATGCCTTGCTCACACACTCCCAGACATTCGCCGCGCCATCATAAGCAACCACGAGCCCGCGCCGGGGAACCAGATTCACCAGCCGTTTGAACGCCGTCTTTACCTGATCGAGATCGCGATAAATGTCCGCGTGATCGAACTCCACATGTGTCAGAATCAAAGCGTTGGGAAAGTAATGCATGAACTTCGGTCCCTTGTCGAAAAACGCCGTGTCATACTCATCGCCTTCCAGAATGAACGGCCGCGTCTCGTGCAGCTGAAAGCTCGTCTTGAAATTCTCCGCGATTCCGCCAATTAGAAACGAAGGCGCAAGCTGCGGCCGCGTGCGCGACGCAACTTCATAAATCCACGCCAGCATGCTCGTCGTCGTAGTCTTCCCATGCGTTCCGGCCACGACAAGTGATTCACGCCCGCGAAGAAACTCCGCATGTATCAATTCCGCAAGTGAAGTAAATGGAATGCGCTGATCGAGCACATACTCAAGCTCCACGTTGCCACGCGACATCGCATTCCCTACAATAACCAGATCAGGATGCGGCTTCAGATTCTCTGCCGAAAACGGTTCCGCAACGTGAATATTCAAATCGCGCAGCAAATCCGACATCGGCGGATACGCCGCCTGGTCCGATCCCGTCACACGATGCCCCTTTAACTGCAAGAGCCCGGCCAGAGACGCCATCGCCGTCCCGCAAATCCCGATCAAGTGAATATGTTTCGCCTGCATCAATCAACCTGCACCGCCGGCTCCAGATACCGCAGCGCCGGCTCGTCTTCCAGAATCAATTCCGCTTCAATCCCAAACGGCAGCGTCACATTGCCACGCGACACATGCCCGGACCGCAACCCAATCGCAATCGGCCCGTCAAACCAGTCCAGCACGCGCAGAATCACCTGCTCCAGCAGTTCCGGACCGGTCCCCGGCGACACACATTCCAGCATCTCGCCAAAAACAAACCCGCTCACACCATCAACCTTTCCGGCCAACACCATCTGCCGCAGCATTCGATCGATCTGGTACGGCTTCGCTCCTACATCTTCCAGAAACAGCAGCTTGCCTTCCATCTGCGGCGCAAAGCGCGTTCCCAGCGACGCATTCAGAATGCTCAGGCAACCGCCATACATCACGCCCTGCGCGCGCCCCGGCCGCAAAACCCTCAAGCCTTCGCCAGCGCCGGCAACCACCTGATCGCCATCGAGCGCCGCGTCCAGACTCGCATCATGCACGCCGGCATCGACAGCAAAATCGGCAGCAACCATCGGCCCATGGAACGAAACCAATCCAAGCTCATCCAGCAGCCACGTCTGCACTGCTGTCATGTCGCTGTATCCGAATAGTGGTTTCGGATTATCCCCGATCAAATCAAGATCGATATCTTCCAGCAGATAATTCGATCCGTAACCGCCACGGGTGCAAAATATGGCCCGCACTTCCCGATCGGCAAATGCAGCATGCAGATCGGCAAGCCGCTGCTCCGCCGTGCCTGAAAAATAAGGCGTCTGCCGCCCCTGCGCATACCTGCCGAACTCCGCATCGTAGCCGCGCGCGCGCAACGCCTCGATGCCGCGAACGAGCCGCTCCGGATTCGACGAACTCGCCGGAGCAACCACGGCAACCCGCGCATCGGGCGCAACCGCGGGCGGTTTCAGCATCCAAGAGCCTCACCATGAGCGATCAACTCAGCCGGCCCGGTGAGCAAAATTTCGCTTTCGCCCCCGAGCCATTCCACCTGCTGTTCGCCACCCGGAGCGCGCACCAGCAAACGCGTCGCGCCGCCATAATGAATAATCGTCGCGACTGCAGTCGCGCAGGTTCCCGTCCCCGAAGACGTGGTCGGTCCGACGCCCCGTTCGAAGACTCGGATCTCAATCTCATTTGTGCTGATGACACGCACAAATTCAACATTCGTCTGTTCAGGAAAGTCTGGATGGAAACAGATTTCGTAGCCAACCTGCTGCCAGGGTCGCCCCCGAAAGTTAAATGCCGGATCTTCCACAAAGATAACGAAGTGAGGATTGCCGATCGAAACAGCGATGCCCTCAACGACCCCATTGCTCAGTTGCACGGAGCGAGGCTCAATCTTCGGCAAACCCATGAGCGAGGTGATCTGAAAACGGTCGCCCTCAGCCTGCACGATGCTGCACTCGCGCAAGCCGGCATCGGTCTTAAGCATAATGCTGTCGCCAGGTCCGAGCCCTTTCACATGCGCCATCCATGCAGCAACGCAACGGGTGCCGTTACCGGAGATCTCCGCCACGGAGCCATCGGCATTGAAGAGGCGAATCCTGCCCGAGCGCTCACCCATCCATTCCAGGTATTCAACGCCGTCCGCGCCAACTCCAGTATTGCGAGAACACAACTTCACGGCGCAGTCACGCTGCCGCTCTGCAGCCACTTCTGCCGCATCCACAACCAGAAAATCATTGCCACACGCATGAACCTTTACAAACCGCATCAATCATCCTCCGGGTCGCGAAATGTCAGCACTTCGTCAATGGAAGGAGCCGCGTTCAAAGCTACCAGCAGCCTGTCGTGGCCTCTGCGCGTAGTCGACAGCGAAAAGGACAGTCGATTCAATTCGCCGATGGTCTGCTGCTCCAGCCCAACGAGTCTATGCTTCGCACGGTCCATCGCATTCAGAATCGACAGGGACATCTTGTCCGCGTCACCACCCCGCGCCTCATAAATCACCGAATAAATTTTGAGGTTTGCGTAGCCTTCCAGAACACCCACTCCCTCAAGCGCAACAAGGATCAGCACAGCGGCAAATACAGCAGGAATGTACAGTCCCGCGCCGCAAGCCATTCCCACTGAAGCCACAGCCCATACCGTCGCCGCGCTGGTCAGCCCGCTCACGCGGTCGCGATTGCGAATAATCAACCCGGCGCCGAGAAATCCAATCCCTTGCACAATGTTCGACGCAATCTGCCCCTTGTTCGTGCTTCCGCTGCCGGCCACCACGGCAGAAAGAAAGGTGAACAGCGCCGCGCCGAAGCAGATCAGCAGGTTCGTCCGCACACCCGACGGCTTATGATGGTACTCGCGGTCGATGCCAATCACGCTCCCGAGAAACGCCGCCAGCAGCAGGCGTCCAGCCACGCCGCCCGTAAGGATCGCTTCCTCCAGTCCATTGAAGCTCAACATGTGACCGGGTTCGTCGAACGCCATGAAAACGTGTGTCATCGTTGTTTGAGCGTGATGCTATCACTTCGCAAGATAAATGCGCGCACACGGTTGGCCGGTGGAACAAATTACGTTAACCAGCGTCAGCCCTTCAGGATGCGCAGCCACCGCGCGCGCCACCGCATCGCCGTCTGTGGCCACGATAATCGCCACCGATTGCGCTGGATGCTCGAGCGCTCCGGGCCACTGGTAGTAATCGCCTTCGTTGATCGTGCGCTTCAATGGAATCCCCGCTGTCGCGAGCGCTCCCGGATGTTCCGATGTATACATCAGGATCATCCCCTCCTGCGGCAGCGTCTCCAGAGCCTGTGCCAGCGCCCGCTCGAACGGCACCCGCGTGCGGGAGTTCGCCACCGCCTCCTGCAGCACCAGCGGACGTCTCCGCATCAGCACAACACTGTTCACCACCATCAGCACAGCAACCGCAGCGAAAATCCAAATAGAAGACCGCGGCCAGCGCCGTGTTGCGCGCTCAGCGCCCACACACACAACAAACGCCACAAAGAGCGCAAAGGCCGGAAGCATCTCCATGCCGTAGCGCGTGTTGTACCAGGAGTGTGGCCACCACAGTGGAATAAAAATTGGCACCGACCCATAGGCAATGGCGTAGGCATAGAACGGCAGCGGTATCCATAGCAACAGAGCGGCCGCAATTTCCTGCCCTCGCCATTTCCAGACGGCAACCGCTGTTCCCGCCACTGAAAGCCAGAGCAGAAAGTTGGCCCAGAGCAACGGCACAGCGCCCAGCTCAGCGGACTTCAGAAAATACAGCGAGGCAACGCGCAGACTGTGCCAGCCGGGATAATGCGGCGCGCCCGGCGCCGTCGTGCGCGCATCAATCGCCTTCGCCGAATAGGGCCCGCGCATAAAATCCAACGGATCGCCAAACTGCTTGGCGTTGTAAGCTAGCCACATCGCTGGAGCGGCAACCAGCAGCGCCGTAAACAAAACAAACGCCCCACCCACGCGCTCGCGCAAATGCCTTCGCACGCCCCAGGCCACCACCAGCCATGCGAATGCAGCGTAAATCCATCCGTCATAGCGCGTGAAGATCGCGCCCACCAGCACCAGCCCAGCCGCCACCAGAAGGCGCGAAGCCTGCCTCTGCCCGCCGGACTTCAGCGCGCGCCCATGCTCCGCGATCAGCAGCGCGCTCCAGATCATCTCCGCCAGAAAAAGCGGCTCGGTCATCGCCGTGGTCTGCATATAGAGCAGCCCCGGATTCAGCGCATAAAACATGACCGCAACGATCGCGGCCAGAGGATGCAGCCATATCCGCGCCAGCCGGTAGATGCCGGCGCAACCAAGAACATAGCAGGCCATCGAAGGCCATGCACCGGCCAGCCCCGTCTGCCACCATTCCATCTTCCGCACAAACGGCAGCAGCAGCAGATGCGGCAGCGGCAACCACACCGACCCAAGCTGCCGGAAACCCGGATTCAGCGAATCGAAGACGCGCCGCGCAATGTACAGGTGGGCGACCGCATCGCCATACAACAGCAGCATGCCCCGCTGAAGGCAATACCCCAGCGCAACCAGAGACAGAACCAGCGCGACGCAGGCCACAAGCCACGCCTCATGCCGCAGCGAAATCCCTTCGTTCTGAGGTTCAGTCAAGGTGAGACAACTCGCGGAAGAGCGCAAAGCGCCGGTCGATTTCCTCGCGCGTCAATGACTGCAGCCGCTCCGTGCCGAAGCGCTCCACGGCAAACGACCCCATCACGCCGCCATAAAACATCGCCCGTTTGAAGGCAGCCGGAGTGATGTCCTTCTGCGCAGCAAGATACCCGAAGAACCCGCCCGCAAAAGAATCTCCCGCCCCCGTAGGATCGACGACTTCGCTCAGCGGCAGCGCAGGCGCGCGGAATGGCAGAGCGACATGCTTCGCCCCGCCGGGAAACAGCCTGTCGCTGAAGAATGCCGTCGCGCCATATTCGCCATGTTTCACGATCAGGCTCTTCGGCCCTGAAGACAATATCTTTTCAGCAGCGCAAACAAGATTGGCATCCTTCGCCAGCAGCTTGGCTTCGCCATCGTTAATCAGCAGGCCATCCAGCCCCTTCAAAACCTTCTCCAGGTTTTCGCGATGGTCATTGATCCAGTAGTTCATCGTGTCGCCGCAAACCAGCCGCACGCGCGGCATCTGCTTGCGAACATTTTCCTGCAGCACCGGGTCGATATTCGCCAGAAAAAGAAATTCCGAGTCCGTGTACTCTGCGGGAACACTTGGAGAAAACGTCTCAAAGACATTGAGCTGCGTTTCCTGCGTATGCGCCTCGTTCAGGCTCTTCAGATATGACCCGCGCCAGAAGAAACTCTTGCCCGCAACATGCTCAATGCCGCGCGTATCGATGCCCCTGCGTCTCAGCACATCTTCTTCGCTCGCAGTAAAGTCCTCGCCCACCACCGCAATCACGCGCACATCGGTAAAGTAGCTCGCCGCCAGAGAAAAATAGGTCGCCGCACCGCCCAGGCAGCGCTCAGCGTGGCCTGAAGGGGTCTCAATACTGTCAAACGCAACACTTCCCACAACCAGAATCGCCATTCGTTCTTCCTGTCTTTATTTGTTGAGATATTTACCTACCAGCAGATCGAGCCGCTCCCGGGTCTCGGCTGGAATCGCCGCCGGGTTCGTGAGAATTGCATATTGCAGCGCGTTTGCGCAGGCACAGGTGCGATCCTTCGACATCGCAGCCACAGCGGCGCGCACCACCTTCGCCGCATTCGCCGCATTCTGGTTGAGCACCGCCACAATCTGCTCCACCGTCACATCGTCATGGCCTTCGCGCCAGCAGTCGTAGTCGGTCACCATCGCCATGGTCGCGTAGCAGATCTCGGCCTCGCGCGCGAGCTTCGCTTCCTGCAGGTTGGTCATGCCAATCACGTCCGCGCCCCAGCTACGATATAAGTTCGACTCGGCGCGAGTCGAAAACTGCGGGCCCTCCATGCAGACATATGTTCCGCCCGCCTTGCCCACAATTTCAGACGCGGCACACGCATCGGTAATCGCCTTCGCAACCGTCGCGCATACCGGATCGCCAAAGGCAACGTGCGCAACAATGCCATGACCGAAAAAAGTAGATTCGCGATGAAAAGTGCGGTCAATGAACTGGTCAGGCACGACGAAATCCGTCGGCTTGTGCTCTTCCTTGAGCGATCCCACGGCAGAGACGGAAAGAATCCTCTCCACGCCCAGCTTTTTCAACCCATAAATGTTCGCGCGAAAATTCAGCTCCGACGGCAGCAGCTTGTGCCCGCGCCCATGCCGCGCCAGAAAGACGACCTTGCGCCCTTCAAGATCGCCGAGAACAAATGCGTCGCTGGGCTCGCCGAATGGCGTTTCTACGCGCTCCTCGCGCGTGTTGGTCAGGCCGGGCATAGTGTAAAGCCCGCTGCCCCCGATGATTCCAATTTCCGCTTGCTGCAAACCGAACTCCGTCGCCACCTGCCTCATCCGAGGAAGATTGATAAGAATGATGCGAAGAATTCAGTATAAATGCAGCGGCTTAATGCGGCAGCGCAGCCCGCATCAGGCCGCAGTTCGAGAAGAACCGCACCATGCTGGCGCTCAGTTCCGGGCCTTCAGCGTGCAATGGAGCGTGTGGTCCGACTTTCGCCGCCTCGCTTGCGTCGTCGCTCGCCTGCGCGCCCATCACCAGAAAGGCCAGCTTGCGTGCCGTCGTCAGGTCAAAGCTTTCGCTCACAAACACCATCCGTCCGCTGGTGGTCAGCACCACCGGACCCTCGCTCGTGTTATAGATCTGCTCCGTATTGTCCGCTTCATCATTCGTATCGCGCGTGACATTGGAATATTGCTTGTCTAACTCATCGGCATACATTTTGGTGAACACCTGCGCGGCCTGCGGTGACTTCCACTGCGAAAGGTAGAATAGCGCCACCGACGCCGTCGAGCCTTTCTCCGCGTCAGTTTTCGCTTTCTTGCTTTGCACCGCGTAGTAGATGCCGCCATCCCACTCCGGGGTCAGCGCCGCCGACATCTCCGGCCCGCCAAACAGCTCCGTCAACATGCGCACATCCAGTTGTCCCATCACGCCAACGTCGTAAGGATCGTAGTTCGCGTCCAGCAGCGGATGCACATCCGGCATCTGCAGCACCGTCACCTTCCGCTGGTGCATGTACGCCCGCGGATTCATGATTTCGTAACTCGTATTCGGCGGCCGGTCCAGCACTCCGGCAAACGCGCCGAGCTGTCCTTCGTCCTTCAGCACCGCCTGCTCAAACTTCAGCCCGTCCTGATAAGGAAACAGCAGCGATTCCTTCAGCACGAGCGGCGCGCGCGCCAGCACCGGCGAATCCGATGTGTCGCTGCTGTCCGCCACATTGTCCACGATGTCGGGAGCCGTCAACAGACTTTTTCCCGAAGGCGCAAGCGCGTAATCCAAATAAACGGCCATGGCCTGCCCCTCAAGCACAGCCTCGCGCGCCGTGTCCATTTCATCTGTCTGAATGTGCTCGTTGTCCTGCTTCACATTGTGCGAAAGATCTTCGCTCGTCCCATCCTCCCACTTGTCCAGGTCCACATGCTGGTCCTGCAGCGCGTGCGTCAGCTCATGCGCCAGCACCGGCTTCTGCGTATCCGGAGTCGCCCAGTCCAGCAGGTTCACCGTCTTTGTCTTGCTGTCGTAGTAGGCTTCGATCTGCTCCTTCAGCAGCTGCAGCAGAAACGGACGCAGCTGAAAGTCTCGGTCCAACAGGCCAAACTTCTTCAGTACGATCTCCGACCGCTCCATGCGCTTCGCATCCTTGTCGTCGTTCATCTTCTCGACCAGGTATTTCTCTACCGCTTCGCGCGTCGTCAGCCTGCGCTTCACCTCATGCTTGATCGGCAGTTTCGTATCGTCGGAAGCAAATTTCAGGATCACGCCGACCGAGTTGAACAGCTCCTTGGCCTGCGCTGGGGTAATGTGCGTGTCCTGCGGTGTGGATTTCGGGACTGTCGCGCTGGTAGAGGTCTGCGCCGCGCCTACTCCCAGAACGACAGCGAGTACCAGAACTAAGTGCTTTGCCATCTTCATTTCACGATTCCTTCCCGGATCCAGCCCGGCCTCGCCATGAAGGCTATAATTTTCCTATGAGCGAAACGCCGCAAATTGCCGAGACCGGACTCACGCCGCTGGCGGCCATCTTCCCGGCATTTGACCTTCAGATGCACCTCGGCCGCATTACGCCGCATGTCTTCGCAGATACTGAGTCGGAGTTTGCCTCGCTCGTGCACACCGCTGCCGTCTATGATCTTGGCTATCTTACGCGCATCCGCATTACTGGAGACGACCGCGTCCGCTGGCTGAACGGCATGGTCACCAATACGGTGCAGTCGCTGCCCCAGGGTTACGGCAACTATACCTTGATTTTGAACGCGCAGGGCCGTATTCAGGGCGACGGATACGTCTTCCGCGCCGCCGACCATCTTCTGCTTGAAACCGACCGCTCTCAGGCGCCTCGTCTCCTCACCCATCTCGATCACTTCATCATCATGGACGACGTGGAGCTACATGAGTTAGACGCAACATCCACGACTCTTGGTTTAGCCGGCCCGCAAGCGCCAGAAATACTTGAGGCTCTCGGCCTGCCCGTCCCGGGAACTCTGGCCTTTGTCCCGGCCGCGCTGCAAGGCATTCCGGTCACCGTCGTCCGCGCCTATAGCGTGCTCGTTCCCCGCTTCGAACTCTGGCTCGCCGCTGAACACGCAGCCAAAGCCTGGCGCATCTTCACCGATGCCGGTGCCGCGCCGGCAGCCTTCCAGGCGCTGGAATCCCTGCGTATTCTGGAAGGCACGCCGCTTTACGGCGTCGACATGAGCGATCGCTACCTCCCGCAGGAGATGAACCAGAGCCGCGCCCTCAATTTCAACAAAGGCTGCTACCTCGGGCAGGAGATCGTCGAGCGCATCCGCTCCCGCGCAACCGTCCACCGCACCCTGCGCCAGTTCGAGCTGGATGGCCGATTGCCTGCCCCCGGAACCGAGCTGCGCGCCGAGGGCGACGAGAAGCCGATCGGCGAAATCTCCAGCGCCGCGCACTATGCGCTGCCCGGTCTGCCGCGTACCTTTGCATTGGGAATGATTCGCGTCGAAGCATTGGAACGCAAATCCGTCATCACCTATCCGGGAGGCAGAGCCACACCGCTCGAAGCCCCTCCCGCACTGCCCTGATTGAGAAAAGGACTTATGGAAGAGAAACCACCATCATTCACCGTCACCGACCGCCGCAAGTTCACGCTCGAAGGCGACCCACGCGACGAAGCTGCTGCTTCAACCGAACGGGAAGCCGAGCGCTCCACTGACACGACAGCGCGCGTCCTCAATTTCCCCAGGCAGGAAGAAGCCAAGCCTGCCGAACCAAAGCCAGCTGAGGAAGAGCTCGCAGGCCCGTCCGCGCAGGAATCCGCCGACCAGCACGCCGCCTATCAGCAGTCGTCGCAGGAGATCGACAACATGCTGCGCCAGGCCAACGCCGGCGCCGAAGTCGCGCAGGACACGACCTTCGAACATGTCATTCAATCCATCTACCTCTCGGCCATCATGGCCATGGGCGCAGGCACCGAACAAGGCCAGCAGCCGCGCATCGACATCGTAGGCGCGCGCCAGAGCATCGACATGCTCGCCATCCTGCAGGAAAAAACAAAAGGCAACCTGACCGAAAAGGAACAGCGCCTGTTACAAAATGGGCTTTTCGATCTGCGCATGATGTTCGTCGAGATCACCAACGCCATCGCAAAATCAGCTCAGCAACCGCCGCCAAAGAAAAAGTGACCTTAAGCAATCACTCTTATCATCTGTCATCCTGAGCGCAGCGAAGGATCTGCTTTTCCGGGCAGCAGCACAAAAAGGGTGCCCCATCCTGAGCCGCAGGCGAAGGGTGGGGACCACAAATCTCAACTAAGATCGTCCTGAAGAGTCTTTAGTACCGGTAAGACAATCCTGCATCGGCAAATGCAAGCCACCCTCACCATCCTCGGCAGCGGCACTTCCATGGGCGTCCCCACGCTCGGATGCGAATGCCGCGTCTGCACCTCGCCAGATCCGCGCGACCGCCGCACCCGCGCATCGGTTGCCGTCCAGTGGGCAAGCCATTGCGTCCTCATCGACACCGGCCCCGATTTCCGCGAGCAGGCCCTGCGCGAAAGAATCCGCGACATCGATGCCGTCCTCTATACACACTCGCACGCCGACCACATCCTCGGCCTCGACGACCTGCGCCCGCTCACCTTCCATCATCCCGACGGCCACATGCCGCTCTATGCCGATGAAGCCAGCGCGCGCATCATCGAAAGAGTATTCGACTACACCTTTTCCGCCGAGTCCAAATACCCCACCCGTGCCCGCGTCAAGATGCACCGCATCGAAGGCCACGAATCCATCACTCTCCACGGGGCCACATTTCAGCGCATCCCCGTGCTGCATGGAGGCCTTGAAATCGCCGGCTTTCGCTTCGGCGGCGCCGCCTACCTCACCGACATGAACCTTATCCCCGATGCCAGCCTGCCGCTGCTCGAAAACCTCGAAGTCCTCATCATCGACGCGCTGCGCAAAGCGCCGCATCCCAGCCACGCCAACATCGATGAAGCCATGATGTGGATCGACCGTCTCAAGCCGCGCCGCGCCTGGTTCACGCACATCGCGCACGACCTGCATCACGCCGACACCGACAGCGAGCTGCCGCCCCACATCCGCCTCGCCTATGATGGCCTGCGCATCCCGTTCGAGTTATAAGCCATGCAAGTCTTCCGCGCGCTCGACCAGCTTCCCGCCGGCTACGGCCCCACCGTCATCGCCATCGGCAATTTCGATGGCGTCCACTGCGGCCATCGCTGGATCATCGAGAATGCCCGCACCCGCGCCCGCGAACTCAACGCCAGGTGCATCGCAGTCACCTTCGATCCGCACCCCGTCCGCGTCCTGCGCCCTGAAATCGCGCCGCGCCTCATCACACCCATGCCCGAGCGCCTGCGCCTGCTCGCCGAAACGGGACTCGACGCCACCGTCGTCCTGCCTTTCACCGCGGAGTTTTCCCACACGCCGGCCGAGGTCTTTGTGCGCAACGTACTGCATCAGGGTCTGCGCGCCGTTGAAGTCCACGAGGGAGACAGCTTCCGCTTCGGCTATCAGGCACAGTCCGGCATTACCCAACTCATCGAATTAGGCCGCCAGTACGGATTCACCGTTGTCGCGCACCACACCCGCATCGTGCGCGGACTGCCCGTTTCAAGCAGTCAGATACGCCAGCGCATCGCCGCTGGAGACATGACCGCGGCCCGCGCGCTTCTCGGCCGCCCATTCTCCATCCTCTCCACTCCGGCCCGCGGCCGCGGCATCGGCAGCCAAGAGACCGTGCCCACGATTAACCTCGCACCATACACTGAGTTGCTCCCTGCGCACGGCGTCTACATCACCCGCATGAAGATCGGCGACGGCACCGGCGCACCTGCCTTCGACGCGGTCACGAACGCCGGCATTCGCCCCACCTTTGGTCAAGCCTCCTTCGCAGTCGAATCGCACCTGCTCGACTTCCACCCGGTCGCGCTCTCTGACGACACTCCGCTCGAACTCACTTTCCTCAAGCGCATCCGCGCGGAGAAACGCTTCCCGACACCGGGAGCGCTCAAGGCCCAGATCCTGCGCGATGTGGCCTACGCCATGCGCTATTTCCATCTGATGAGGCTTCATTCCAGGTAAAAAGGCATTAACCGGAAGGTACTGACTCGAAAAGGTACAGAGCCAGCCGCAGCAAATACTTGCCAACTCTTCTCTTCCGTTATTAATCTTCGGTGTTTTGAGGAAGGCTTCTTTTTTGCCTTCTGCCTCGCTTTGCCTTTTAAGGAGAACTCCATGTCCGGAAGACCGCTCACTCGCTGTTTCGTATCTTTTGTCCTTGCCCTTACCGCCCTTGCTTTTTCCACCCGCTCCTCAGCGCAGCAAAAAGATATACAGCGCTTCGACCTGTACTCCGGCTTCGCCTACTTCACAACGCCTGACCTCAACCTCGACGAGCATGGCTTCCACATCCAGGCCGGCTACAACGCCACCCGCATGATGGCCGTCGGATTCGACTATTCAAACGTCAGCGGCCACAACTCGCTCACGCCGAGTCTGCTCACCATGTCCGAGCAACTCCAGGTCCAGACCGCGCTCAACGACCTGGCGCTCGAAGGCCTTCTGCCGCCTGGCTACCAGCTGTCGGTACCCACCGGCGCCAGCACACAGACCTTCGCCGCGGGCCCGGAACTGACCATCCGGCACTATGTTCCAGTGACCATCTTCGTCCGCCCCGATCTTGGAGCTATCCGCGAAGTGGCGCGCACCCACCCCACCGACCCAATTGCCGCCCTCATCGTCCAGGGACTCGCCCCGTCCGGCACCAAGACCAGCTGGGCCAGCTTCTACGGCTTCGGCGGAGGCATGGACTGGAACGCATCCAGAAATCTGGGGTTGCGCGTACAGGTCGACGAGGTCAACAACCATCTCTTCAATGACCTGCTGAAAAACGCTCGCTGGACCACCCGCGTTTCCATCGGCCCAACTTTCCGCTTCGGCGGCAATATACCGGCAAAGAAATAGCAGGCAAAAAAGAATCCCATCCTCGTTTCAAAACGGGATCTTTCTTTTAAGATTTGTCATCCCGAGCGGGGCAAAGCGAAGCCGAGGAACCTGCAGTTTCTAAGCTGCACGAAAAAGGGTGCCCCATCCTTTCGCGCTTTTTGCGAAAGGGTGGGAAGGCACAAATCTCACCCTCGGGGTCATCCTTTGCTTCTCGCAAAGAGTAGGGAAACTAACCCACCTTCTTCTTCCGCCCGCCAGTCTTCGCAGCAGCAGCCGTCTCCCGCTGAGGCTCCTTTTTCCCGGCCGCCTCTTCCTGCTGCTCCATGCTCTTCTTCAAAGCATCCATCAGATTGATCACCGTAGCCAAATGCTTCTTCGGCTGCTTCTCCGACTTGGCGACCATGCCGGCTTCCTTCTGCTCCACCAGCGCTTCCACCCGCGCCTGATACTCATCCTTGAACTGATCCGGATCAAATTTCGCCGTCAGCTGCTTCATAAACTGCTCGGCCAGATCGATCTCAGCCTTCTGCAGCTTCAGATCATCAGAATCCTGCCCATACTCGGCTATCTCGCGCACCTCAGCCGGATAGAAAAGCGTATGCAGCACCAGCCCCTTGTGATATGGACGGATCATCACAATCTGCTCCCGCTGATGCAGCGTGATCTTGGCAATCGCCCCCAGCTTCAACTGCTCCATCCCCTGCTGAATGAGCGCATAAGCCCGGCGGCCAGGATCTTCAGGAACGGTATAGTACGAGGTCTGGTAATAGATCGGGTCGACATCGTCGAGCTTCACAAACTGCTGAATATCCATCGACTCCGATGACTCGGCCTCAAGCGTTTTCAGCTCGTCTTCCGTCACAATCACATAGGTATCCTTGTCCACCGGATAACCCTTGGCAAGCTCGCTGCGCTCGACCACGCGTTGGTCAGTGGGGCAGTAAAGCTGCTGCTTCACCCGCGTCCCGCACTCTTTGTGAATCTGGTTGAAGCTCACATGCTCCTCGCGCGCCGCCACAAACAGGCGGATCGGCACCGAAATCAACCCGAACGAGACATAACCTTTCCAAACCGTAGATGCCATAGAGACAAACCTCAACCCAATAAAGACATGGGATGAAATTTTCGCACGCCGGAGCACGCATTTCCCAATGAAAAATGCACTAAAAACGCTGCGTTGTTACCAGAAACATACCCCGAAAGCAGGAAATTAGCGCAAACGAACGCCCAGCACGCCCATGCGTGCTACGTTTGAGGCACACCGTTGCCGCTCATCATGCTCGCCTCCCTGCGCTCTGATCTCTACTTCGCCCTGCGCCAGCTGCGCAAATCGCCGGGCTTCGCCGTCGCCGCTATCCTCACGCTAGCCCTTGGCATAGGAACCACCACCGCCATCTACAGCCTCATCGACGGCGTTTTGCTGAAGCCCTTTCCGCTCCCGCACCCCGAACAGCTCGTCGCTGTTCACTCTGAGGAAATTCACTCTGGTCAGGAACCTAGTCAGACTGGAACCTCCTACCCCAACTACCTCGACTGGCGGAGCCGCAACCGCACCTTCTCGCAGCTCGCCGCTCTTGTCGGCGACGCGCACCTCGTGAGTCTCCCGAATGGCTCGGATGGCGCCGTCATCCCCGCCAGCCGCGTTTCCTACAACTACTTCAACACCCTCGGCGTGCCGCCCATCCTCGGCCGCAACTTCACCGCAGACGAAGACCAGCCCGGCCATCACGTCGCCATCATCAGCTACGGCTTGTGGCAACGCCTCTTTGCGAAAGATCCCCATGCAGTCGGTGTAACCATCCTCATTAGCGACGTTCCCTACACCATCATCGGAGTCATGCCCAAAGGCTTCATCGAGCCGCGCGCCGATTATTTCCGCGGGGCTCAGGTTTGGGCCAGTTTCGCTCCCAGCCTTGAAGGATCAGCGCCGCCTGGCAAAGACCGCAGTGCCGGAATTGCCGAAATCGTAGGCCGCCTCAAACCCGGCGTTGCCCAGCAGCAAGCCCGCGCCGACCTCAGCACCATCCAGTCGAGCCTGGCAAAAACCTATCCGGAAGATCGCTATTTCACCTCTGTCTTCCTCGAATCCAAGCTCGCCGACGTCACCGGAGACGTACGCCCCGCTCTGCTCATGCTCATGGCCGCAGTTCTTGCCGTGCTGCTCATCGTCTGCACCAACGTCGCAGGACTCATGCTCACCCGCACCATGAAACGCCGCGGCGAAATCGCCCTCCGCGCCGCCCTTGGCGCTTCCTCCAAACGCATCTGGCGTCAGCTTCTTATCGAGTCGCTCATCCTCGGCCTTGCAGGCGGAGCCACCGGCATCGTCCTTGCCGGCGTCCTGCTGCACACCGCCCTGCCCTTGGTCCCGGACGATATCCCGCGTCTCAGCGAAGTCTCGATCGATGGCCGTGTACTCGCCTTCACCGTCGCCATCTCCATCCTTTGCGCCCTGCTCAGTAGCTTCGTCCCCGCCTGGAAGCTCGCCCGCGTCTCCCCCATCGAATCCCTGCGCGAACAGGGCCAGAGCGCGACAACCAGCCCCCGCACCCATCATTTCCAGAACACCCTCGTGATCGCGCAGACCGCTCTCGGCTTTGCCTTATTGCTGGCATCAGGCCTGCTCATTCGCGGCTTCGTCAATGTGCGCCATGCCAAAACGGGCTTCCAATCCGCTCATCTCTTTCGCTTCCTGCTGCCGCTCACCCCTGCACGTTATCCGGATGCGAAAAAGGTTCTCTTCTATCAGAACCTGCTGCCGAAGCTCGCAGCCATTCCCGGTGTCCGCAGCGCATCTGCCGGATATCCAGCGCCATTACACGGAGCCTACGCCAGCGCTCCCGTCGAGATCGACGGCCGCCCCAACCCGCCTGACAACCAGCTCTTCACGCTCGTCGGCGTAGCGGAGCCCCGATACTTCGAAACCCTCGGCATTCCCGTGCTGCAGGGCCGCACCATCAACGATGCCGATAACGACCCCAAATCTCCTTTCGTCGCCCTCGTAAATCAGGCCTTCGTCAAAAAATACTTCCCCGGCGAAAATCCCATCGGCAGGCACATCCGTCCCGACCTCACCGAGCTCCGCAATCAATCGAACGACCTCGACCCCACTATCCGCAACGACCGCGAAATCATCGGCGTGCTGGCCGACTTCCAGCAAACCTCCGTCACCGGCCCGCCACAGCCATGGCCATCTTTCCCTACGCGCAGGCCTCCATGCTCATGCGCCCCGCCGTTGTCCTCCGCGTCGCCGGAGACCCCCTGCGGTACCAAAAGCCCGCGCGGGCCATCCTCTCCAGCATCGATCCATTCCTCTTTGTCCTCCACCCGGAAAGCATGGACGTGTGGCTCGGCAGTCTCTCCAGCACGCAGCGCTTCGAGACCCTGCTCATCTCCGCCTTCGCCTCCATCGCGCTTTTCTTAAGCGGACTCGGCCTCTACGCCACCCTCGCCGCCATGGTCGCCTCGCGCACCCGCGAAATCGGCCTGCGCATGGCCATCGGAGCCGACCGCAAGGACGTAGCCTCGCTCATCCTCACCCGAGCCGCCGTGCTGGTGCTGACAGGCCTCGCAACGGGCACCATAATCGCGCTCGTCGCAGCCCGCAGCCTCGCCACCGCCGACTGGTGGCGCCCATTACTTTTCGGAGTCTCCTGGTTCGACCCGAAAACCTACTTCACCATCCTCATCGTCCTCAGCACCGTCTCCTTCGCCGCCTGCTTCCTCCCAACTTGGCGAGCGATCCGCGTCGACCCGATGCGCGTCCTCCGCGATGAATAAAGTCTGCGAATGGCATGAGCAGTGAATGCGCAAAGAAGAAAGGTCTTGGAAGTGGTTCAAGCAACTTCAAACAGAATGGATTACCACCGTTTTTCGCTGCGTCCCCAAACCCGGATACGGATCGCCCGCCGCGCAGAATGGTAACGAAAGTCGTACGTCTTAGGATATCTTTTGTCCCGCTGCAAAACGTTGGTACGCTTCCGCTCAAAAGCGTTCGTTGGGAAACCGCTGACCGCCAGGCTGCGCACTCCCTCAACAAACACTCGCACCCAGTCAGGTGATTGTTATGCCCATCGCACTGTATCAGTTCACGGTCGACGGCGCCGCCGACCCGGGTTATGCAGAAGCCTTGGACTTGGCGCGCCACTGCGCGGACCAATACGCGTTAAACACCATGTTCGGGGCCGGAGGCGGTATTGCCGCCGCCTCGTGCTGGGCGGCTGTAGCCGTCGTTCCGGGAGCCGCGCATCCGGCCCTCTATCCGGTCCATGCGATGTTCGCAGGCACGCCCATAGCCCCGTTTGTGCCGCTTGGGTTCGGTGCTGTATTCGGCAATTCGCAGATGGTCAACATCCGCCGGCAGGTAGTCGTACCCGGCTTCGCGGGCGCTCGCCATGCCGAGAGGGCCGCCCTGCGCGGTGCAGGCGTGGCTGGCCTCGCGCTCCATCAAATCGCCGCAAATCATGCGGTGCTCTTTGTCCAGCTTTCTCCATGCGGCCCGTGCACAAACTGGCTGAACGGCGTCCCAGGCCGCGGTGCAGCCAACCCCTTCGCCGCTGCGATTGCCGGCGCATTGACGCTCAATGTCTGGTACCGATGGCCCCACCCGGCCGGCGTACCCAACATGGTTGCCTGGAATGGCCAAACCCGCACCAACCAGCTAAACGACATCAACAACAACTGGTGACTTGAAATGGCGGCCTTGTGTTCTCCGGATCAGAATCTTACTTGCTGACCTTCCCCTGCAACCCGCCGCTCAGCGCCAGCTCGATCACCGTCTTCTGCTCCATCTCGTGCGCCTTGGCCGACCCAGTAGCCGGGCTGGCCGCCGCCGACCGCTTGATGCTCAGCACCTGGCGATCCCGCGCCAGCCGCTTCAACCGCGGCATGACGAAGTAGAGGGCACCCATATTCTCCGGCTCTTCCTGCACCCAGATCACCTCATGCGCCTCCGGATGCGCCTTGATCGCCGCTTCCAGCTCCGCCTCAGGCCACGGATACATCTGCTCCAGAAAGATAATGCCCGTCGTCGTGTCCTTGCGCTTCTCGCGCTCCACCCGCAGCTCATGCCCAATTTTGCCCGTGCAGATCAGCAGTCGCTTCGCGTTCGTAATCTCCGTTTCCGGCAGCACATTCAGGAAATGCGGCTGGGCAAAATCCTCAATCGGCGACACCGCATCCGGATGCCGCAGCATGCTCTTCGGCGTAAAGACGATCAGCGGCTTACGCCACTTGCGCATCGCCTGCCGCCGCAGCAAATGGAAATACTGCGCCGCCGTCGAAGGCTGGCAGATCTGCATATTGTCGTGCGCCGCCAGTTGCAAGTAGCGCTCCACGCGCGCGCTTGAATGCTCCGGCCCCTGCCCTTCGTACCCATGCGGCAGCAGAACCACCACACCGCCCAGCAGCCCCCATTTGTCCTCGCCCGAGGAAATGAACTGGTCGATAATGATCTGCGCGCCGTTGGCAAAATCGCCAAACTGCGCCTCCCACATCACCAGCGTCTCCGGATAATCGCGGCTGTAACCATACTCAAAGCCCAGCACGCCAGCCTCAGACAGAATCGAGTTGTAAACCTCAAACTTCGCCTGCCCCTCCGCCAGATGATTCAGCGGAATATGCGCGTTCTCATTCTCGATATCAATCAGCACGCTATGGCGCTGATTAAACGTCCCGCGCTGGCTGTCCTGCCCGCTCAGCCGCACCGGCGTCCCCTGCGTCAGCAGCGACCCGATGGCGACCGCTTCGGCCATACCGTAATCAAACGGACGCTTGCCCTGCCCCATCTCCGCGCGCTGGTCTAATAGTTTTTTGATTTTCGGATGAACATGGAAACCAGCCGGATACTTCGCCAGCCCGTCAGAAATTTTGCCGACTTCCTCCGCCGTCAACCCTGTCTCAACTTCATACTCAGGCTTGTACTTCCCACCGCGATATGCCGACCAGTAATCCGGCAGCACCGCGAGCGTTGGCATCTTCTGCATCTTCTTCGCTGTGCTCTGCGCTTCGGCAAACTCGGCCTGCAATTCCTTTACGCGCCCGCCGATCTCCGCGCCCAGCTTCTTCGCGTAAATCTCATACAGCGGCGGATGGTCCTTGATCTTCGCATAGCGCAGCGGCTGCGTAATCGTCGGATCGTCCACCTCGCTGTGCCCATGCCGGCGATAGCCGATCAGGTCGATCACCACATCGCTCTTGAAGGTATAGCGATACTCAATCGCCAGCGCCGCAATCCGCACCACCGCATCCGGGTCTTCGGCATTCATATGGAAGATCGGAATCGGCAACCGCTTCGCCAGGTCCGTAGCAAAGCGCGATGAATTCGACTCATCCGGCTCGGCAGTAAACCCAATCAGGTTATTCGCAATCACATGAATCCCGCCGCCGACCGAGAAGCCCTCTACTGAAGCGAGATTCATCGTCTCGGCCCAGATGCCCTGCCCGGCAAAGGCCGCATCGCCGTGAATCACCACTGGCAGCACGCGCTCCTCGCCACCTTCGCCAAAGCGAGCCTGCTTGGCCCGCGTCCGTCCCATCGCCACCGGATCGACCGCCTCCAGATGGCTCGGGTTCGAAACCAGGTGCAGCGAAATGTCCTTGCCATTCCGGGTCTGATAGCAGCCCGTTGCGCCCACGTGATACTTCACATCGCCGCCGCCCAGAATGCTGCGCGGGTCCACATCTTCGAACTTCGAAAAAATATCCGCAGGCGACTTCCCGAAGGTATTCACCATTACGCTCAAGCGCCCGCGATGGCTCATGCCGATCACAGCCTTCTCCGCGCCCAACTCGCTCGCGCGGTTCAGCAGCTCATCGAGAAACGGAATCAGAGCCGTCACGCCTTCGAGCGAAAACCGCTTTGTCCCGAGATAGCGCGACTGAATCACCTGCTCGAAAACATCGGCCTTGATCAGCAGATCAAGAATCCGCTTCTCGTCTGTACTTGGAGCTTCGGTTTCGAGACGCGCTGAAATCCAGCTGCGGCGCTCGCGGTCAGGAATATGCATGAACTCCGCCGCAATCGTGCCACAGTAATAGCCGCGGGCCTCATCGGCGTCCTCGCCATCAAGATCAAGCTCCGGGATCGATTCCGGAGGAAGGTATTGCCCCAATGGATCAAGCTGCGCCTGAAGGTAACCCCAGCGTCGAAACGCGTCGAAGACCTGTTCCCGGTTATGGATTTGCTGTTGCAGTTCGCTATGTGTCGGTTCCAGCCTGGTAGCACTCATAAATTCAGTTATTCCGTTGGAAAATCGCCGCCAAAGCTCGCAGATTGGCGCGGCCACGCACAAAAGTACCAGGCTTGCCCAAATGAGCGTTTTGCCTGCACTCCTTGTCGTGGAAATCGTGCCCGAGAAATGGCCAGACGTTTCATCGTCATTCTTAT
>Ga0335072_10003725_pt1 | contig 22831 bp, 12 predicted proteins | sample Lox_Sample_21_FD_206725 | JGI IMG/M metagenome (GOLD analysis project Ga0335072, IMG submission 206725) | Soil microbial communities from Loxahatchee National Wildlife Refuge, Florida, United States - Lox_Sample_2.1 | ecosystem: Environmental > Terrestrial > Soil > Wetlands | place: USA...
TAGATCTCCCTTCCTTGTTGTGTGCGGCGGAGTACAGCAGAGGACGCAGCGAGCCGAAACCCCCTGCGCCCTGCTCGAGGATGGTGAGTAATTTCACGTCAGATGCTGCACGTCCGGTTTGGGTCGCGGCAACGGACAAGGGCAAACTCACAGCGAGACGTATAGTAATTACCTTTGTACCAACGACGGCCAGGAAAACCGGAGCAATGACCTTGAGTCGAGGGCGCGGCCGCCCGCGCAGCGAGGAACGCCGCGACGCCGTCCTGAAAGCCGCCATGGAACTGATGGCGGAGGACGACCTGCGCAGGGCGTCGGTCGACCGCATCTCGGCACGCAGCGGGGTTAGCAAGGCGACCATCTACAAATGATGGCCGAACAGAACCGCGGTGGCATCGATGCGTTCCTGCACCAGATGATGGCGGGTGGGCCGCTGCCCGACACCGGATCGGCGGGCGAAGACTTCCGGGTGACGTTGCGTGGCAAGATTCGGCCCCATTGCCGGAGCCCGTTGCCCACCAAGGCAGCGATTGCTTGACGATGAGCGGTATCGGATAGTCGCCGTAGACGCCTCGATCGTCGTCCTGCAAGACCCAGTGGTGTTGTTTCTCTGCACGAGGTGGCGATCTCGGCGTGATGGCGAGCGATGGCCGCCCGTCGCGCGCGGACTTCGCGCATCAGGGACCGCATCAAAAAGAACAAGCCGGTCAGGACCAGCGCACCCAGAATCAACCAGAAGAATCTCACGATGATCGCGGCGATGACCATAATGGCGATCAACGGCGCCAGTGATTTCACCGCACCCCCACTCCTGACCCAGCCGCATCACTGACGGCCGAGACTCGACCGGATGTTATGGACCGCCACCGACAAGTTCGGGTGCTGGCGGACGGCTGGCTACTGCCGGACACCGCCTAACAGGGTCCCTAATAGGGTCGAGGAATCAGCTAACGAGAGTCGAATCCGGCCGCAGAAAGGTTCAAACGGCGGGCGACATCCGGCCCGGCGACCTCACGGATGAAGTCTGGATCGCCACACACGACAAGCTGATCGCGGGCTCGCGAAAGGCCGACATAGAGGCGTTCACGGGAACGTTCGAACGCGGAAACCTCATTGACCACAAGCACGACCGCTCGCCGTTCAAGCCCTTTGAAGCCCAAGACATGGCCATAGAAAACCTGCTCGGCATCCCAAAAGCTGTCCCAGTAGGCGGCGTTGCCGGCAGCTTGGCGTTCCTTCTGTTCGGGGTGGCGAGTGCCGGTGGTCAGCAGTGCGACATCTTCGGGGCGCCATCCCTCGTCTAGAAGTAGATCGACCTGATGGTCACCGACATTCATCGCGTCGTCTTGCGAACAGGCGACGAATTTGACAGCAGGCCCATCGCCGCCGAGGAGGCGCATGGGCTGATTGACGAGCGGCTGGAACGCCGTCGCGATCTGGCGGGTGTTGCGGAGGTTGTGGTCGAGAACCAGTGGTACTAGAGGCACCGGCGGAGAGCCATGCCGGTTGAAAACGCGTTGACCTTCGTCGCTGAAGACGTAAAGGCCGCCCGTCTCGTCGTCTTTCAGTGCCGCGAGCAGTGGGTCCCACCATGCGTCAGCGAAGTCTTGGGCCTCATCGACAACGATCGAATCGAATCGATGGCCGGGCTCGAGCTGTGCTGCCAGATCGGCCATTTGAAGCGGCAAGTCGTGCTCCCAGAACTGGACGGTCTCGTCGGTGCGCACGGATTCATCGGGGCCTTGGGGTGCTCCCCACTGCACGCCCAGTGCGTGAAACTCGCCCACGTAGGCCAGTTGATGGCGTCGGCGCCAGTTTGAGGTGATCCGCTGCATATATGAGGCCAGGCCATGGGAGTAGCAGACGAGGGCGACCCGCTTGCCTTTCGCCGAGAGTCGACGCGCCTGTTCGACAGCGAGAAAGGTCTTGCCGCTTCCTGCGCCGCCACGGATTTCGACGCGGTGCAGCAACTTGATGGCATCGAGGATTACGGCCTGGTGTTCGGTGAGTGCGTCAGCAGTGTCCTCGCTGGCCAGTGCACGGGCGACCACGCTCCGTTGTGGTAATCCCCTGCCGCTCAACGCTGTCGAGAGTTGCTTGATGCCCTGTTGAGTTAGCAATGGGCGGTCGAGTTCTTGTCGTATCAGGACGCGTTGGAGATTCTCGACGAGTTTCCAAAGTTCGTTGCGGTCGACGACTTTCCAGCGTGGGCATTCAGGTAATGCGAAGGCGTCGTCGATTTCGGCGTTCGGGAATACCACCATGTGGTCCCAGCGCAGCCGACCCTGAGTCCAGCGATCGTCCTCCTCAACGAATCCGCGTAATGCGTAACAGGCCTCGCGGGCTTGGCGAACTGGATCAATCTGGTGGTCGTTCCCGCCTCGCCGCTGCCACCATGCGTCGCCGTCGTGCCAAACGTCGCCGCCCTTGACCTCAAGACAGACAATGCCGGCACCCTCGATCGCCACAACGAAGTCGACTTCATGGTCCTTGAGGTGGTCCGTGACGCGCTGCCCCGGAATCACCAGGCTATTTGGTTCGAGCTGTTTGACAAGAGTTCGATAGACCTTGCGCTCGGCCTCATTGGCAAGGCGGGGCATCTGCTCGGCGGTGGAGGTCACAGCAGCACCCCTACCACAAGACCTTGTCGCTGCTCAACCTCCGCCGTCGGCGCAGTTCCACACAAGTAGAAGATGCAGACGCGGCGCGCACCAAACTTCGGACCTTCGGCCCGATTTTCAGTGCCAATAATGTTTCGCGATCCGCCATGTCTTCGTACACTGACCCCCGGGCGAAGGGGTCGCGTTCACAGTTTGTTTCCTCGGGCGGGATGCCGCGTGGACGGCAAAGGAGCACTTGACGATGACGTCGTTAGCCTCATCGGATGGCGAGACGGTGCCGTCATTTGGCTATACCCCCGATTACGAGCGAATCGATAGCGCGTTCGAGCATGGTCAGTTCACCCGAGCGCTCGTACTCGACCATCCCGTCCGTGCTCTCGCGACTCGGGTTGCTGAATGCCGGGTGCTCTGGAGACCTGAAGTTGAGTTGCCAGAGGGCCTCTATTGGTTCCAAGGCATCAGCGAAGGCGCGCTCATCCTTCAGGTAGCCGTCGGCCGTCCGCCGGACAGCGCCGTCATCACACCGCTTGACCAGCTCGCGGAGGGTGATCCGCTCATGGCTGCATGGGGCTGGGCAGAGCATCTTTGGCAAACCGCATTAAAAGTTCCTGCCCCGCTTTTCCAGATCAACCAAGCCGCAGTGACGCACCCGGGCGATGTGGACGTTGCGATCCGGGATCGGAAATTCCTTAGCAAGCAGTGGTCGTACACAGTGATTGTCGACGGCCGTCAGCAGGATGTTGTCGAGTCAAGACTCAAGCCTCGTCCGCAGCTCGACGATCCCCGACAGTGGGTAATCGGCGATCCCACGCCGGCTCGCCGATTCGGCGCGACGCTCACGCGCGCAAAATTGAGAGGAAAGTTCGCCAACACTCTGTTCTCATTCCGCGCCACCCGCACGACGTTTCGCCCCTACCAGTTCAAGCCGGTCATCAAGCTTTTACAAACTGGGAAGGCGCGGCTACTGATCGCTGATGAAGTCGGTCTGGGTAAAACGATCGAGGCGGGCCTGATCTGGACCGAACTAGAGGCGCGACGAGAAGCCGATCGTGTGTTGGTTGTCTGTCCCGCAGGCCTGGTGGGCAAGTGGATCGAGGAAATGCAGGACCGGTTCGAATTCGAGCTGGTCGAACTTGATACCAATGGGCTGAGAAACTTCCTCACGCGGCACCGTCAAAATCAGCTGCCCGGGCGGCGTGCGTACGTATGCAGCCTCGAACGACTACGTACCTGGGGCGGGCTTGATGAGATGGATGAATTTCCACCGGAATTCGATCTGATCATCGTCGACGAAGCACACTCCATGCGCAACCAGGACACAAAGAGCTATGGGTTGGGGACCCGGCTCGCCGACTGGGCCGACAGTCTAGTTTTTCTCACCGCGACGCCCATCAATCTTCGGCAGCAAGACCTGATGAACCTCCTTGAGCTGCTTGCGCCCGAAGACTTCGGAGATATTCGCGATCTCGAACTTCGGCTGGAGCCCAACCGCATCATCAACACGGTCGCAGCTCGCCTCGTGCAAAAAGGCGTCAAGGGTACCGATTTGCTTGCCGAGCTCGACAAGCTGACAACGACCGTTCTTGGCGGAGCGTTGATGGGCCGTCCTGACTTCCCGTTATTGGCGGAACTGCTCGCGAAAGATGACCTGACGCCGCGCGACATCGTAGACGCCAAGCGTTACTTGGCTGATCTCAACACCCTCTCAACCGTTATCACTCGCACTAAGAAGGTTGAGGTCGACGATCGCAAGGCCAGGAGAACATTAGACAGACAACAGATCGCTTGGGTTCAGGCCGAAGTCGATTTTTACGAGGAATACCTGGAGTGGTGCAAGCAGAGAGCGGCTGAGGTCGGAAAGCCCGTGAATTTTGCCATGCAGATGCCGTTGCGCTTGGCCAGCGCGTGCTTGCCGATGGCCCGTCGCGCGGTACTGGACCCCGAAGCATTCGCGAACATTTCCGATGACGACTCGGGCGAATCCGCGGGTCGCGTTGAACCGCATCCTGACCTGGTGGCGGCGGCTCTGCGCCTACCCGAAACCGTCGATACCAAATTTGACGCACTGCGTCGGGTCCTGCACGGGTTGCACGGCCAAGGCCGGCAGGCGCTGGTTTTCACATTTTCACGACCTACCCTCGCATACCTCATCCAGCGGCTTGAGAGCGAATTTCGCGTAGCGGTGATGCATGGGGGTGTGAGCCGCGAGCAACGCCGTCGGATCATGGCCGATTTCCGTTCCGGTGCATATGATTTCGTACTTGCTAACCGGGTCGCCAGTGAAGGCCTTGACTTCGAGTTCTGTTCTGCGGTGGTGAATTACGACTTGCCGTGGAACCCGATGGAAATCGAACAACGCATCGGGCGCATCGACCGGATCGGCCAGCAAGAAGAGACCATCCTGGTGGTCAACTTCGTGAATGAGGCCACCATTGATGAACGCATCCTGTCGCGTTTGTTGGACCGCATTGGGATCTTTGAGTCCTCGATTGGAGCGCTCGAACCGATCATCGCCGCAGCGGCCCCGAGGGCTCTGGAAGCTGGTTTCGACTTCACCTTGACTCCTGCCCAGCGTGAACAAAAGGTGCACGAAGTGCTTACTGCCATGGAGGAACAGCGCGCCGGACTAGAGGATCTATCTGACGCATCGAGCGCGCTGCTGGTCAGCAACGATGTGGACGTCGCCGGGCTTGAAGACGATCTAGTTCGTACGGGACGTTACATCGGGCAGCAGGAGCTCGCGCAGTTGCTCGATGACTGGGCACAAGTCGATGGCGCCGAGGGAATCCACTTCGCCGATGACGGGAGGACCGCCGAATTCCGAGGTAACCCCGCCATGGCGACGAGGGTCGACGAACTTGCCAAGTCGGCTCAACGTACTCGCGCAGAGACGAGTGCGATCGCATCACAGCTTCGAAACGAGATACCGATATCGCTGGTCCTCGACCAGGAGTTGGCTCGGACAGGGGGCGGCATGCTTCTGACGGCGACGAGTCCGCTCGCGATGGCAGCGGCTGCCGTGCCGGGTCATCGACAAGCGCGGTTCGCGTCGCTTCGACTGCCCGCACCGCCCGAAGATGTCGTACCCGGTGTTTATGTTCTCGTCATGGCAAAGGCTGTATCGGCATCGCGGGGCGGCGATGAGCTCTGGGGCGCGGCTGTTACGGGAGCTGGCCGTGACGCTGGTGAGGGGCCGGTAAACGTGTTGTTGTCCGCGCTTGCCGAGGGCAAGCTCGCCGACGCCCCGCTGCCTGCTCTCGATCGGCTCGACAAACATGCCCAACAAGTGCTGAATCACCTGCACCGCCGCCATTCCGACGAGCAGGACAAACGAGACCATGAGTTCGACGCGCTTCAACGAGCCAGGAGCATCACTCTGCAACAGCAGTATCAACGCAGGCTCGAAGCTATCGATAACCGCATCGCAACTGCTAGGGCTCGAGGACGCGGAGACCGCACAATAGCGCTGTTTCAGAGTCAAAAGCGCAGGGCGCAAGAGCGATTCGACCGCTTATCAGCCGAATTGCAACGCGAAATTCAGCCCGAGATCAGATTAGAGCCGCTTGCGGCCTGCGTCGTCCAAGTCGTCTCTTGAAGAAGTAGAAGCTATGCGGAAAGACCTTGAACTCGAAGATGAGCGCATCGCTGAGAAGCGATACGCTGAAAAGCTGCGCCAAAAAGCCAGTAAGGCTTCCCCATACCAAGGACCTGCGAGCACCTTCTGGACCAAAAGTGGCGTACCTAAACCGCCCAAGATACCTGTGGGTGAGCTCGTCGGCCGCGTCGCTTTGGCTAATCCGGACGACATGCTGGGCAATCGTAACGACTTCTACATCGGCGAAAAACATGTAGACCTCGACGGTATCGAAGTCTTCAGCTGGACAGCTCCCATCGCGTGCTCCTTCTACCGTCAGAATCACAGGCATGAGGCGCATAACGGTCTCGGACAGCTTTGCGACGATGTCGCTGTTATCCGGTCTTTCGTGCACCGCAACGGCCAGATCGTTGATTTCACGGACGACTTCATGCGAGACGGCGCGCCTAGCCAGCCGTTCCGCAAGCAGGGCCTTGCCATTCCGGAGCCGCCGAATCGACCGAGTCTGCCTTTACGCGACGTTCCTAGGCCCCCGGAGCCCGCACCCGTCAACGACGAAGCACATACCCAACCGAGCCCTCCGAGACCTCTCACTTCTCGACAGCATCGTCATGCAGACCATGGAGTTCCACCGGTCCGCGCGGAGGATGCGTTACGCGCGCAATTAGAGGCTCCCCGAACGAAGAGCCTCACACCGGTTTTGTCGACGCTTCAGCCTGATCAGTATGAACTCGTGACTATCCCGGCGATGGACAGCATGATTATCGAAGGCAAACCCGGAACCGGGAAGACGATCATTGCTTCGCACAGAGCCGCATACCTGGTCAACGATGACACCCCACCTGAAAATGCGCTCGACGGCAACGTCTTGCTCATTGGTCCAACGACGGGCTATTCCAACCACGTTCGCGGAATCGTCAACCGCCTCGGCGGCGGAACGGAGCGCATCAAGGTGCTGTCGCTACCTGAGCTGATGCAACATATCCTCGGCCTCAAGGACTTACCTCGAGGTGCAATATCAACCACTTGGCGGGATGTGGACTGGGAGCTAGGCCGGTTCGCGCGCAGAGCGATTGGGCGCCTCCAAGCGGCGAAAAGCGGCGCCTCACCAACAACTGATGAAGCGTACGAGTACCTTCGTCTGCACGCCGGGACGGTGACCAAAGACAAGGGCTGGGCCAGCTATCTGCGCCGCCTGCCTCCGTTCAAGGAGGCCTTGCCGATGAGGGCCCATTCGCCTTTGCTTGCATTTATTCAGTGGCAGCTTGCAGCACCCGACGACCTCAAGAGGGTCGAACACATCATCATTGACGAAGCGCAAGACGTGACGCCCCTTGGATGGTTCCTGCTGGACGAGATCAACGAGGCGGATGCATGGACCATCCTCGGCGACTTGAACCAACGTCGCTCAGACCACACCCTCCCAACCTGGGCGCAAGTTCTCGAGGTGATCGCGATCGACGAGGGCACTCCAATTCGTCAGATCAAGCGGGGATACCGTTCCACGCAACCGATTTTGGAGTTCGCAAATCGCCTTCTGCCGCGTGGGCAGCGCACGCTTGTTGCTTTCCAGGAGGAAGGTCCCGCGCCGAGAGTTGAGAAGGTGCGACCGACCGAACTTGGTGCAGCTGTTGTTGGCCAGGTTGATCGCCTTCTGGCCGCCTACCCGGCCGGCACTGTCGCGGTTATTAGTGCCGATCCAGCCGCGGTGAGGAAGAGCCTCCGAGCGAAAGGCTGGGCGACGGCCCGCTACAACGAGCAGCTCTGGGAACGAAATGGCCTAGAAGTAGCCGTTCTTGAGTCAGACACAGCGCGCGGCTTGGAATTCGACGCAGTCATTGTGGTAGAGCCTGCCGACTTCGCTCAGAACTACGGGCGTCAAGGACCGCTATACACGGCGCTCACAAGGCCCAACCGTGAACTTGCTGTTGTGTACAGCAAATCGTTGCCAGATACGCTGCGACACAAGTAGATTGGAAATATCACGACTCGCTACCTCGTGGAGTTATCACTATGATCAAGCATCTCTCGATGCGGGTACCTTGGCGCGACCAATCGTGGGACCACAGGCTTTGCGCCCATCCACTGGATAACTCTTCCTGCCTACTACTTAAAAACATCGGCGCGAAGCGCGACGATGACTATGAAGTCGCGCATGCCCTTGAAGACATCGGGCAGTTAGAGGAGATTCCCTGCCTGAGCGAGCGCGGGACGTTCATGTCTTCGAGCGGTTACCAAGTAACCAAAACGCACCCATACGCCACTTACGAAGCGCTCAAGGGCCACATCGAGCCGACGGTACTTACTATGCCGCCCTACGCCTTCGAGGCTGTGCCGTTTCGATGGATGGCCCGCGATACTTTCGAAGCAAAGCTCTGGCCCAGTTGGCGGGCAGACTACGACCCTGATGCTGAAAAGCGGGTGCAAAAAATTCTCGACCTGAAGAAGCAGCCCAACTGGATCATGGATGGGCGTAATCAACAGGCAGTAATCCGCACCTTTTTTGAACCCGTCGTCAATGGCTCAAGTCTCGTTTTCGTATATCTAAAACACTCACCGTTTCAGGATGACAGGAGTGATCGACTCCTGGTTGGCGCTGCTCTCGTCGAGGACACACACTTTCCGGGATTCTGGAAGCAGTCGGGTCAGCAGCCGTTTGATTCGTCGATGTGGGAAACGACGATCGTTCACTCGCTGCGAACCGAACAGAAGGACGGCATCCTGCTGCCTTACCAGAGACTCGTCGAGCGCCTTGATGCCGGTGAGGACATTTCGTCTGCATTGGCCTGGGTGCCTGAGGGTAAGAACGATGAGTTCTCCTACGTTACCGATCATGTCAGCAGCGACACTGCCATTGACGCGCTCACCTCGCTCCGAGCTGCTGCAGAGGGTATGCAGGCTTTGGGTATCGAGGTGCCAGTCTCCGCTGTCTCTTGGGTCGACGGCCAGATTCATCGTCTATGGGACGAACGTGGAGCAACGCCAGGTCTTGCGTCAATCCTCGCGTACCTGCAAGTCAGTCAGGCGTATGCCGCAGCTCGGGCACTTTCCGATTTGACCTCGGATCCCTGGCAGGTGCTCGAGGCGGGATTCGCGGATGCGAACACCTGGCCAACTCAACTCCGTGGGAAGGTGGCCGCCTCGGTCGGTTCTGAGTGGGTCAATACCGATCCGCAGCTGAGAACTGTGCTGAAGCTGCTGTCGACGATGGACATTCGTCCAGATCAAGTCAAGTTGGTCATGTCCGGCAAGGCATCTGGTGATCTGGATCCCGTCGACCTGCTCGATGATGCTTACCTGGCAGCAATCTGCACCTACGATGATCTTGAGCGAATTGATGTAAACACTGTCGATCGTGCCCTCTTTCCGGCAGCGCATGCACGCTGGGCATCCCTCGTGCCGGATCAATGTCGCATGGCCGATCCCCGCGATTGGCGGCGCGTTCGAGCCATGATGACAGCTGGCCTGCGCGTTGCCGCAGGTCGAGGCGACACAATCGTTAGTGCCGAGGGGCTAGTTGAATGGGTCAACCACCTCGAACTAGCTGAGCCCCTTCAGATTTCGTCTGCATTGCTCAAAGGCCACGGCCTGGATGCAGAAACGCTTGTCGACGACGGTGGATGGTCGCCCTTCTATGGTGTGGAGCTTGCCGCCGGTCTGCCCGCGTACAAGCTGCTTAGCTTAGTGGACGCGAAGAAACGCATTATCGGATGGATCGAGCCACGACTTGCGCGCTCTCCAGCCGAAGTGAATTTTGATCCACGGGAGCAGATCGACGCGACACTCGCGGAACTGGGTCACGTCGGTGCCATCGACGGTGACGAGGAATCAGCCCGGGCAGAGAAAGCTATCGGTCTGGCTGAGCTTTTTCGCGCGCGGGTCGCTGTGCTGGTTGGTCCTGCGGGAACGGGCAAAACGACGCTGTTGAGGGCGCTGGCGAAGCTACCTGATGTGTCCCGTAAAGGCGTACTTTTACTCGCCCCAACTGGTAAGGCGAGTGTCCAGCTCACCACGAAAGTCGGTCGACCGGCACGGACGTTAGCGTCGTTTCTGGTGCGAAAGGACGGTTACGACCCCGACCGGGATACTTACCAACCTGTCGACCCGATGCACGCAGAGGACGCTGGTTTGGTTGTCATCGACGAGGCTTCAATGCTCACCGAACAGATGCTGGCTGCCACCCTTAGTGCCTTGGGAAGCGTAGAGCGACTGGTCCTCGTGGGGGACCCTCGGCAGCTGCCGCCGATTGGTGCCGGTCGCCCGTTTGTTGATCTTGTCAACCACCTGCAGCCGGACTCTTTCGACACCCCGACACGGGTGGGGCCCTCCTACGTCGAGCTAACGGTCTCGCGTCGACACGGAGGTAGTGACCGGGACGATGTTCTTTTGGCGCAATGGTTCGGCGGCGGTGACGTAGGAGCTGGAGCCGACACAGTGTGGGAACGTTTGCGGACGAGCACCACGACAACGCATTTAGCGCATCGGCCATGGGCGAACGACGATGTCATCAAGTCTCTTGATGAAGTGCTGACCGAGGAACTCAGTTGGGGCGGGCACGCTGATCGTGAGATCGCTTTCGCGCTGACCTATGGCGGCACCTTGTCAGACGATGGCAAATATCTGAACTGGCGCACCGGCAAAGGCGGTGCCGGCGATGGTGCCGAGAAGTGGCAGATTCTTAGCCCGTTCCGATCACGCGCATTCGGGACAACGGAGATCAACCGGCACATCAAAAGGACGTTGCGGACGGGTGATCTCGCGCGTGCGTTCAGGTGGCGGGCCGGCGCATGGCGCAACCCAAAGCCGATTGGGCCAGAGCAGATTGTCTGCGGCGACAAAGTGATGCAGACCCAAAACGACTCTCGCGCCAAGGCGTATCCGGCAGGCAGTGGCATCGACTACGTTGCCAATGGCGAGATCGGCGTCGTGACCGGACGTTGGAGCAACAAACCCCGCCAACCCGCGCACGTCGAGTTCTCCTCCCAGCTTGGCGCGACATACACTTATTGGCCCAGTAATAAGGAGGATCCGCCCCTCGAGCTCGCCTGGGCAGTCACAGTTCATAAGTCGCAGGGGTCAGAATTCGGTAGGACGATCCTCGTGTTGCCCAAGCGTGTAAGCGTCTCCCGCGAGCTGCTCTACACCGCACTCACTCGCCAGACAGAGCGGGTGGTGATACTGCACAACGGATCCGTCGACGAGCTGTTGCAGCTCGCTCACCCCAAATATTCGGAAACCGCCCGCCGCCTCACCGATCTGTTCACACCTTCTAGCCCGCAAGTCGTTGAAGTTGACGGAGTCCCACAGCCTTTCGACGGCAACTTGATTCATGTCGCGACGAACGGCGTCATGGTGCGGAGCAAGAACGAGGTTATTGTCGCGGATATCCTCGAGGCGGTTGCTCCTGGTAGGTGGCGATATGAAGCGCTGTTGAAAGGAGACGACGGATCCTGGTGTCGGCCCGATTTCACTATTAGTACTCCATCAGGCGTTCCAGTCTATTGGGAGCACTTGGGAAAAATGGATCAGCCATCCTATGTTCGTCACTGGCAGGAGAAGCTGCAGTGGTATAAGTCGAACGGGATCCTTCCTGCAGTTGACTCGGACAGCAAGCCAATTTCAGATGCGAAGGCCGGACCCAATGGAATCCTCATCTGGACTGACGATCTCAAGGGCGTAGATAAGCCCGCGTGGACGGCGATGGCGAAGGCGATAATCGGTGCGAGCCCGGCGGCGGGTGCACGTCGAGCGGCGAAGAAGGCGGTGAAGCGGGCGTGACAGTGTTCTCGCCCTGTCATGCTGAGCAGCCGATTTTGTCGGACATACGATGGGTTGATAGGCATTGCCTAGGTACAAATTCCAGTGGACGCATCTCCCCGGAGCACTGCTTGACAAGTTGTGCGACTCTTTGCTTGACGAGTACAGCGGACTTACTGCCGCTGAAGCGCTCAGGAGCGTTTATGGTGCCTGTCCCAAGCAAGATTTTGTCAGGGATGCATGGCCGACGCTCCTGGATTCCTGGCTCACTCACGACCAGCGATCGCGCGCGTCGGTTGTGGAGGCCTTCCGTAAGCTTCATCGCCACGATGGCCGCATCACGAATCGCAGAGCTCAGATCAATTACCTGCGCCAATTCAGGAACACGAAGAACTTGCAAAGCATCGTCCTGCAAGAGTTCATCAAATATGGTCAGGCGAACCACAATGCACCCCCTCCGCCATCCAAGCCCGCATCGGTTCCTCCGAGCACGAAATCATCACAGCCACTTGGAGACGAAGTGACAGTCAGCAACTCCCGTAACGCAGCACGGGAGTACCGCCAGCCGATCGTAGAGGCGCGTGGCGCGGTGGCACCCGTACCCGAAGTCGGTCAAATCGTCTCCGTTCGCGGATCGAATTGGGCGGTGACCGACGTGCACCAACAGAGCTTGCCCCGGAGCGCTCACGATGATGCGATCAGACAACTACAGCATGCGGTGACACTCCAGTCGGTCGAGGACGATCGACTCGGCCATGAGCTGCGCGTCGTTTGGGAGCTCGAGCCCGGACGCAGCCTCAGACCACCCCAGGACTTGCCAACTGACATCGACGCCACTAAGTTCGACTCGCCCGAACGACTCGCCGCATTTATCGATGCGCTGAGGTGGGGGGCGGTAACGAGCGCTGACGTGAAAACCGTTCAAGCGCCTTTTCGTTCGGGCGCTAACGTGGAGCCATATCAGCTGGAACCACTTCGTCGCGCACTGAGTGCACCCCGCGCCAATCTTCTTCTCGCCGATGACGTCGGACTCGGCAAGACGATTGAAGCCGGCATGGTGATCCAGGAGCTACTCTTGCGCCACCGGGCGCGTACCGTGATCATCGTCTGTCCCGCGGGCCTGTGTCTGAAGTGGCAAGACGAGATGCGTGACAAGTTCGGCCTCGACTTCCGCATCGTGAATTCCGAAACGATGAAAGACGTCCGTCGTACCCATGGGGTGCATGCCAACCCCTTCGCCCTATTTCCGCGCATCATCGTGTCGATGGCGTGGCTGCCGGGCCCGAGAGCGCAGCGGCAACTTCGCGATGCGCTGATCACCAAATCCCACGGCACCGCTTCCCGTTTCGCGTTCGACATCCTCGTAGTCGACGAAGCTCACCACGTCGCGCCGGCCACGCCAACCAGAACCGACAAGGCCGGAATCCATAAAGGCTATGCCGTTGACTCGCAGCGGACCCGTGCTGTCCGAGATCTCGCCGAACGGTGCGAACATCGGCTCTTCCTGTCGGCGACGCCGCACAACGGCTACACCGAATCGTTCACGGCGCTACTGGAGATGATCGATCCGCAGCGCTTCGTCCGTGGCAAGGTCTTCGATGAGCAGGCGCTGAAGGATGTCGCCGTACGCCGATTAAAGAAAGACCTCCCTGGACAGTTCCGAAAGCGTGAAGTAAAAGCGCTGATCTTCATCCCATCAGCAGACGAAGCCGAAGCTTACGACCGATTGATCGCGTTCACCAACCGACGTGACAAAGCCGCGAAGGGCAATGATCATGCGGCCAAGGAGATGGCTGCTCTGCTGTTGAAGAAGCGATTCTTCTCCTCACCAGTAGCGTTCGCTCGTACAGTCGACGTCTACAAAGAGACTCGCGTGCGGGGCCTCGCTGTCGACTTCACTGCCGCCTACGAAGAGATCCTCGGTCTGGATGCCGACGATCTCGAAGAAGGACGAATTGAGCAGCCCGAAACTCAGACGTTGCAGCAAACCAAAAATGCGCTCCCGCCGCTCACGGACGAGGACAACGCTGATCTTGAATGGCTCAGCGACTGGGGCCACACCTACGACGCGCGCCCCGACTCAAAACTGAAAGCGCTCATCAAGTACCTCGAAGCGAACACCAAAGCCAACGACGACTGGCTCAACGAGCGAGTAGTCATCTTCACCGAATACGTCGACACGCTCGAATGGATCCATGACATCCTCCGCCAGGGTGGATATGAGCCTAACCGCATCGGCATTATCGACGGATCCACCGATGCGGAACAACGCGAACAGATCCGATTCCGATTCAACACCAATCCCTCTGAAGACAAGCTACGGATCCTACTGGCCACCGACGCTGCCGGTGAAGGTATCGACCTGCAGAAGTATTGCCACCGGCTCGTCAACTTCGATATCCCGTTCAACCCCAACCGGCTAGAGCAGCGCATCGGCCGCATCGACCGCTACAAGCAGAAATACGATTCGGAGATCCGACATTTTGCGACGACCGATAAGAATACGCACCTCGCCGAGGACGTCGACTTGCTTGCGAGGGTGGCGCAAAAGGTAACCAAAATCATGGCTGACCTAGGTTCCGCCAACGAGATCATCGCGCCCGACTTGCAGCGACAACTCGGCGGAATGGAGCCGGCGCCGAGCAAGGCCAAAGCGGAGAAGAGTCCTATCGGGGAGATGCTGGCCGGAGGCCGCGATGTCGGTGCGGAGCTGACCAAACTCGCCCAGGAGATCGCCGAGAGCCGTGACACGCTCCATCTCCGGCCATCCAACCTGAAACGAGTCGTTGACGTCGCGTTCGCGCTCGACCGGCTGCCGCCGATCGACGAAATCGGGTCTGACACCACCGATGTTCCGGTATTTCGGCTACCTGCGCTGGGCAGCTCCTGGGAGCAGGTGACACGTGGACTGACGACGGTACTCGATCGAGAAAACCTCAGGCCAATTGTGTTTGATCCCGACGCGCTCGATGACTCTGACGACTCCGACGACTCCAGGATCGTCTACATGCACCTAGGGAGCCCACTCCTGCAGCGGGCCACCCGCAGATTGCGCGCAGCCCTATGGGGAGGCGAGCGATCGCTGCAACGTGTCAGCGCAGTCATCGTTCCTGGCCTGGACGAATCCTTCGCTGCGGCAGTTACTCGCTTGGTCTTAGTCGGCGAGGCAGGTCTGCGCCTCCACGAAGAGGTCTTCCTGGCGGGCACGCGGCTGAGCCGTCGGCAAGCAGTCGGCGAAGAGCGCGCCGAGGCTTTGCTTGAGAAGGCGCTCGACGCCGAGGGCCTCAAGCCTGTGACGTCACGCATCGCAGAACAATTGGAGGCAGCGTGGAACGGCGGCAAGGCCGACGGTCTCCGAGCCCGTGTAGCACGGGCGATCGCCGAGAGGGCAGAACGTCGACAGCACGCCGTCGAAGCGCAGTTGGAGATGCGTCGGATAGCTGACCGCGACCGCGTCATCGCGACGTTCAATCGGTTTGGTGCGACGCTCGCATCGGCCTTGGCAGAAGCCGAAGCAATCGAATCGGAGCTGGCTTTGTTCGATGACGAACGCAGACAAAGCGAACGCGACCTTAGACAGATTCGGGCTCGCATGGACGCGTTGGCTGACGAGCGTGATGAGGAGTTGACAGCGGTGGACGCTCGCTACATCGATGTGCGGGCCCGTACTTTCCACGCCGCGGTCTTGTTTGCGCTCTCGCCGACAGACATCGAGCGGGGGGAGGTGAGCATTCGATGATGAAGGCACGCCGTGGTGCGGGACCAGATTACAGCTGGCTGCGCCAATTTGATGTCGATGGTCCATTCTTGTCGTTGCCGGTGGTGAAGGGGTTCTGGCCCAGCGGGATTGATCGATTGGGCGATGCCGACGATCGCTTGGTGACATTCAAGAGGGGCTTCTCGGCGTGGTTGCGAGCTTATGACCGGCAATCGCTGGAGAAGCGGGAGCTGTACGCAGAGACAGCACGGTTGTGGGTCGACACGGTGCTCGACGAGCTCGCTGGCTGGGAGGGTCTTCGAATCGGCGCCGACGGGTTGCCCGAAGAGTTCGAGATCCATTCGCCGGGTGAGCAGGTACGCATCCGCGCCGATGGCGCGCTGCGTTGCCGCGACAGCGGCGACTTCGCAGCCTTGTTGCGGGTGATCTCCCCGAGCGAAGATCTGCGCGGACCAGGCCTAGATGGCTGGGCGGCCACCGAAATCGACCGAATGGCAGCCCTTCTTCGGAGGGCCGGTGTACCGATAGGGCTGGTCACCGATGGGCGGTGGTGGACGATCGTCTGGGCCGAGGAGGGCAAGACGACCGGGTCAGGCATCGTCGACGCGGTCGCCTGGGGCGAGGAGCCGCTGCTGCGCGATGCGTTCCTGGCGTTGATCGATCAGCAGCGGCTACGCGCAAAGAACCCCGATCATCGGCTGTCACGGCTGCTGGAACGCAGCGAACTCGAAGCCGAAGAGGTCACCGAGGCCCTTGGGACACAGGTTCGACGCTCGGTCGAGCTTGTGGTGCAAGCATTCTCCGAGACGCGGTTGGCCGCAGCCGAGAACAACGAGCCGGATCCACTGGCCGAGACGCCAGACGAGGTGTACCAGGCGGCGGTCACCGTGATGATGCGAGTCGTGTTTTTGCTTTTCGCCGAGGAGCGCGGCATGCTGCCCACTGAGCAGCTGTACTGGGACTCGTACGCCATCCGCGGCCTGCTTGACGATCTCAAGCAGCGGGCTGCCGGTGGTGAGGAGCAACTGGACGAGTCTCACGACGCTTGGTATCGGCTGCTGGCAGTCAGTGAAGCTCTGTACTCCGGTGTGAATTATGACGAGATGCGCATGCCCGCCTACGGGGGTTCGCTTTTGGACCCGGGACGCTTCCCCTGGCTGACGGCGACTGACCAGCACGGCCTGAGGGTGCAGGTCTCCGACCGGGTCATGCTGCACGTGTTGCAGTCAGTGCAGGAAGCCACCGTTCGGGGAGAAGCCAGACGGATTTCGTTCCGCGACATCGACGTCGAGCAGATCGGTTACATCTACGAAGGCCTGCTCGGATATAGCTGTGACACGGTGACCAACGAAATTGTGGTTGGTCTGGTTGGTAAGGATGGCGAAGAGCCAGAGATCACCCTGTCCGAGCTCGACCAGCTGCGGGAAAACACCACCAGTACCAAGTCGTTCGTGGACAAGCTCATTGAGTGGGTGAAAAAAAACCAACCCGCGGCGACAACGAAGACGGCTGCGCAAATGGTCAAGTTGACGGACGGCCCGGTCGACGAGGCGGAATTGCGGCGGCTACTCACACCAGTCGCCGGGCACGATCCGGACTTGCTCGCTGATCTGATCCGGTGGGGCAATGTCATTCGCCGCGACCTTCGCGGCATTCCATTGGTGGTTCCGTCGGGTGGGCTGGGAGATAAGCGCAACACGCGTGCACTCGAGGAGCTCGGCTGGAAAGTCGTTCGTGTGTGGGAACACGAGAATTCCGACGAAGCAGCCGAACGTATCGAGCAAGTGCTCAAGAAGGTACGACCTTCTTAGCTCGCCGCCTTGAATTCTTGAAAGCGTTCCGCGAGCCGGTCTTTGGATGGCCGGTCGACTCGCCGCTTGGGTAGCGTTAGGCCGCGGCCATCCATCTCCTGTAGACCGTGCTGCAACATCGGGCCATCTATTTCGTCCATGAGCTCGCTGTTGATCCGTACTACGTAATCCGGCGATATGCCTAGAAGATTCGCGTCGTAGGCCGCGTGGTGGATCTTGCATAAGCTGAGGCCGTTGTCGACGGATGGAACACCGTGGGGTTTGTCGTCGCCGATGATGTGAGCGGCATCTAGGAGCTTGCCGTGTTTGAGGGCGCATATGGTGCACCGCTGCTCATATGCGTGCAAGATGCGTCCTCGAAACTCTGGCTGGTGCAGCCGTTGCTTCATAGATCGCTCGGCATACGCACGCTCGATGGGTTTGAGATGTAGAGGATCGGACACGTTTCGAAGGCTTTCATCCAACGCGATCATGAAGCGGCGATTGTCCTTGTCATCAGCGACGACATACGCGGGAAAGACGGGCACGTAGATCGCAGTCTGGATTTTTCGCAGGAGGATTATCGGAAGGCCGAGTTCATAAGCTCTACGCATCTTCAGGTTGTCGCCGTCCGTGCTGCCCGCGCGGTAGTCGTAGGAGAATAGAGACTCGCTGACGTGTGTGTCTGCGTATGGCCCGTCAGGGCTCGACACAACCGAGAGGGTCGCTTGGAATTCCTTCGGATTCCAAATACCGCGACTCTGATCGATTATGCGCCGCGTCTGACCGCCCGCCTGCAGCGATTCGAGCTGCGCTCGCGTGACAATGCCTTGCTCCGCTTTTAGTTCGTTGAGCCGTTGGAAGATGAGTTCGCGAAGATGCAGCTCGACCGCGCTGTCCACCCGTAAATCTTGACATGTCGCTAGCGACGGTGCCTCAGCCGACACGAATAACGCACTTTTCGGACCGCAGGGCCGTCAGATCTGCCGTCCTCGTCGGTGCCAGATGGCAGACTGTTCCGCGGAGGAGGGGAAAGCACATGGTATTGCCACTGATTCCTGCGGCTCTCATCGCGGTCGGTACGGTCACCGGCGGAAGCGGCCTTGCTCTTGGTGGGAAAGGCGCGCTTGACATAAAGAAGGCGGTTGGCGGCCTCAATAAGGCCCGCGTTGACTACGAGGAGCGTCGAGCGCAGAGTGTGTCGCGCATCGCTGAGACCAATGACCAGGTGATTGCCCTCGGTTGTCGCCAAAGGGAGGCGCTGACCAAGGTTGTAATGAGGATGGCGGATTTCTTGCGGCGCCACGAGAAGCAGGTGCGAGAGCACGAACGGCTTCTCGTAGATGGCATAGACGCTGATACAAAGCTGGTCATCGGGCCAGGAGGTGTGGACGTCAATCTCGGCTCGTGGATCGCAGGAGTACTGGGATCTGCCGGGGCCGCGGCGGGAGCCGGCGCCGGCGTAACCGCAGTTGCGGGAACGTTCGGAGTTGCCGGTACGGGTGCTGCGATCTCTGGGCTTTCCGGCGCCGCGGCGGAGAGTGCGATGTTGGCCTGGCTCGGCGGTGGGACCCTTGCGTCGGGCGGAGGCGGCATGGCCTTAGGCGCCACCGCGCTCAACGTTGTCGCTCTCGGCCCGGCGTTGTTGGTCGGCGGCTTCGTGATAATGGGACAGGGCCAGAAGGCTCTGACAAAAGCTCAGGCTTATCAGTCTGAGATAGCCATCGCAATCGCGGAGCTTAACGAGATAGACGGTCGGCTAGACGCAGTCGATGCGCGAGTCGGCGAATTGAGCGAGGTGTTGACCCAGCTGGTCTCGCGAGGCGTTGAGTCGTTAGATGAACTTGAGTCCGACCCTTTCGAACCGATCGCGCACGTGGAACGGTTCCAGCGCGCTTTGAGCCTCACAATCGCTGTTCGCGATATCGCCGGCGCGGAGATCCTCGATGACTCGGGCGAACTCACCGAGGAGAGTGAAACTCTGGTCGTCAAGTACCGCGCAATGGCAGAGGAGTCTGATGATGAGCAATCGGCCTGAGGCGCATCAAGTGCGAGCGGCGCGACCACGATCGGGACCGGCTTCACCGCTCGACCCACTTGCCGCGCTGGGCCAAATCGTTGATGCGGCTCGTGAGTTCGGCAGGATCTACCAAACCGAGCACACCGCGCGGGCTCGCATCAAGGCTTACGCGGAAACGGAGGTCGCGCGGATCAGGGCTGCCGAAGCAGTGCTGAGGGATTACTTTGAAAAGGTCTTTGCTGAGCGGCGGTCTAACTTCGAAGAAATGTTCTCGCGGCTTGATACGGCTCTTGAACAACGGGATGGGACGACAATCAACAGCGTTTTGCGGGGGATCGTTGACATAGCACGATCGTCACCGCTGGCGGATCTTGGCGATCTCAGCCAAATCAGGGCTGCGCTCGACGACCCTGATCAGGTCTGGGAAATCTAAAGAGCTGCCCGTCACTTCTGAATGCCAAGCACTTGAACGGGCGGCGTTCATCTATCCCGGCAACACGGCTGACTGCTGATTCGAACAATCACGCGGGCCAACATACCGACGAAGTCGGACAAATACCGAAGCCCTGCTGCCCTGGCTTCGGCGCATGCGCGCCTTGGGTCGGCAAACGGTCGCACACCGGACCCGCCGCTGACGAGCGTCACTGCTGCAGTCGTAGCCGAAGCCCCGTCGCCCGAACTGCCCGGCGTTCGATCGCGGCCCGCACCGAGGCCTCGGACCCGACCACGCGCACCTTGCCCTTGGCCCGAGTCACCGCGGTATAGAACAACTCGCGGGTCAACAGCCGCGAATCCTCGCTTGGCATCAGCACCGTCACTTCGTCGGCTTGGCTGCCTTGGGATTTGTGGATCGTCATCGCATAGATAGTCTCGACGTCGGAGAGCCGGCTGGTCGCGAAGTCGAGATGCCCGCCGGCGCCAGCGATGACGGCCCGAAGACCTTCCGGGCCCGCGATCACCACGCCGGTGTCGCCATTGTAGACGCGCAGCCCATAGTCGTTGGCCGTCACCAGCAGTGGACGCCCCGGATACCACTCCGACCACGGCGGCTGGCCCGTCTCCTCGGACAGCCATTTCTCGACTTGCCGGTTCCAGTGCCGCACACCGTACGGACCTTCGCGGTGTGCGCATAGCAGCCGGTGCTCATCGAGCGTCGTCAACGCGACGTCGTCGGCGCCGAACAATGCCGCTTCGCGGAGCCGCAACGCGTGCGGGAACAAAACAGCGCGCATCGCATCGGAACCGTCATCTTCAATGAACTCGATGTGCTGGTCGCCGGACCGCAACAACTGCAGCGCGCGATCCGCGTCGCCGACCCGGATCGCCTCGGCAAGAAAACCAATCGCCTCCCCGAATCGGTGCGACGTCCGCAGCGCCGCCACCCGTACGTCGGTGCGTGCCGACAGGCCGTCGACCAAATCGGCCAGCACCGCACCGGCTTCCACCGACGCCAGTTGATCCGCGTCGCCGACCAGGATCAGCCGGGCGTCCGGGCGGACCGCCTCCAGCAGCCGCGCCATCACTGTCAGCGACACCATCGACGTCTCGTCGACCACAATCACGTCGTGCGGCAACCGGTTTCCGCGATCGTGCCGAAACCGCGACGACGAGTCCGGTCGGCTGCCCAGCAGCCGATGCAGTGTCATCGCCTGCAGCTCACCGAGCCGGGACCGGTCGGCGGCGTCCAGCTTGGCTACCTCATGCTGCACGGCTTCCTGCAGCCGCGCCGCCGCCTTGCCCGTCGGCGCCGCCAGCGCGATCCGCAGTCGCGACGGGTTCGCCTGCTCGGCCAGCAACGCTAACAACCGCGCAACGGTGGTGGTCTTTCCGGTGCCGGGGCCGCCGGTGAGCACCGTAACCGCTTGCGACAAAGCGATTTCAGCGGACTCGCGCTGCTCTTCGAAACCAGCCGGGAAAAGTCGCTCGGAGGCGGGCAGATCGCCAGCCGGCTTGGACACCCGCAACGCCAGGAGGTCGTCGCACACCTGCTTTTCCTCGCGCCAGTACCGGTCGAGGTAGAGCAGCCGATCGTCGTAGAGATGTAGCATCGGCGGGTCGCGAAGCAACGCACTGGCTCGCACCGCCGCCAGCCATCCCTCCGGCTCGGGCCACGGCACGTCCTCGGCACCGACTGCCGAGGCGATAGTCGCCAACTCGATGCACACCGATCCGCTGCGCAACCCACGCACCAGCAGCGCCACCGCCAACGCCACTCGCTCGTCAGTCTCTTTGCCGAGGAAGCAGATTCGCTCGGCCACCTGCACGTCGGCGACGTCGAGCACACCATCCGCATTGAACGTCTGCAGTAAGCCGCTCGCGCCGACGGCCAGCTCGACATCTGTGATGGTCACGCTGCCTGCCGTCCCGCGTCGAGCAGATCCGAGAGCGCAACCACCAGCTCGGCCGGCGGCTGCCAGCTGAATGCCCCGCACGGCTGCCCGTCGACCACCGGGGTGTCGGCGCCGCACATGCCCCGCACGAACAGATACAGCACCCCGCCCAGATGCCGCGCAGGCTCATAACCCGGCACCCGCCATCGCAGAAACCGATGCAGCACAACCACATACAGCAGCGCCTGCAGCGGATAGTCCGAATGCAGCATCGCCTCCGCCAATCGGGCATGGCTGTAGTCGGCCGCGTTATCGCCCAGGTAGTTGGTCTTATAGTCCACCACCAGGAAGCGGTCATCCGGCAGTCGCAGCACCGCGTCGATCGAGCCGGCCAAGTATCCGCGCAGCGACTGGTTGCCCAGCGCAGCCGACGTCAGCCGATCGGAATAGGGCGCCACCGGGTCATCGGCCGCCAAGTAAGCGCGCAGCAGCTCACCCACATCGGACACCGACACATTCGGCACAGCGCCACGCACATCGCCACCGGCTAGCGGGATCTCGAAGTCCAATTCCCGCAACCGATCCCGCAGACCGATCTGCCGCAACGTCAAGCCACCCGCCAGCGGGCCCAACGACGTCTCGTTCATCGGCACCAGCGCTGCGGCCAACTCGGCGGCCGTGACATCCACCGACCACCACCGCAGCTGCCGTTGCGCCTGGTGCTCGAGTTCGGCGGCGAAATCCGCGGCTCCGGGATCGGCCGTCTCCAGCACCGCGTGCACCAGCGAGCCGAACGTCGCACCCGACGGCAACGCCGCCATCGGGGACGGCACGTCCGGCCCGGAAGCGTTCTCGGTCAACGGGATCTCGCCGGCTTCGTCGTCCAGCTCGGTGACCTCGGGCTCGCTGGTGACCCCGGTGGCCTCGGCGACCCGCACGAGGCTGGAGTACGAGGTGCGCCGCCACCCGGTGTCGATACTGCGGTGGAAGTGGCGGCTGTCCA
>Ga0335072_10003726_pt1 | contig 22830 bp, 20 predicted proteins | sample Lox_Sample_21_FD_206725 | JGI IMG/M metagenome (GOLD analysis project Ga0335072, IMG submission 206725) | Soil microbial communities from Loxahatchee National Wildlife Refuge, Florida, United States - Lox_Sample_2.1 | ecosystem: Environmental > Terrestrial > Soil > Wetlands | place: USA...
CGCCTGCCGCAAATGGGGCAGCGCGTTCGGGTGACGGATCTCGCCCAGCGCCGCGGCAGCCTCCTTGCGCAGATTGCTCACCGGATGGCCGAGCGCGCTGCCCAGCGCCGGCAATGCCCGCATATCCCCCAGCCGGCCGAGGCTGCAGGCGGCCTTCACCCGCACCTGCCAGTATTCGTCCTGCATCGCCGAGATCAGTCCCGTCAGACCTTGTGCCAGGCGGCGTTTGCCGATTGCCTCCGCCGCCTCTTCGCGCACCTGCCAGTGCGCGTCGCTCAGCGCCGCTTCCATGGCCTGTGCCGCGTCCGATTGCTCTACCGCGCTGAGCGCGCTGACCGCGGCGCGGCGCACGGCCGGTTCGGGATCTGCCACCGCGGAGATCAGCGCGGGAACGGCATCGGGGTCGCGCAGATAGCCCAGCACGCCGATCGCGGCGCGCCGCACCCGAGCATCGCCATGCTCTGCGCCTTGCAAAGCCGGCAGCAGGCTTGCCGGCAGGCGCAATTCGCGCAGTCCGCTCAGCGCTGCCGCACGCACGGCCGGATCGGGATCGGCGGCGCAACCGAGCAAGACCGGGCCGGCATCCGCCGCACGCGTTTCCATCAGGGCGGCCAGCGCCGCTTCGCGCACCGCCTCGCTGGTGTCGCGCATCGCGGCGAGCAATCCGCGGGCGGCGGCGGCGCCGTCGAACGACTGCAACGCCTCGGCGGCGGCCTTGCGGACATCCGTGTCGCTGTCGGCCAGCATGCCCGCCAGCAGATCGACCGCGTCCGGATCGGCGGTGTCGGCCAGCGCGAGCACGGCAATCCGGCGCACCGCCGGATCGTTATCGGCCAGCCGCGCGGCGAGCGTTTCGAGGTCCGGCTCGTCATCATCGAATATCGACAAAGGGATCGCCCTCAACGCAACAAATAGGGGATGCTGACGGTCACCGCGCCAGTGGGGCAATCGGCCTCGCACGGCATGCAGTACCAACATTCGTCGTATTTCATGAAGGCGGTGCCGCGGGCGACGTCGATCGCGAGCACATCGAGCGGGCAGACATCGACGCAGACGGTGCAGCCCTTGTGGGCGATGCATTTCTCCTCGTCCACCGTGACCGGCACCGAGGTTGCGTGGTTGGCGATCGGCATTGCTGTTGGCTTTCCTTCAGGCGGCCTGGGCGGTGCGGACGCGCAGCCGGTCGTAGGCGCCGGCCTGGCTGGCATCGATCGGCACCACGTAGTCCTCGATCGGACGCTTGCCGCAGACGATCTCGCCTTGCTCCAAGCGCAGCGCGCTGTGGCAGAACCAGTCGGCCTGGTTACGCTCCGGGTGATCGACCCGGTAGTGGTACAGGCCCCAGCGGCTTTCGGTGCGGAACAATGAGGCGGTCGCGGCCATCTCGGCGCAATCGAGAATCGAATGCACTTCCATCGCGCGCATCAGCTCGTGCGGATCGCGCGCCACCATGGCGTCCAGGTCCTGGCGCAATTCGCCAAACCGCTGCAGGCCGATTTCCATTTTGCGGGTGACCTTCGGCGGCTGGAGATAGTCGTTGACCATGCGCCGTGCCTTGTATTCCAGCTCGAACGGCGTGAGCCCGTCATCGCGCCGCGTCGGTGCCAGCACGCGTTCTTGCTCTTGCGCCATTGCATCGGCATCGAGCGGGGCCAGGTCGACCTCGGCGCAGAATCGCGCGGCGTCATCGCCGGCGACGCCGCCATTCACGAACGCGCCGAGCATGTAGTTGTGCGGCACGCTGCCCATATCGCCGGCGGCATAAAGCCCGGGCACCGTCGTGCGCGCGAATTCGTCCACCCTCACACCGGAGGCGCTATGGCCGCAGCAGAGGCCGATTTCGGAGATATGCATCTCCACCATGTGCCTGCGGTAGTCGGTGCCGCGCCGGGCATGGAACCGGCCGCGGCTGGGGCGTTCGTTGGTGTGCAGAATGGTCTCGATGGTGGCGATCGTCTCTTCTGCCAGGTGGTCGATCTTGAGGAACACGGGGCCGTTGCCGCCTTGCAGTTCACGCCAGAACTCCATCATCATCTGGCCGCTCCAGTAGTCGCATTCGATGAAGCGCTGGCCGCGGTTGTTGGCGGTGTAGCCGCCGAGCGGGCCGGTGACGTAAGCGCAGGCGGGGCCGTTATAGTCCTTGATCAGCGGGTTGATCTGGAAGCATTCCAGGTTGGCGAGCTCGGCCCCGGCGTGCAGGGCCATGGCGTAGCCGTCGCCCGCATTGGCGGCATTTTCGTAAGTGCCGAACAAATAGCCGGAGGCCGGCAGGCCCAGCCGGCCCGCCGCGCCGGCGCACAGGATCACCGCCTTGGCGCGGACCACGAGAAATTCGCTGGTGCGCGTGTTGACGCCGATCGCACCGGCGATGCGGCCGTCCGGCCCGAGCAACAAACGGGTCGCCATGAAGCGCTGGCTCAGGGTCACCTTGCGGCGGCGCAGCTCGCGATACAGCACCTTCTTCACCGCGTGGCCTTCCGGCATCGGCAGCACATAGGTGCCGAGATGGTGGACCTTCCGCACGCGGTAGTCGCCGCTTTCGTCCTTCTCGAACTTGACTCCCAACTGGTCCAGCTCGCGGATCATGGCATAGCTTTGCTCCGCGTATTTCAGGATCGGCTTCTGGTTGACGATGCCGTCATTGGCGATGGTGATCTCGCGGACATATTGCTCTGGCGTGGCGTGGCCGGGGATGACCGCGTTGTTGAGGCCGTCCATGCCCATGCTGATGGCGCCGCTGCGCTTCACGTTGGCCTTTTCCAGCAGCAGGACGCGCAGCGCAGGGTTGCGTTCCTTCGCCTTGAGGGCCGCCATCGGCCCGGCGGTACCGCCGCCGATCACCAGCACGTCGGTCTCCGCCATATGCGTCATCGGTTCCGCGGTCACGGCAGCCTCCCCAAAGGCCCAGGCATTGGCTCGAGCATCGCGTCACGTTGCCGCGCCGGCGGCGGTGAAACGAGCAACTAATTGCGTTTGCTCAGCGCTCGGCAAACGCCTTTTCCACCACGTAGGCGCCGGGGCGGTTGCTGCTGCCCTCGACGAAGCCGGCGGCTTTCAGCATGTGGTGGGTGTCGCGCAGCATGGCCGGACTGCCGCACAGCATGACGCGGTCGGTCGCCGCGTTCAGCGGCTTCTGGTCCAGGTCGTGCCAGATCCGGCCGGACGAGATCAGGTCGGTCAACCGGCCGCGGTTTTGAAACGGTTCGCGCGTGACCGTCGGATAATAGGCCAGTTGCGCGCACGCCTGCGGCCCGAGGAACTCGCTGTCGCGCACGGCGCGGACGACGCGTTCGCCATAGGCGAGGTCATCGCGGCGGCGGCAGCCATGCACCAGCACGATTTGCGCGAAGCGTTGGTAGACTTCGGGATCGCGGATGAGGCTGGCAAACGGGGCAAGGCCGGTGCCGGTGGCGAGCAAGCAGAGGCGTTCGCCGGGCAGCAGACTGTGCAGCACCAGCGTGCCGGTTGCTTTGCGCCCTACCAGGACAGGATCGCCCGGCTGCAAATGCTGCAGCTTCGACGTCAGCGGCCCGTCCGGGACCTTGATGCTGAAGAACTCCAGCGTGTCGTCATAATGCGCGCCGGCGAGGCTGTAGGCGCGGGTGAGCGGCGCGGCATCGAGCGGCAGCCCGACCATGGTGAACTGGCCGCTGGAAAAGCGGAAGGATGCGGCGCGCGTGGTGGTGAAGCTGAACAAGGTGTCGGTCCAGTGCCTGACGTCCAGCACCGTCTGGGCTTCAAACGCGCTCACGGTCCGCCTCCTGCGCCGCGGCGATTTCCAACAGGTAGTCCCAGGGATAGAGGCCGCGGTCGTGGCCGTCGGAGAAGATCAGCCGCCCGACACGCGGCCCGCGTGGCTCGATGGCGACGATGGTGACGCCGTCGCCGCTTGGCGGGGTTCCGTCAGCGCGCGCGCGGGTGCAGAAACCGCAGCGGCAGGCAGAGCGCAGGCGGCTGGCGGGGAGATCGGTGTGGCGGCCATCCGTCCAGGCGGCGTGCAGCCGCGTTCGGTCGGCCGACAAGGTAATCGACTCCGCCAGCGGGCGGCCGGTTTGCTGTGGTGGTTCAAACATGGGGTCTCCGGCCGTGATGCGGCTGTTGCCGAGGCCCTATCGATCACGCCGCATCGGGCCAGAAAAGCAATTCATTGCCACGCCGCCCCGGCGACAGGGGACGGCCCGCCCGGCCGCCGGCGAGGTGCGATGCGGCGGTGATGACCGGCAGTGGGATGGTATGGCTTCAGACGAAGAATCGAAGGAATCGTTCCAGCAACGTGTCGGGAATTTCCTCGGCAATGTAGTGGCCGCAGTTGAACCCCTCGGCATGCTCTATGTTGCTGGCGAACTGCCGCCAGATGTCGAGGAATTCCTGCGCACGCTCGGGCGCATGGCCGCGTGCGCCCCACACGATCATCGCCGGCATTTCGATTTTGCGATCGCGGTCTGCCGTGTCGATAACGAAATCGCTGGTGGCGGTGGCGCGATAGTCGCGACAGGAGCCCGAGATCGTCTTCAACGTGTAGCAGCGGACGTACTCGTCCATCGCCGCCGGATCGAAGAAGTCTATGCCGGTACCGCCGCGGATGGTCATGCGGGATTTGAGAAAGAACTCCGCCGGCACCGCGCTGATCATGCGTTCCGGAAACGGCTCCGGTTGCGCCATGAACGCCCAGTGCCAGGTGCCGATGACCCAGTTCTTGGTCGGATGCGTCCAGACGTAATGGTTTGGAATAACATCCATGAGGCATACTTTGACAACGCGGTCGGCGTAATCGAGGCACAGGCGATGGGACACCCGGCCACCGCGATCGACGCCAGCCAGGAAGAAGCGCTGGTGGCCGAGCCGATCCATGATCTCGACGACGTCCTGCGCCATGGCACGGAAACTGTAATTGATATTGTCAGGTCCGGCCTCCGGCAGGGAACTGTCGCCGTAGCCGCGCAGATCGGGAAGCACGACATGGTAGCGCTGGGCCAATCGGGCCGCGATGCGATGCCAGGCGACGTGATTTTGCGGATTGCCATGCAGCAAAAGCAACGGCGGACCCGACCCGCCATGGCGCAGCCGGATGACCGCGCCGCTGGTGGCCATGTTCAGGTGTTTGAAGCCGGGAAACCACGAGGCAACCCGGGCGGAGCCCCACACGTTCGGCGCCCGTTCGTAATCCGCCAGATCGGCACTCATGATGGTTCCTGTCGCAGCGTCAGATTGGAGTGCGATGATGCTGCCCTCGATGCGTCGTAGCAATACAGCCGGCGCCGAGGACCCGGCCCGGCGTCGCATCATGCGGGCAGCCGCTGCAAATGGCGGCATCCGATCTCGCAACCCGGCGTCGCGGCAATTCTCCTGTCGAATTGATGGCTCCTCTCTCGGCTGTCGAGTACGCCATGCTCTGGTTGCGCCCGCTATCGTTCTGTGGAAGCGTTTTGCCGAGCAAGCCGCCGGATGTCTGGCAGGGATCGCACACGAGATGGAGCAAACCGACCCGGAAGGCGAGTGGCTGGAGAGTGATGCTCTTGGCGGATTCGCATCGGGTACGGTCGGCGGAATCAGAACCCGCCGGTACCATGCCGTGCTGCTGACCGCGACCACGCCGCCGACCGGACGTGTCGTGCTTGTCAATGGGTTCGAGGCCTGGATTGAAGCAAGTTCCGGCAGCTTCCCGATCAGCAGCCAGCGTTACGCGCCGGACGTGATACATCCGGACGGGCTGAGCCGCATCGTTGGCTTCACGGCCACGCCGTGGCCGTGCTGGACGTTTCGTGACAAATCCGGGACAGAGGTGACGCAGGAGATCGTGGTTCACCGCGACACCTGCGAGACCGTGCTGCGTTGGCGCCAGGTTTCGGATGGTGCATGCCTGCTGCGCGTGCGCCCGTTGCTGTCGGTCCGCGACTATCATGCCTTGCACAAGGAAAACAGTACATTCGACATGCATGCGATTGCTCTTGGTGGCAACGTGCGCTGGCGCCCATATCCGGATCAGCCGGCGATCGCCGCCATCACCAACGGTGACTACACGCATGAGCCCGACTGGTTTCGGAATTTTGCCTACAGCCGGGAGAGCGAGCGTGGGTTGGATTTCGTCGAGGATCTGGCTTCGCCCGGCACGTTTCTATGGGATCTGTCGGGCGGTGATGCGGTGATGGTGCTGCGCGCGGGCGACGGGCTCGGTGTGCGGGCCGTGCCCTATTCGAAAGTATTGCTCTGTTCGGAGCAAAAACGCCGCCTTGGTACCGACCCGCGCCACCTGGCGGCGCAGGCGTACCTGGTGGATCGCGGCAAGGGACGTACGGTGATCGCCGGTTTCCCCTGGTTCACCGACTGGGGGCGGGATACGTTCATCGCCATGCGCGGCCTTATGCTTGCCACCGGGCGTCTCGCGGAGGCCGAGGCAATTTTGCTTGCCTGGTCCGGTGCCGTCAGCGAGGGCATGCTGCCGAACCGCTTCCTCGATACCGGAAGCGCACCGGAGTTCAATTCGGTGGATGCCTCGCTGTGGTTTATCGTTCTGACGCATGAATTCCTCACCGCTGCCAAGGAGAGCAAGCACGCGGTCACGGCAGAGGCGGGACGTCGCCTGCATGATGCGGCGGAAGCCATCCTGGAGGGCTATGCGAACGGAACGCGCTTCGCGATAGGTGCCGATTCTGATGGCTTGCTGCGCGCCGGCGTTCCGGGTGTGCAGCTCACCTGGATGGACGCGAAAATCGGCGATTGGCCGGTGACGCCGCGGATCGGCAAGCCGGTCGAGGTGCAGGCGCTTTGGATCAACGCGCTGCGCATCGGCGGCACATGGTCGTCCCGCTGGGCGGAACTCGCCGATCGCGCCACCGCCTCGTTCGCCGCGCGGTATCCGAACGGCGCCACGGGACTCTATGATATCGTCGACGTTGACCACGTGCCGGGCGCGGTGGACGCGAGGCTGCGGCCGAATCAGATAATGGCGGTCGGCGGGTTACCATTCGCATTGTTGCACGGCGAGGCAGCGCGCGCGGTGGTCGACCTGGTGGAGGACAGATTGCTCACGCCGTTGGGTCTGCGCTCGCTTTCTCCAGATGATCCGGAGTACGTTGCGCACTATCGGGGCAGCCCCGCCGAGCGCGACACCGCCTACCATCAGGGGACGGCGTGGCCGTGGCTCATGGGGCCGTTCGTGGAGGCCTGGCTGCGTGTGCGCGGCGGTTCGATAGCGGCGAAGTCGGAGGCGCGGCGGCGGTTTCTGGCTCCGCTGCACGCGCATCTGGCGACCGCCGGGATCGGACACGTTTCGGAAGTGGCCGACGGCGCAGCGCCTCACCAGCCGGGTGGTTGCCCATTTCAGGCCTGGTCGCTCGGCGAACTGATCCGGATCGAACATATGCTTGCCGAAGCCGACGACGATTCCCGCCGGGAGACAACATGATATCGCCGCCCCCGACCGGCCTGCCCGGGCTGCTGCGTGAGACCGCCGAAGGACGCCGGCTGGAGGCGGCCCGGGCTGATCCTGCGTGGCGTCGCTGGGGGCCGTATTTGAGCGACCGGCAATGGGGAACGGTACGCGAGGATTACAGCCCGGACGGCACCGCGTGGGACTACCTGCCGCACGATCAGGCACGCAGCCGGGCGTATCGATGGGGTGAAGATGGTATCGCCGGATTCTGCGATGACCGGCTCCGCTGGTGCCTCGCGCTGGCGTTGTGGAACGGCCATGATCCAATTCTGAAGGAGCGGTTCTTCGGCCTGACCAACAGCGAGGGGAACCACGGCGAAGACGTCAAGGAACTGTACTATTTCAGTGATGGCCTGCCGACGCATTCCTATATGCGAATGCTCTACAAATACCCGCAGGCTGCCTTCCCCTATGCGCGGCTGGTAGAGGAGAATCGCCGTCGCGGCAGGGGCGAGCCCGAGTTGGAACTGATCGATACCGGCGTATTCGACGACGGCCGGTATTTCGATGTGACGATCGAATATGCCAAGCAGGCGCCTGACGATCTGCTGATGCGCATTGCGGTCCGCAATCGTGGGGATGCCGCGGCGACGTTGCATGTTCTGCCGACGCTGTGGGCGCGCAACACATGGTCCTGGAAGCCGGGCGCGCCTCGGCCGCTGCTGCGCGCGGAGGCGGACGGATCGGTGGCGGCCATCCATCCGCGCATGCCGCCGATGCGGTTCGACGTCGAGTCTGCCGATGCGCTATTGTTCTGCGACAACGAGACCAATTTTCGCCGCCTTCACGGCATGAGTCTGCCTGGGTGCTTCAAGGACGGGATCGGCGAATTCGTCGTGGCTGGCCAACGCGACGCCGTCAGTGCCGATCGAAGCGGCACGAAGTGCGCCGCGCACGCGGTGCTGAACCTCCCAGCCGACGGCGAGGCGGTCTTGCGAGTGCGGTTTCGCCTTGCGGGTGAAAGCGAGCCCGCATGGCAGACGTTCGATCGAACGGTGGCCCAGCGTCGGGCCGAGGCAGACGAGTTCTACGCGGTCCTCCAGGGCGGGATGACGGACCCGGATGAGCGGGATGTGCAGCGGCAGGCACTGGGCGGAATGCTCTGGTCGAAGCAGTTCTATCGCTTCGACGTAGGCCGCTGGCTGGCCGGCGATCCGGCGCAGCCGGCACCGCCATCCAATCGGCGGGGCGGGCGTAACCGGGATTGGCGCCATCTGAACAATGGCGAAGTTCTGTCAATGCCCGACAACTGGGAGTACCCGTGGTATGCCGCCTGGGACCTGGCCTTTCATGCCGTGACCTTTGCGTTGATCGATCCCGACTTTGCCAAGTCACAACTGGTGCTGCTGACTCGTGAATGGTACATGCATCCGAATGGGCAACTACCGGCCTACGAATGGGCGTTCGGCGACGTCAATCCGCCGGTGCACGCCTGGGCCACGTGGCGCGTGTACGAGATCGACAAGTCGCAGGGCGGCAAGGGCGACCGTCACTTCCTGGAGCGGATGTTCCACAAGCTGATGGTGAACTTCACCTGGTGGGTAAATCGCAAGGACGCGGGGGATCGCAACGTATTTCAGGGCGGGTTTCTCGGACTCGACAATATCAGTGTTTTCGATCGCTCGGCGCCGTTACCGGGTGGCGGACTGATCAACCAGTCGGACGGGACCGCCTGGATGGCGATGTATGCCTTGAACATGATGCGTATCGCACTCGAGCTTGCGATCGAAGACAGTGCCTATGAAGACATTGCCACGAAGTTCTTTCAGCACTTCCTCTATATCGCCGAGGCGATGACCAACATGGGCGGCGAGGGCGTGGCGCTGTGGGACGAGGGAGACGGCTTCTACTACGATGTACTTTCGCTGCCGGACGGGCGAGGTGTGCCGCTGCGTGTGCGCTCGATGGTGGGGCTGATTCCAATGTTTGCGGTCCACGTGCTGGAGTCGCATGAGTTCGCGCGGTTTCCGGATTTCGGCGAGCGGCTGCGCTGGTTTCTCGATCACAAGCCTGAACTGGCACGACTGGTCTCGCGCTGGACAGAGCATGGCAGTGGCGAACGGCATCTGTTGTCGCTGCTGCGAGGACACCGGATGAAGAGCCTGTTGCGCCGTATGCTTGACGAGACCGAGTTCCTCTCGGACTACGGCGTACGCAGTCTGTCGCGTGTTCACAAGGATCAGCCGTACGTGCTCGAGGAAGATGGCAAACGTCTGGCCATCGAGTATACGCCCGGAGACAGCACGACAGCGGCATTCGGCGGCAACTCGAACTGGCGCGGTCCGGTGTGGATGCCGGTCAACTACCTGCTGATCGAGTCGCTCTATGAATTCCACCGCTATTACGGCGATGACTTTCTGGTCGAATGTCCGGTGGGCTCGGGCCGCAAGTTGACCTTGAGTGAGATCGCCGACGAGCTTCGCCGCCGGCTCGGCCGATTGTTCCTGCGCCGGCCGAACGGCGGGCGGCCGGCATTGGGCGAGCATGCGCTTATGCGGGATGATCCGGCATTCCAGGACAATCTATTGTTCTACGAGTATTTCCACGGCGATTCCGGACGCGGACTCGGGGCATCGCATCAGACCGGATGGACCGGGCTGATCGCCTTGCTGCTGCTGCCTCGCAACGCGACGAATCCGTGCAGTTTCGCCGTGGGCGCGGGGCTCGATGAAGGACAGTTCGACGAACCATAGCGGCCTGCCGCGCGATTCGAATGGCGGTACATCGGCGGCCTGTTCTCAACGCACAAAAGCGTGGCCGAGCTGAATCACCGCAGGCCCGCCTATCACAATGAACAGGGCCGGAAAAATGAAAATGATCATGGGAATTGTGAGCATGACAGGGAGGCGGGCGGCGCGTTCCTCGAAGCGGGTCAGCATCTGCTGACGCATCTCGGCGGCAAGGACACGCAAGGTGGCAGTCAGTGGTGTGCCGAAATTCATGGTTTGCACCAGGGTTGCGGTGACCCGCTGAAGGCAGGGCAGGCCGGTGCGCGTGCCCAGACTGGTCAGTGCGCGCGGCACGTCGACGGCGATGCGCAACTCGCTGGTGGTCTGCGCCAGTTCGGCTGCCAGTTCGGGATGCGCGTGCCTGAGTTCGTCGGTGACGCGTTCCATCGCGGGCTGCAGGCCGAGGCCGGCCTGCGTGCAGATCACCAGCAGGTCGAGTGCATCGGCGACGCCGGCCTCGACGCGGGCCAGATGGCGGGCGCGCATGCGGCGTACTGCGGTGTCGGGCAGCAGCAGGCCAATGGCGCATGCGGCGGCCGGCAGCAGCCGGGCGAATGATCCGGCCACAGAAAACGCGTGCAGCAGGCTCCAGGTCGCCAGCGGCGCGAGGGTCAGCAGCATGAGCTTGGAGCCGATCAGCAATCCGAGGCCGTTGCGCCCGCGCAGTCCGGCATTTGCCAGGGTTTGCTCCAATTCGCCGATGGTGGCGCGCGATACCAGGCCGGTGCGGGTCGTGGCGGTGCCGAGATGGGTGACTGCGCGCAGCAGCCACGGCGCGCGAGGCCCGGGGATCGCGCGGGGCTCGCGGCGGCGCTCGCCGCTGATTGCGCGCAGGCGGCGATGCACCAGCCGCTCCTGCCGCGAACGGCCCAGCAGCAACAGCGCCGCGGCGACGGCGAGCCAGGCGCAGAGGGAAGTGGCGGCGATCAGCATGGGCGCGCTCATGGGTCGCGGTGCCTCATTGCAGGGTCTTGCCGATCAGCGCACGCATGCAGACAACGCCGATGGTCATAGAGATGGCGGCGACACCGAGCATTCTGTGGCCGGTGTTCGTCAAGAACAGTACTGTCATGTAGGCTGGAGCGAGCAAGTACATCATGCCGGCGGCGACGAAGGGCATGACGCACAACACCATGGCGCTGGCGCGTGCTTCCGAAGTCAGCGCATAGCCGCGGGCGCGCAGGCCGACGCGGCGGCGCACGATATCGGCCAGATTTTCCAGTGCCTCGCTGAGCGTGCCGCCGGTTTGGGCCTGCAAGGCGATGGTGGTGCCGAAAAACGAGTAGCTTGCGAGGCCAGTGCGCAGCGCCATGGCGCGCAGCGCGGCATCCAGCGGCACGCCGATGCCGAGCGCGTCGGTGAGTTCGCGGAACTCGGCTCGCGTCGGGTACGGTGCATCCTGCGCCACGAGGCGGATTGCTTCGCTGACCGGCACGCCGACGCGCACCGAGCGTGTGATGGTCGCGAGCGCGTCGGGAAATTGTTGTTGCAACAGATTGCGTCGCTGCGCGTCCCAGTGTGAGAACAGGAAGCGGCTGCAACAGAGGCATGTGAGTGGCCATAGCAGCCAGCCGGCCGAGCCGAGCAAGGGCAACGCGACGGCGGCGGCGAGGCGGCCTATCCCGGCGGCGCCAAGCAAGACGATCCACCAGCGCACCGGATATGTCTGGGTGCGCGAGAGGTCGCAGCCGATCAATCTGGCGGCGTGGGAAGCCAGGCCGCCATCGGTCCCGCGTTCGCGGGCGATCGAGGCGATTGCTCTCGGGCGGCCTGCGTGCGGCAGCACACGGGAGGCGCGGCGCCCGAGTGCCTGCTGGCGGCGTTCGGCATTGGAAATCAGCAGGCCCGCGGCGCCGAGGCCGCCCAGCAGCGGAAACGACAGCAACAGCAATGAATGGAGCAATTGCGCGGTCATGCAGCCGCATCCTGCAGGATCGCCATCCATTCTTGCTCCACGCCAAAATAGGCCAGCCGGCGTTCGCAACTCGGCCGCGTGGCGCTGACCCGGTACGTGCCTTGCAGGCGGCCGGTGGCGTGCTGGGGCTGCACCTGCCAGTGAAACACCTCGTTCATGGTAATGATGTCGGCCTCGATGCCGCAGACCTCGGTGACCTGGGTGACCCGGCGGCCGCCGTCGCGATGGCGTTCGACCTGCACGATCAGATCCACCGCGCTGACGATCTGGGTGCGAATGGCGGAAGAGGGCAGGCCCATTTGGCCCATCTGCACCATGTTCTCGATGCGGATCAGTGCGTCTCGGGTGGTGTTGGCGTGGATGGTGGACATGCTGCCGTCATGGCCGGTGTTCATTGCCTGCAACATGTCGAAGGCCTCGGCGCCGCGGACTTCGCCCACGATGATCCGGTCGGGGCGCATGCGCAGCGCGTTGCGCACGAGGTCGCGCTGCGTCACCTCGCCCTTGCCCTCCAGGCTGGGCGGGCGGGTCTCCAGGCGCACGACGTGCGGCTGCTGGAGCTGCAACTCGGCGGCGTCCTCGACGGTGACGATGCGTTCGCCGGGATCGATCAGCCGCGACATGGCATTCAGCAGCGTTGTCTTGCCCGAGCCGGTGCCGCCGGAGATGATCACGTTCAGCCTGGCGGTGGCGGCGATCTGGAGGATGCGGGCGAGCGGAGGTGTCATGGCGCCGAGTTCGACCAGCTTGGCGAAGTCGATCTGCCGCTTGCTGAATTTGCGGATCGAGACATAGGGTCCGTCGAGGGCCAGCGGCATGAACACGATGTTCACGCGAGAGCCGTCCTTGAGCCGCGCGTCGACCATGGGGCTGGCCTCATCGATGCGGCGGCCGACGGCGGTGGCGATACGCTGGCAGATGCCGGCGAGATGCGAGCGGTCGCGGAAATGCACGTCGGACAGCGTCACCTTGCCGGCGCGTTCGATAAAGACGCGGTCGGGGCCGTTCACCATGATGTCGGTGATTGCGTCGTCTTTCAGCAGCGGCTCGAGGGGCCCCAGCCCGAGCATGTCGTGCACCAGCTCGCTGGCGATGTTGCGTTGCTCGCGGCCGTTCAGCTCGAGCCGGCGGTCGGTGGCGATTTCCGAGATCAGTTTTTCGACTTCCGCGCCAAGCCGCTCGGGTGGAAGGTTGGCGACTGCCGCGGGGTCCAGGCGTGCGAGGCATAACTCGCGTAGTTCGGTGATCGCCCCGGCCGGTGCGCCGGCCAGCCCGGAGGGTGGCTCGGGCATGGCGGGGGACGACAGTGGGGCAGGGGGGATGCCTTGGCGGTGGCCGAACACCGGCTTGGCGACGGCGGTCATCGCCCCAGTCCGAGCCAGCGCCAACGCGACCGCGGGCTGGAATTGTCGGCAACTCCGGCATCCGTTTCGCGGAGCTGATCCAACTGGCGGAGCAAGGCGACGATGCCGGCGCGGAAGGCACCGCCCTGGCGCGCCGCCGGCTCGCCCATGGTGACCGCGGCGCCGACCTGACGCGGCAGGTCGGGAATGACGATGTCGGGTGGGTGGCGCAGGGCATCCTCGACCTGATGGCGTTTCAGGCCGCCGGTCATGCCGAGGCGGTTGAGCACGACGATGGTGTCGCCGTGGCAGGGAAGCGCGAGCAAGCGCAGGGTATCGCGCAGGGCGGGCAGCGTGGGTGTCAGTACCAGCACGCGTCGATCGGCGGCTGTCAGCAGGTCGCGGCAGAACGGGGCCGGCTGGCAGGGCGCGTCGGCGATGACGAAATTGTAGCGCCGGCGCAGGGCCGCCAGCATTTCACCGGCAGCGCCGGGAGCGTATTGCACGCAATAGTCGAACGGGTCCTGGCTGGACAAAACGTGCAGGCGGTCGGTGACCGGCTGGGCGGCGCGTTCGGCAAGCAACATGTCGATACGCTCCGGGAATTCCAGTGCCTTGCGCAGGCCCTCGCCTGGATCGGCCTGCAACAGCAGGGCGGCGGTGCCGCGGTACAGGTCGCCGTCGAGCAAGACCGTGTGGCGGCGGGCCGCCGTGGCGAGCTGCCAGGCAAGGTTGGCGGCGATGACGCTGGCGCCGACGCCGCCGCAGGCACCGGTTACGGTGATGAACTGGCCGCCGAACACTTGTTCCGCTGCCGGGGATTGGCCGCGCACCAGCGGGCCGAAGAAGCGCGCCACCACGTCGCGTGTAAGCGGCTTGGCCAGGTACTCGCCGGCGCCCAGGCCACGGGTGATCTCGCGGTACAGCGTCAGGTCGTTCGCCTCGCCGATGACCAGCACGCAGGTGTCCGGCTCGACGACGAGGGACAGGGCGCGAAGCATGCGCAGCGGGTCGTCCTCGCCGCTGACATCGACGATCAGCACGTGCGGATTGGGTGCCTTCTGCTGCGCGGCGACCGCGGCGCGGATGCCGCCTCGGTGCAGCTCGATGGGTGAGGACAGAAGGTCATTCAGGCCATCGCGCAGTGGCACGTCGCTTTGCGCGTCGGCGAGGAAGGCAACGGCAGCGCCGCGTTCCTTGTGCGGACCGGCATCGGCGTTGGTGCGCCCGGGTTCCGCGAGTGCGAGCGAGGCCGACATCAGGTGCCTCCGCCGGGTTGCGGCGATGCGCCGCCTTGTGCCGCTGCGTCGCCAGCCTGGGGCGAGCCGTCAGTGGAGCCGGAGGTGCTCTCGCCTGTCCGCTGGTCGCCGGGGAACGGCTTGACCTTGTCGCGCCACAGCCGTTCGACCGCGGCTTCGCCACCATTCAGCAGCGGACCGCCGGCGCCGTGGCCACGCACGAGGTCGCGCGGATCCTGCGCCATCGCGGCGATGTTGCCGTCGTTCACGGCTTCCGGCCGCCACATGCCCGGGCGTTGATAGGGATCGATGGCGGCACAGCCGGTGATGAGCCCGGTTGCCAGGCAGAGGGCGGCGAGTGCGGGCGGCGGCGGTTTCATTGCACGACGAAGCCTGCCTGGCCGGGGACAGCGGAGCCGGTCTTGCCCGTGTCGCGGCCGAGCTGGCGCAGTTGCAGCCATCGCTCGGTGTCGGATGGTGCCTGGTAGTTTTCGGCCGGCAGGTGCAGCGCCGCGGGATCATCGGTCGGCCGCACCACGTAGGGCGTCACGACGACGACCAGTTCGCTCTGCTGGCGTTGAAAGCTATCGGAACGGAACAATGCGCCGAGGATCGGCACGTCGCCCAGGACCGGCACTCCGTTGACGCCCTGCGTGACGAAGTCCTGCAACAGCCCGGCGATGACAATGCTCTGGCCGGAGCCAAGCTCCACGGTGGTATCGGCGCGGCGCACGGTCAGCGCCGGGATCTGAAGGCTGGAATTGCCGGCAGTGAGCTGCACCGCGCCCTGGGTTGTCAGCTCGCTGACTTCGGGACGGACGTGCAGATCGATGCGACCGCTCGACAGCACGGTCGGCACGAACCCGAGCTGCACGCCGTATTGCTTGAATTCGATGGTGACCTGATTGTTCTGCTGGCCTACCGGGATCGGGAACTCGCCGCCGGCGAGGAAGCTGGCGGGCTGGCCGCTGATCGCCGTCAGGTTCGGCTCGGCGAGGATGCGGGCGAGATTGTCCTGTGCCAGGGCGTTGATCATCGTGTTGACGTCGGGCCAGCCGGCCTGAAGCTGGTTGGTTGCTGTCCCCGCGAGGCTGGCCGCAAGCGTGTTCGCCGTGTTGAAGGCGACGGAGAAGCGGCCGATCGAACCGAGCGCCTGCCAGTTCACCCCGAGATCGCGCACCACGGTGCGGGCCATTTCCACCAGCCGGACGTGCAACAGCACCTGGACGGAGGCCAGCACGCCAAGCTGGCTTTCGACGCTGTCTCCGGCGTTGGCGAAGCCACGGACGATGGCGAGAACGCGGGCGGCATCCTCGGGGGTGGCAACGTTGCCGGTGACGATCAGCCCCTTGGTCTTTGGCCGGACGACCACGTTGGTATCGGGTATCTCGCGACGCACCTCGGCTTCGGCCTGCGATGCGGCGAAGCCGGAGGGGAGGACGGTGACCTGAGCGTTCAGCAACGCGGCGCCGGTGGCGTCGACGGCGACGACGTCGGTTCGTCCGGGACCGACGCCGAACAAGAACAAGGTGCCGGCGTTGGCGGGATGGACTTCGGCGACCTTGGGGTCGGCGACGAACACGCTCGCGGCGTCGCTGGACAGATGCAGCAGCCTGCCTGCCCCGGCCTCGAGTTCGAATCTTTGCTGGTGCTCCCCGGCCGTCGGCGATGGGGTGGCGGCGGCCATGGAGGCCGCGATCGCCAGTACGAGGGCAAAGCCGATGCGGCGCAGCACGGCGAGCGCGACGGCGGACATCAGAAGTGGAACTCCTTGCCATCGGCGGCGCCGCGATAGACGCGCAGGACGGTTCCCGGCTGCGGGGCGGGAACCTTGGTGAGCGCGTTCGAAACATCCGCGGCCCAGACCGGGCGGGGCGGTGTGTCGACGGCCAGGTGTGGCTCCTCTGCCGAGCGGACGGTGAGGGAAAGGTGGCCGATGCGGGCGGCGACCTGGACGCGTTCGGCTTGTTCGTCGGTCACTTCCAGAGTGACGGTGCGCGCGGTCTTGCCGTTATCGGCGCTCGGGTCGCCGCCTTGTGCCAACTGCTGGTCGATGGCGATGACGCGCACGTCCTGCAAGACGGTCTCCGCCGCGACGCGGCGGCCGGCCGACAGGCCGGCGTCCTCGATCGACTCGGTAAGGATCAGGTCCACCCGGTCGCCGGGCCAGATCAGGCCGGCGGTGCCGCTGATCGAATCAACGCCGACGGTGACCGCGCGCATGCCGGCGCGGAGGACGGCGGCGAGGAAGCCATGTTCGCCTGGCCGCAATACGTCTGCCGGACGCAGGATGTCGCCGGCGACGAGCGGGCGGCGGACCATGGCGCCTAGCAGGTTGCGGCGGGTCTCGGCGGAGTTGGGCACCGCGAGCGGCTGCCGGGCTGCTTCCGCGGGGCCGAGTTCTTTCTCGGTCAGGTCTTCCGCCTTCAGCAGCGTGCCGGCGCGGACGTCGCGTGCCAGGACGACGACGCGAAGCGTGGCGGTGATTGTTCCGCGATTGCCCTGGGCAACGCCGGGCGGATGGGCCGAGATCCAGGCGACCGTGCCAAATCCGAGCAAGCCGAGCGCCATAAGGGCGAACAGGGTGATACGGAGGATCATTGGTTGGGCATTTCCAGAATGCCGCCGGCGGCGATGGCGTGGCCGTATGGCAGCCTGGCGTTGCCGCCGCCTGACCGGGGCCGCCGCCAACGAACGCCGTGGCCTGCCCCGACCGAGGCAGCGGCTATGACCGAAACACCGGCGACCACCGAAACAGCAACGCGGAGTGGTGGCATCAGGCAGTGATGGTGGTACTGACGCACGGTGAGACCGGGGACGGCGCGGCAGGCAGGAAACATATCCGGAATGGTCGGCGCAGCAGCGTCGTGCGTCGCCGGGCAGACACGCAGCTTTGCTGCGGTGGACGATCCCTCATGCTGAGCCCAGGGGGCGAGGTGGCTGGGCATGGTGCTATGCCAGCCACCTGGTTGCGCCGGCGACATGCCGCCGCGATGGCCCCCACCTCTCGTCTTGGGTCGCGATCAGCCGGTGGTGAAATTGAAGCCGGCGAAGAAGGTCTTCAGCGTGTCGCCGAGGGTGGTGAATGCGGTGCCGATGGCAGCAACCAGCACGCCGGCGATGACGGCATATTCCACCGCGGTGACGCCGCGCTTGTCCGCCCGCAGCAGTATCCAGCAGGTCTTGAATGTCTCTAACATGGCTCCGTTCTCCTTCAACGCATCGGGTGAGGTTTCGGAGGTCCGAGGGCCTTCCGACCCGACGCAAGGAGAGTGAGCCGTAAAGTTTAACGGAGTATTGACGCCATGAACAAAAGGCACACTTCCGAATGAACATTCTGTAACGATTGCGCTTGTATTCGAAGATTAGGGAGCAATTGGCGATTTTCCTGGGAACATACTGTTGCAGTGCCGGTGCTCGGTCAGCCGGCACGGCAGACTCCAAATGGACTGGTGACGGCAGTTCAGACCAGACCGGCACGACATTCGACATGGCGGCAGGTGATACGCGGGAAAGATTAAGAATCTGCCAATGTATTTGACTGCGAGGCTGGTAATGCCTCTGACTTCAATGCTGAATCACCAGCGACTGGCTGCTGCTGAGTGTGACCGTCGGCATATAGGCAAAGCTGATCAGCGGGTACCAGACCAAGGTTGCCTGCACGGTGACGCTGCCGCCCGGCGTATTCGCCGGCGCGTAGCTTACCGTCACCTGGCATTGACCGGCTTCGGCCGCGCCCAGCGCGGGTGTCACCGCCGTAACGAAATGGCTGGTTATCGTGGGCCCGCTACTGCTGGCGCTATTGACCGCGGCATAGCGTATCGCCTGCGCGACACCATTGTTCAGCGCCTGCTGCGCCAGGTAGCAAAGCGCGACATCCAGCACGGTGAAGATCAGCATCAGCATGACAGTGCCGGCGAGTGCGAACTCGATCGCGGCGACGCCACGGCGGGCGTCGGTGCGGCGGCGAACCGTGCCGGTCATTGGACGCGGACCGTGGCAGTGACCGACAGCGGGATTGCCGTCGCGTCCGGCATACCGGGTGGCGTCACCGACGTGCTCGCGGCGATCGTCAGGTAGGTGGCGAGCGATTCCCCCGCGGGACAGGCGGTCGTGTCGGTTACCGCTGGTGGCATCTGCACGTAGCCGGAGGTGACGCAATAGAATGCGACCGCTGTCGTAATGGTTGCGGCGGGTGCGGCGGTGCCATACGCGGCGACCGCGGCGCTTTGTGCGCCTGCCAGGGTGGCACTGTTGGCGGCGCCCCAGGACGGCGCGGTCCCCTGGTTCGCCCAGGCGTAAAATGCCGCCGCCTGGATGGCATGGTCGAGCCGCGCCGCGGCCGTCAGCGCCATGCCGAGGCCGATCGTGCCGAGGCACATCGGCATCAGGACCAGCGAGATGGCCAGCGCCGCCTCGATGCTGACGACCCCGCCACATGCTCCGCGGATGTGCCGCTTGCCTCGGCGTTGCGGCCATGCGCCTGCGCTCTTCATTGGATCAGCGAGAGTTGGCCGGCCGAGGAACCGCCGATCGAGGCAGCGTTGGCGGAGATTGCGCCGGAGCCAACCACCTGCATGCTGTTGACCACAACGCCCATGGTATTGCCGGACGCGGCCGTCAGTTTGGCATTGTTATTGATATCCAGCGCGCCGCACGGCGCATAGAACGCGCCGCCCAGCGCCAGCGTGGAGCCGCCATTCATGCTGTTGGCAGGCGCGCTGCCCGAAGCAGGGCAGGTCTGCCAGACGACAATGCCGGCGGTCGGACCGGTGGTGGGCGCGGTGATCGTCGTGGATCCAGAATAGTTGGTCCACCCGAACGCGCCGGGTGTGCTGCCGGTCAGTACGAAACTGACCCCCGCCGCCTGGGTTATGACCGCGTTGTTGAAGGTCAGGCTGCCGTTGACGACGTAATAGGTGCCCGGAGCGAAGGTATCCGTGGTGGAGTTGCCGCCGATCGTCGTATTGCCGCAGAACACATTGGCGGACTGCGTGAACGAATAGGGCGTTGCCCGCCACGCGGTGAAGTTGCCGTTGGTGTAGTTGCATGCGCCCGGAGTGGGCGCGGTCATGTTGGACAGCGGATTGGCCTCCGCCGCATCTCCGTCGGTCGGCGCCGGCGTCATGGTATTGCTGCCGCTGTTGGACTTCGCCACGATTCCAACCGCCCCGATGCTCTTGGCCACCAGGCTGCCACTGTTCAAATAGATCGACTGCGACGCGTTCGAATCGCTGAATATGCCGCAGCCGGTCGCGGTGATGCTGCCCATGTTGTTCACCGCGATGGCGGGCGATGCCGAAGTGCTCAGCGCCAGGACGCAGGCGGTGTTCTGGACCGCAAGGCCGGAGGTGGCGCTGGCGCTCAACGTTGGGGCGGGCACGCCGACCAACTGGCTGAAGTAGCTGTCGGCCTTGCTGGTAAGCGTGACCGAGACGGTGGACCAGTTGGCGGCGACGGTGACATTCGGCGTCTGATTCAGCGTGCCGACCCAGCTTCCGCCGGTGACGGCATTCGCCGCGGCCAGCGCGGCGGCGGCGAACTGGGCCCCGGATGCGGTCTGCGCCGCGAGCAAGCGTCCCGCCCCCATCGCCGCCGCGTCGGTGGCGAGTTGCAGCCGGCTGGCCTCACGCTGCCAGATGCCATAATCGATCCCGACTCCGGCCGCGGCAACAAAGACCGGCAGCATGGCCGCGATCATGACCGCCACCGCGCCGCGCCGACGGTGCCGCGCCGCGGATCGTCTTCGCGTCATGCGTGCCCCATTTCAGGCGCACCTGTGCGTCGGAGCCAGTCAGCGCCGGCAATGCTTTCCGATCCGCTAACGGGACGGTTTTTCTCCCCCTTGCCGTTGCCATGGCAGGTATGACGAGACCGCAGACACGCTCGCCGGCAGTGCGGGGGCAGGTCGAACCGCCGGCCGGGATGCGTGCCGCGCCGTACCGTCCGCGACGCCCGCCAACCAGTGTCAAATCATGATCGTCTGCCCATCGGACTTCGCCGAGCGAACCAGGGCCTCAATGAGCTCGATCGTCTTCGCGCCGACATCGCCCGGCGAGAGGTTCTCGCCTGTCCCGCGCGAGAGATCGATCAGCCGCTCGACCGGTCCGGCGCAATGGTAATTCCATTCCCCCGGTGCCAGGGGAATCTCGCGCAAGCTGCCATCATGCAGTGCGAATTTGCAGCGATCGAGATCGACGTCGATGTCGGCAATCCCCTTGCTGCCGGCGATGGACAGCCGCAGCCGCGCACGGCCGTTCTCGGGCACCGACGCACCGCCGAACACAGAGCAAACCGCGCCGTTGTCGAACGTCACGGTCGCCGCGTCGTGCAGATCGATCCCTTCGTGCATAAAGCAGCGCGCGCTTACGCCGGTACAGCGCAGGCCGGTGAGCCACAACATCAGCGCGATCGAATGCGAAAGCTGACCATAGGCGAAGCCGCCGCCGGCCGCCGGGTCCTGCCACGTCGAACGTGCCGGGCGGAAGAATGCATTGTTCCAGCGCGCGAACCCGACTGCCCCGGCAAACACCGGCCGCGTCGCGGAACAAAACTGGCAACTCACTTGCTCGATCGCACCGACGGCGCCGCCACGCACCAGCCGGGCCACCTCGTCGAATTTCGGCAGATAGTGATACCCGTTGGCAATCAGCAGATGCCGGCCAAGACGTTGCGCGCGGTGCACCAGATCCCAGGCATCGGCGGGCGCGACCGTCATCGGCTTTTCGCACAGCACATGTGCGCCGGCCTCGAGGGCGTCGCGGGCGTGAACATGATGCAGGGCGTGCGGCGATGCGACGATCACCGCGTCCGGGCGGCGAGCCAGCACGTCGCGATAATCCTCCGACGCGAAGGCGAACCCGAAATGATCGCGCACCCGCCGGAGTTCGTCGGCGCCCAGCCGGCACACGCCGTCGAGTTCGACGCCGGCAAGACGCCGGAGGACGGGAATGTGGTTTTCGGCCGCGTACCAGCCGGCACCGATCACCGAAACCCTGATTCGCTGCATGACGTCTCCCTCGCTTTGAACCGGCGAAGATGCCGTTGGCCCTGAGTTGACGCAACGAGTTGACGCGACGAGTTGACGCGACGGTGGCGCCGCTCATGCCTCTGCTGCTTCGAGGTCCCAGGCCACGGTCGGATCGGGCGGTGGAATCGCGGCGACCAGGGCCTGTGTGTAGGGATGCCGCGGGTGGCGGATCACCGCCTCCACATCGCCTTGCTCGACGATGATCCCGTTCTGCATCACCGCCACCTGATCGGCCACCTGGTAGGCGGTGGCAAGATCATGCGTGACATATACCAGCGAAATGCCATGCTCTACGGTCAACGCGTACAGGTTCTGCAGGATCGTCGCACGCAGCGATGCGTCGACCATCGATACCGGCTCGTCGGCAACGATCACCCGCGGCCGCAACATCAAGGCGCGCGCCACCATCAGCCGCTGCCTCTGGCCGCCGCTGAGCTGGTGCGGATAGCGGCCGAGTGTCTCCGCCGGACGCAGTCCCACCTGGACCAGGGATGTCTCCGCCAGCGCATAGGCGGCGTTGCGTGTCGCCGCGAGGCCGAATTGCCGCGCCGGCAGGATCAGCATGCGGTCCACCGGATAGAACGGATTGTAGGCGGCGAACGGATCCTGAAAGATTGCCTGCACCTCGCGGCGAAACGCGGCATGCATTGCCCTGTCCATGCGGACGATGTCCTGGCCGCGATAGCGCACGGTCCCGGCGGTCGGGCGCAACAGTCCCAACAGCAGCCGGGTCAGCGTCGTCTTGCCGCTGCCGCTCTCGCCCACGACAGCGAGGATTCCGGGCGGATCCGACGGCAGCCCGAGCGTTACGCCGCGCAACGCAAGGCGGCGGGCACGGCCACCGAACGCCACCGTCACATTGTTCGCCTCAAGCAGCAATGGCCGGCTCCTGCGCATAGTGGCAACGGACGCGACGGCCGTCGGGCAGGTTTTGCTCGTGCGGCGCCTCTGCCTTGCAGCGCGCCGTCGCGAGCGGACAACGAGGATGGAAAGGGCAGCCACCCGGCGGGGCGAGCAAGGACGGCGCGACGCCGGGGATACCAACGAAGTGCCGCCGCCGGTCGAACCGCGGCAGGCTGGCGATCAGCATGCGGGTATAGGGATGCCGTGGATCGGCGAACAAGGCGCGCACCGGGCCGACCT
>Ga0335072_10003727_pt1 | contig 22822 bp, 17 predicted proteins | sample Lox_Sample_21_FD_206725 | JGI IMG/M metagenome (GOLD analysis project Ga0335072, IMG submission 206725) | Soil microbial communities from Loxahatchee National Wildlife Refuge, Florida, United States - Lox_Sample_2.1 | ecosystem: Environmental > Terrestrial > Soil > Wetlands | place: USA...
TCGGCGATATGCGGCAAAATGTGTTCCGCAACTGAGAGGTAGTATTCGGCCAGTTGCTGTTTCGTCGCTCCGCTTTTCTGATCCACAACCTTATTCGGGTGGGTAATTCGAAAGCCGTTCAACCCCTGCTTGCCAGGTTTGTCTTCGGGCTCGGGAAGGCTCGCGCCCTTCGCCGGATCAGAGATGTCCTCTGAACATTCGCATCGCTCGGCCGGGAGTTCGCGTTTGACTTCTCCTGGCGCCTTGTCTTCACGCAGCCCTTTGAAAGAGGCCTGTCGAATCAGGCCGTCCCGGGTCCACGCGGAGAATGAAATCTGCGCGACCAGATCCGGCCTGACCCACCTGCTCTCTCGCGGCGCATCCGATGGACGCTTGGCGAACTCCGGTTCCTTCTGGATAAGCGCGTCCAGGCGACTTCGCAAAGCACGGTGTGTTTCCTCTGAAAATCCTGTCCCACAGCGGCCCGCATAGCGCAGCTTGCCGCCGTCGTAGTAGCCGAGCAACAACGCTCCAATTCCGCGGCCTCCTTTTTTCAGCGGCGTGAACCCTCCGATCACAAATTCCTGCTGCAATCCGCACTTCATTTTGAGCCAGGTGTTTCCGCGACCCGATGTATACCTTGCCGAAGCCAGCTTCGAAACGATGCCCTCCGCTCCGAGTTCACAGGCCTTTGCGAATACCTCGCTTCCTCTGCCTTCGATGTGTTCACTCAGCCTCAGCGGTGAAGCGGATTCATTCCATGAGAAAAGGGATGAGAGCATCTCTTTGCGCTCCGCGAGGGGAAGCTTGCGGAGATTGCGGCCATTCAGATGAAGCAGGTCGAACGCGAAGAAAATAAGGTCCCCGTGCCTTCCTTCGGCGAATGCTGCCTGCAAGTCTGAGAAGTTGCTCCGCCCCTCGCGATCGAGCGCAACGACTTCGCCATCGAGGATGCAGTTCTCCGCGTCGAACTTCGCGGCGGCCCGCGCGAGCCCCGGCATCCGAGCCGTCCAGTCAAGACCGGTGCGCGTAAACAGGGTAGCTTCCTTGTGAAGGCTTCCGCGCTCCTTCTTCGATTGCACGTGGACCTGCATCCTGTAGCCGTCGAGTTTCAGTTCATGGATCCACTCATTGCCGTCGGGCACATTGCGAGCCTGCTGGGCCAGTTGAGGCGGGACGAAACCAGGGAATTCTTCTCGAGGCGCATCCTTCAGCACGCGTTGAACCGCTCGCTTTCGTTGACGGACTGCTCCCGCACCCTGGGCGGGAGGCGTCCGCCCGCTTTCACTGGCAGTCTCGAGGAGTCCCCGGTTCGAGTCCCACACATGATCCTTGCTCTCTTTAATTTGTTCGATCGTTCTTTGCGTGATGGCGCTGTTCGGGGCTTCGTCTGTGATTGCGGGTGCATCCTCGGGTTGAACGTACTCGTCCCTCTCCTTGATGAGCAGCCAGTTTGGCTTATCTGACCGTTCGTCCGGCTTGCGACGCATCCGAACGAGTACCCACTTGCCCTTCAACTTTTTCCCGTTCAGCTCAAATTTGAGATCGCCTTTCTCCAAGCCGTGCTCGACGTCTCCCAGCGGTTTCCACTCGCCGAAATCCCAAACCATGACGGTGCCACCGCCATATTGGCCTTTTGGAATGGTCCCTTCAAAGCCGCCATATTCCATCGGGTGATCTTCGACCTCGACGGCGAGCCGTTTATCGCCGGGAAAGTAGCTGGGCCCTTTGGCCACCGCCCAGCTCTTCAGCACGCCGCGCCATCCCAGCCGGAAATCGTAATGAAGCCGCGTCGCCGCGTGCTTCTGAACGACAAAAGGCATCGGAACGGAACCCTGGGGGCGACTGTGTTCCTGCGCATTCCCCTGCGGCTCCGGGGTGATCTCGAAATCGCGCATCGAACGATACCGCGCAAGCTGGCGGTCGACCGCTTTCGCGGATTCGGAACGCGATTTGGTTCGTGGGGACATTCGGCTAATGGTTGCCGGATTTTGCGGGGCTCCTGACAACGTGTTCTCAACTTATCGCGTTTTCGGTGGATTGACCATCATGAAGAAATGCCGTTGCCGGCGCGGGAAGCATTTGGTTCTATCCAGCACAGGTGTTTTCATTCAACGCGTGAAGGAGAGAAATTCCGGCACCAACAGCTCGGTTAGTTCCTTTCGATTTCGATTTGTCATGAGTTCGTGACCTGCGCCGGGCACAGGCATCAATTTCGTTCGAGCAGGGATCAACTTGCTTGCGGATTCGATTTCTGCAATGGAACCGAACCCGTCTCTTGTGCCGGAAACAAAGAGAGCCGGTGTCTGAAGGTCGGGGAAATGCCCGGTTCGAAGCTCCGCAGGCCTCTGAGGAGGATGCAGGGGATAGGAGAGCAGGAGGAGTCGGTCAACTAAGTTTGGTTCATTCGCAGCCAGGATCGAGGCCTGTCTGCCTCCGTAAGAATGACCGCCCAAAAAAATTCGGCCTTCAGTGCGTATTCGCATCGATTGGACAGCCGCACGCAATCCTTCCCGGTCCCGCTCCGCGCTTCCCCGTGGCGGTGGCCCGTGAGGCCGTAACTGGCGGAAGGGAAGGTCGCCGCGCAGCACAGTCAGCCCCACTGCACAGAATGCCTCCGCGAGTACCGTGAGCAGAAAAGATTGGCAGTTTGCCCCCGCGCCGTGCGTCAGAATCAGGCAATCTGATCCCGATGCAGGAGAGAGATGCAAGTAGCCACGAACCGGCGCCGCTTTATTGGAGGAGTCAATGAATTCGTCGAACATTGGCTCTTTCTTCCTTCAGCCCTATCCTTGCGCGTTTATCTTTCGCGGTGCAAGAGTTCCAGAGCGAGGCTGCTCCCAAAGGCTCAGATTCGTTGTTCCTGGCACGACACGGTGGATACCCTGACAACTCGGCCAATCGCCGGCAAAAAGTCCAACTCGATCTTCAACGGGACTACTTGCCCACCTCAAGGATCTGGAACGAGTGCGGAATCATTGGCGGGCGGGGTCCGCGCATCCACGCTGGCGCGCCCGGCGGCGGAGGCGGAGCCGTGGGCGATGCGGCCGGGACTGGACCGTACTCGGCCGTGATCAGGAAAATGTGGCCGGTCTTTGAATCGAGCGTCAGCGTTTTCGCCCGCGCCGGAGTCGGAACCGTCTGTTCAACAACGTAGTCTGTGGGCGAGTTTTCCTTGATAACCGTCAGCGTGCCATCACCCTGCGAACTGAAGGTCTCCATCGTCTCTGGGTTGAACGTGACTCCGTCGCATCCGTTTCCAATGGGCAGATCGGTGATGATGTGGCCGTCGGTCGCCGACAGAATGACCATGTTCTTGTTCTCACGGCAAGCGGCAAACAGAATGTTGTTCTTCGCGTCGAGGGCCAGGCCGGCGCATCCGCTTCCCTTGCTCGACACATCGTATTTGCGAACCATCTTCATCGTGTTCGCGTCAATGACGGCAATCGCGGCCTTGTCTTCGATGTCGACATAGATCTTGCCATGGCCGTCTGTGGCAGCCTGCTCCGGCGCGCCGCCGATGTCGATGGTGCCGAGAATCGATCCACCTTTGTCGTCGAGGACGGTGATATTCGGCTCTGCGTGGCTAAGGATGTAGAAGTGGTGATTGTAGGGGTCGTTCAGATAGCCGTCTGGATGGCCCTGGACGTCGATCTTTTTCAGGATGGCGAAGGTCTTGGCGTCGAACATGGTCACAGGGTTTGAAGTGGCAAATCCGTGTCCCGTCTCCGTGTCGACTGCTCCGCCGTGCGCACTCGTGCCGGGAATATCTCCCACCTGGACCAGCGTGTCGAGGTTAAAGACACCGATGTGCCCGTCAGGACCGGAACGGGCAACATACAGGTTGCGGCCGTCAGGGTCTGCCGTCACATAGTCGAATCCACCATCGCCGCCGACCAATTGAATCTTCAGGACCTTGTACGGTCCGGTTTCCTGTGCGGGTGCCAGGACTGCAAGCGGCAACGCAGCGGCGAGCGTAACAGCAGCGAACCATTTCGAGTTCATGGTGGAATCTCCAGTGAGCTGCCTCGCAGCCCGATCTGCGGCCCGGATCATTGTGCCAACCGAATGCCGCTTTTCCTTCGGAATGAGCATACGCGCCGCAACCTTAATCCTGGGTGAACGCGGCTGGCCGTTTCGTTTCGTTACACTGGAAAGACGGCATCTCGGAGCCAGGTCCGCTGTGCAAACGACCGGCCCTGGTCCGCGACCCACTGGTTTTCATGTTTATCGACGAAGCCAAAATTCGCGTCAAGGCCGGCGACGGCGGCAACGGCTGCATGGCCTTCCGGCGCGAGAAGTTCGTGCCCCGTGGAGGGCCCTCAGGCGGCGACGGCGGCCGTGGAGGCGATGTCATCATGGTGTCGTCACAGCGCCATAACACGCTCATCCATTTCCGTTACAATCCCGAGCATAAGGCGCAGCGAGGCGAGCATGGCATGGGCTCCAACTGCACCGGGCAGGATGGCCGCTCCATCATTCTCCAAGTCCCTGTCGGCACCAGCCTGTACGACCAGGAGACCGGCGAACTGGTCCACGATTTCAAGGAGCCCGACGAGCAGTTGGTTGTCGCCAAGGGCGGCCGCGGCGGACGCGGCAACCAGCACTTCGCCACCAGCACACATCAGGCTCCTCGCGAGCATGAGTTGGGGCGATCCGGCGAAGAGCGCAGCTACCGGCTGGAGTTAAAGCTCCTGGCAGACGTCGGCCTCGTGGGCTATCCCAATGCCGGCAAGTCCACACTCATTTCCCGCATTTCGGCCGCCAGGCCCAAGATTGCTGACTACCCTTTTACGACTCTCGAACCGAATCTCGGCGTCGTGACCGTGGGCGAGGAACCGCAGCAGGAATCCTTCGTCGTCGCCGACGTGCCCGGACTGATCGAAGGAGCGCACCTTGGTTCGGGTCTGGGCACGCAGTTCCTCCGCCACATCGAGCGCACGCGCCTGCTTGTTCACCTTGTCGACGTGTCGGACGCCTCCGGCCGCCCTGATCCGGTCGAGGATTTCAAGGTAATCAACAACGAACTGGCGAGCTTTGGAAATGGACTCGATGAGAAACCGATGATTGTCGCCGCCACCAAGATCGACGCCGCCAATCCTGACAAGCTGAAAAAACTAAGCGCCTACGCCAAGCGCCGCAAGCTCGAGTTCCATGCCATCTCAGCCGTCACCGGCGAAGGCATAGACGAATTGAAGTGGGCACTGGCCCGTCGCCTCCGCCCTGTCGAGATCGAAGCCTGACGCTGGCCACCCAGGGCTTCGATGCTCGCCTCTCCCTCGCCTCTACCGCCCTCGGGCCGATGACAAAACGGCAACGTCAGAGTTGGCAGTAACTCACTCAAAACTGCGTTGCGGCCCCTGAAATCGATGAAGAAGCCTCCTTATCTGTGTAGTTAGCATCTGGGAGTGCCTCGGCGACTATGCATAAGCCGCACACCCAGCTACAATCCTCCGCGTGACTAGAGAACGTTGGGCTCAGATTGGAATCACGATTCAATTCCTTATCGTCGTGAGGACACTGGGGGAGATCTTCCGGCTTAGGCACATTCATGGCACGACCTTCTCGGCTACGGTCGCTATGCCGTATGTCGGCGGCGCTTTAATAGCTGCTTGCTGTTGCTGGACAGGAGTGATCTTGTATTTCTTCCGACGCTATACGCTGTGCGGCTGGACTGCGCTAGCGACAATCGTCATTCTACTGGTGTACAAAATTTCCATGATCGGCTGGTGATGGCGGCCCACTGTGACGATGATCCGAAAGGCGGCAGACTATCCTGGGTCAATGAATGACGATGAGTCAATTGAGTTATCAGGATGGATACTGCCGACTGTCCCATTCTAACTGCGTTCTTTGTGGATTTCAGAAGTCGCTACACCATGGCCCTTTCCTTCACCGTCAGGTACTGATTCAAAACCGAAGACGTCAACAGCTCTGGATTCAGATCGAGTGTGAGCGCGCCCTGTTCGTGCAGACGCGCCAGAAGCAGTTCTCTTCGCCCCGCCATCTCCTGCGCCGCGGTCGCGCGAAACATCTGTTCCACGTTCTTCGGCCTTGCTTCGGCAATGAGATTGACCTCAGGCTGAGCCATGGCAACGAACAACAGCACGTGACGCCGCAGCAACTGAATCGCGCCGTCAATGACCTCGGGGCGCATTGCCGTTTCAGCCAGGTCCGTGATCCACAGGATCAGCGCGCGTCGCGGTTGCAGGCGATTCAGCGTCGCCGTGGCCCGCAGGTGGTCGGCTTCGCTGCCTTCCGCCCGCACCTGCGACAGAGATTCAATCAACTGGCGCAGATGTGCCGAGCCTCGTCCCGGTAAAACACGCTGCTGAACCGTTTGTCCGTAAGCAAGCAGCCCAACGCGGTCGCCGGAATACAGCGCCAGTTGCGCCAGCGAAACTGCCGTCGTGCAGGCATAGTCGAGTTTCGAGTGAATGCGCACACCCGGCTCAGCGACGGGCAGCGCCGATCGCTTGCCGGCCAGCGCCACGCGCGATCGCATCAGCCTGCCGCAGTCCAGTACAACCCATACCGGCTGGCTGCGCTCGGTCTGATATTGCCGCGTGATCAGGCTGGCGCGTCTTGCTGTGGCTGTCCAGCAGATGTCGCGCAGGTCGTCACCCTCGCGATACTCGCGCAGGCTTTCAAAGTCACGGCCCAGCCCGCGCTGCCTGGCCAGCCGCAACTGCAGATCGATTTGCCGGCTGCGGGCCAGAAAGATCTGCTGTTCTTCGCCGGTGCGCAACGCCGGGTACACGCGAACTGTCTGCGTCAGTGGCGCCTTGGCCCAGCGCTCCGCCAATCCCAGCGGCGAGCGGTAGCGAACGTAGAGCCAGCCCGCTTCGGCGTCGCCGCGCTCCTGCGGCTCGATGCGATAGCGAACCGACGCCGGCACGCGGGGAAATACGGTAACTCGATGTACGCCCAACTTTGCCGTCAGCTCAGGAGGCAGGTCATCGACAAGGCGGCAATCGAGAATGACACGGCTGTTGTTCTCGACCGTGACCTCAATTTCCGATTCGCTGTCGAGCGCCGGGGCATTAGTCCACACCCGGCCCGCCGTCAACTCTGCCGCATGCGGCAATCGCACCCCGTCAACCCACGCGGCCAGCAGCACCAGCGCATCCCATGCGAGCATTGAGTAACTCAGCCTGCCGTCCCAGAAGCCGGGAATGAGCAGAAAGAAACCCACGATCAGCAGGCCGATGGAACGCCCGGTCAGCGCGAATCCCCACCGGCTGCGGCGCTCGCATGCGGCGCGCACCGGCTCCGGATGGAGCGAAGCGGAAATCATTTTCTCGGTACCGCGACTGCGGCAACCACGTCGGACAAAACGCGGTCGGCGTCGAAACCTTCCAGTTCCGCTTCCGGCTTGAGGATGACGCGATGGCGCAACACCGGCTGCACAGCGCGCTTCACGTCGTCTGGAACGAGATAGTCGCGGCCATCGAATGCGGCCGTGGCCTGTGCCACGCGCATCACGCTCAATGCGGCGCGAGGACTGGCTCCCAGCAACAGCGTCGGCCACTCGCGCGTGCGGCGTGCCAGCGAAAGGATGTAGCCGTAAAGCTCCGGCTCAATACGGATCGAGCGAACCTCAGTGCGCGCTGCGGCCAGCAGGTCAACGGGGATCGGCGAAATCACGACGTCGTCCAGCGGGCTGGCGCCTGAGCCGGCATGATGACGCTCCAGGATCTGCAACTCTTCTGCTTCAGACGGATACGCCACCCGAATCTTTATCAGGAAGCGGTCCAACTGCGCTTCCGGCAGGGGATAGGTCCCCTCAAAATCCACCGGATTCTGCGTTGCAAACACAGTGAACCACCCGGGCAGCGGACGCCGCTGGCCGTCGATCGTCACCTGCCGTTCTTCCATGCACTCCAGCAAAGCAGCCTGCGTACGCGGAGGCATGCGGTTGATCTCGTCCACCAGCAGAAGATCGGTAAACACCGGTCCAGCATGGAAGGTGAACGAGTCCGCACCCGGGCGCAGGATGGTGGTACCGAGAATGTCGGCCGGCATCAAATCGGGCGTGGCCTGCACGCGTTGAAAGCCGAGGCCCAGCAGCCTTCCCAGCGACTTCACCATCAGTGTCTTGGCGATTCCCGGCACGCCTTCAAGGAGCGCGTGTCCCTGACAAAGCACAGCGATCAGGATCTCTTCGATCGCTCCGCTTTGTCCCGAAATCACCCGGCCTAACTCGGTGCGAGCCTGCTCGATAAGCTGACGCGTTGCCCGCAGCGCTGATGCGGATGCCACGCTCGTGGTGTCCATAACGTTGGTTTCCTGATGGCCTTCCTGGCTCATGAAGCCCTTTCCTGGCGAGTAGATTGATCCTGAGATTTCGTATCCTGTGCGGCCGGCATTGCTGCGGCAGCAAGCTTCTCCTGGTGCAAATGGAGCTTCTGAATCAACTTTAATGCCTCACGCGGCTCAATGGTCTCTGTCCATGACGCCTCTTCGCATGCGGCCAAATCGGCCTCGAGAGCGCCGTCAGCTAGAGGAAAGCGCCGGCGGATCGTTTCCGCCAGTTCCTGCGCGTTTATGGCGGTGGGACGCAGCCCGCAGAGCCGCAGGCTGAATCGCCTGAATCGCTCAAGGGCGACTGCAACCGCAGTAGAGGACGCGCCGGCATTGCGATACAGCGAACCGAGAGCTTCAAGAAATTCAACAGGAGCAGCCCGGGCAGGTTGCGGCAACTCGCGGACCGGCCCACTGCGGCGGCTGAAACTGAAGACAATCAGCAATCCCAGCACCGGCAGCCCCGCGCGCAACAGGTTCAGGGCGGGCCCTGCAGCGTAGCTCCACTGCGAGCGCACGTCGCCGTGCAGGGATTCATCCCAATAAAAATGGTGACCCTGCATGGGTCCAATTGAATTCAGCAGCAGGTCAAGGTCATTGGCCCGTGCCAGCGAGGCGTTTTCGAGCGGCGTGGAGCTGGCCCACCACACAATATGGCCCTTGCCGTAGTTGTATTCCACGACCGCGGGCTGCCCTGCGCAGCTGTACTGGATGCGCTGGTTCGGATTGCCGACCTGCCACGTCGCTTCGGGCACCATCCAGACCTCGCCCGAGCCCGCAAGCGGGTCCAGTCCCTCGGGCTCCAGTTTGCAAGCTGCGAAGCTGAATTCCCGAGGAGTGTCTGGCATCCCCCCGGGCAGAAGGAATCCGCCCCAGAACCCCGTGGCAACCACACGGCCGCCGCGCTCCACGATCTCGCGAACTGCATTCAGATCGCTCCGCTCGCGGCTGAAAGGCTCGGCGAAAATCACCACCGTATCAGGACCCGCAATGGAAGCCAATTCGCTCAACGGCCGTTCCCAGCGCTCAATTGGATAGTTGGCGCGCAGCAATGTTTCATATGCAGCGCGAGCACCGTGCTGTCCGGCCAGGTACGACGAGGGAAGCCGATTGTCGTTTCCGCTGGAGCCCGGCAGCAGAAATCCCATCAGCACGGCAAGGCACATGGCGATACCAAGGCACCAGAACAGCAAGCTTCGATCCTTGGCGTCGAGCGAATTAAGAAAAGTCATGCCGCGCCGCCCTCTGCGTGCTCTGCCGCTCCGCCTCCCGCAATCAACGCCCTGGCAATCTGCTCGGCCGCATGATAATCGCCTTCGGCGGCAACCCTTCCGCCATACCAAGTGCGTTCAAAACTCCCGGTGAGCTGCGCCAGGCCAGCTCGCCGTGGATCTTCTTTGGCGACCAACGCCAGGTATTCCCTTGGAGTACGTGCCCGGTCTGCCGGCCACATCCGGCGTGATTCCAAACGTGAAATCGCCGCCCAATAGACGAAGTGGATCGCGTCTCGCCAAAGACCCGAGGCTGCGGCCTTGCGCGCATCGTCAAGCCACAACTGCCAATCTCGGGCCGACGCTGCGCCGGCGGCCGGCGGGGGTGCGTCCGGCACAAGACGCACGCGCCACTTGCGCTCCAACTGCATCACCCCCCAGACGAGTCCCACGCAGACAGCCAGGATGAATCCCGCTACCACCGCGCGCCCCACCCAGGCCGAATGCGCCTGCAGCCTGGCCGCGCTCTCGATGAGACGGTTCAGCCAATTACCGACTTTTTCGAGGACTGTCTGGCGCACCGTTGTCGTCTCCAGTCCGCGAAAATCACGGCCGGCGAGCACTTCCTGCATGACGGCGCGTTGCTCGCCATGCTCAGGTGCCGCAGATTCTGCGCTTGATGCCTGCGCAAGATCGGCGGCGAGCCGCTTCTCGGCATCCTGCAGCAGCTCACTGGTTGTTGGCGGCGCCGGGGTTTCAACCGCTCCTGACTTTGCAGTTTTACCGGCAGCCGCTTTCGGTGCCGGCTGATCGGGCTCTTCCGCCTTCGAGATCAGAACTCGCAGCCAGCCATACCGTATCAACCTGCGCTCGGCATTGGGTCCGGCTCCCACAGGGATACGATCATCCGGCCCAACGAGCATGGGATCGCAAGTCTTCAGATCGCGCGCCCTGACGCAATCCGCCACAAGTGACGAGAGCGCCGTCAGGTGCTGACGATATTCATCCAGCGTTGCGTCGCGCCAGCGTCCTGAACTCTGGGTACTTGGAATGACGTGAATCTGCGCAAACAGGAGCGGGTGAGTCAAAGTCAACGCTACGCAGATGGCCAGTGCCTTCGAACGGCAGATTCGACCAGCTCTCTGGCCCCACGTCAAACGGTGCAGCTGATCATTCATTCACTCTCCCCGGCTCCGGAATCGAGGAGTCCGCAGCCGTTTCAACGGGTATCTCAAGGACGGGCTCGAAAGATGGTGCGGCAGGAGGGGGCGGCGTCAACCCTGCCGACTGCATCATCCTCTCAATATCAAATCCCTCGTTTCGTACCCTCTGGTCATAGTAGAAGAGTGTGAGGCCGGTAGCGTAAATGGGAGCCACAAATGTGTTTGTGAAAAACGCAACGATCTGCTGGAGGGCGCGAATGCCGACGGGTAGAACTCCGTGATGTTGGACGGTCGCAATAATAAAAAACAGCTGCGTGACGAGCGCCAGTCCGATCTGAATTGCAAGCACCAGTAAACCCAACACAAAGATCCGTCCGCGCGCTCCTTTGCTGAGATCAATGCTGCGCCGGATGGCTTGCCGGGCCCTCAGGCCCTCGACTACGCAGGCGGGCACCGCAAGGGAGTAGCGAAGCCCCATAATGATCGCGTAGATAATCGCACCCAGCAGCAATATCGCAAAGATGAACGACGCCACCCCGAAGATAAGCAAGGCATTCATGTCGGGCGAGGCGCCGTGGTGGCGGAGCGCACCCTGAGGACGCAGGTAAAAGACGGCCAACGCAAGATATGCGATATAGAGCAGAACGCAAGGTGTCCATACCCTGAACGCCGTAATCGTCATCAGCCAGAGGTAACGCCCCAATTGCGGCAGGATACTGGAATAGGCGCCTCGGATGGTGGCCGGCTCGCCGAGATGCACCCAGGCTACAGCGCGGTTGTTGGCAGCGACCGCTAGGCCCCCACAGATAAAAATCGCGATCCAGAGCACCAGCACTCCGATTCCCGTAGCCCAGACCAGTTCTCGGATCATATGTTCCGCGCGCATCCATTCCTGAATCCCGATTTGGATCAGGCTCAGTACGAGCAGAACCCCGGCATACACTGCCGCGATGCCTGCAAACAGGAGAAAATTCTCGCGATAGAGTTGGGCGGTGCGATCAAGAATCTCGCCGAGCGTAAGAGGGCGCAGGTTTGTTTCCATGCTGAGTCCTTAATAGTGGCAGCGGAGGGCGCTTGCCGGGATACTAGCACAGCACCAAACGACTCTGCTTGGCAAGAATCTGTGCCGGAAGCCTTTCTTTACAAATAAGTAACTAACAGGCGCGCTTGCGTTACACTGGACTCCCGCGCGATGGATCCGCCTAAGCTTCCAGTCAATGAACTCGCCCGAGTTTGCGCCGGTTCTGGAGACGCAATCGAGTGGCAGGAACTCCTGAGGCGGTGTGCGCCACTGGCATCACTTGTCGCGGCCCGCGTTTCGCGGATGTGGCTCGGCACCGTAACTCCAACAACTGTCGACGAGATCGTTCAGGAAGTCTTTCTGAAGCTGTGCGAGCAGGAAAGGCGAATTCTGCGGGACTTCAAACCGCGGGGAGAGGATTCGTTCCTGGGGCTCGTCCGGACCGTCTCGGCCTCAGTCGCCAATGATTACTTCCGCCGCCAGTATTCGACCAAACGGGGTGGCAAGGCAGTAACGATTGCGTTCGATGACAGCCCCAATTCCGATATCCAGCCAGGATCGACTTCCGGTTCCGATATGCACAAGGCTGTTCTCTTCTCAGAACTTGACCGCAAAATGCAGGCAGCTCCAGAGATCGTGAGCGAACGGGATCGGGCGGTTTTCTGGTTCTATTATCGCCAGGGGCTTACGGCCGAGGAAATCGCAGCCCTGCCGACAATTGACCTGTCTGCAAAGGGAGTAGAAAGTGCTTTGCGGCGCATCACAACCTGGCTTCGAAAGGAATTGGAGACTCGGAAGCGCGAAAGCCCGGCAGATCCGGTCAATCGTACGGGCTAGGCGCAAATCCTTGTTGATGGCGGCAAAGGAAAGTGCCACCGGTTTTCGATAAGTTGAGTGGAACCATGTCTGACGATTTGAAGTCGAACCGATCGGCCGACCCCCGCGATTTCCCTCAGGAAAGCGCACTCGGCCGCGCCTTTGAGGCCCTTGTCGCCGCAGGAGGCACCGGGGAATCCGCTGCCATTCCCGGCGAAGGCACACACTGCCCGGATCCCGGCGAGTGGCTCCGCCTCACCGGACATGAGACATCCACCGCTGAATCGATGGCCCTCCTATCGCATGCCTCGTCATGTCGGGAATGCCTGAACCGGTTCAGCGCAAGCCGGAGAATCACCGCAGAGGACGTTTCCCCCGACGAATCGGAGGAACTGGGCCAGTTCGCCTCGTCCTCACCTCAGTGGCAACATCGGCTTGCCGTCGAGCTCGCTAACTCCCCCCGGCCTGCGAATCGCAGATGGAAGCCGGGACTGCTCGCCTGGGCCGGCGCATTGGCAGCTTTCACGGTGATTCTTGTGGCTGGGCTCGTCTCATGGTGGCGTTATGAGAATGCCCCCTCAAGACTCCTTGCCGAGGCCTATACTCGATCCCGTACATTCGATTTGCGCGTTCCCGGCGCGGCTTTCGCTCCCGTCATCCCGGAACAGCATCTGCGTGGAGGAACTGCCGATCGTGAATCACCGGATCTTCTGACCGCTCGTGCCGAAATTGAACGAAATCTGGAGCGATCTCCTTCAGACCCGCACTGGTTGCAACTGGAGGCCCGCGCCGATCTCCTTGGAGAGAAGTACGATCCGGCGATTGATATCCTCGACAGATTGCTCGCTGCTGGGCCGGTCACGCCTGATTTGCTCGCCGACGATGCCTCAGCGTATTTCCAGCGCGGGACAGCGACCGGCAGCGAAAATGACCGCGCCACGGCACTCGACTACCTGCGTCGCGCCGACGAACTGGCCCCCGGTGATCCGGTCATCCTGTTCAACGAGGCTATCGTGATGGAAGACCGCGGACAAGTGATGAATGCGGTCGAGACCTGGAACCGCTTCCTCAAATTCGAACGCGATCCGCGCTGGAAAGAAGACGGGCTTCGGCGGTTGAAGGCGCTGGAACAAAAACTCGACAAGTTACAGACGCATTCGAGCCGCATGGAAAGGTACCTCGCGACGCCGCAATCCATGCGCGCCCTCGCAGCGGATGCGACCGCGCTCTCGCGCATTGACGAAGAGCTTTCGAGCACGCTTCTTCCCAAACTCCTCGACGCCGCCTTTCCGCTTCCGGCCGTTCGCTCCCGGGGATCGCCATGCGGAGAGAAATGTTCCGCTGCGCGTACCTTGCTCGACGCTCTCGCCACTTCGCTTATTCGCAACCATCAAGATCCTTGGCTGCACGACTTCCTTCCTTCACAAATCCCCGTCGTAAGCAATGATTATCCCGTCGCAGCTCATGAGTTGAGCGAAGCGATCGCTGCCGACATGCGCGGGGCCTACCCGCGTGCAGCGCAATGGGCCTTGCAGAGCCGCGAGCTGTTTCACCGCCTCGGCGATCTCGCGGGCGAAGACCGAGCCGACGTGGAACGCATCTATGCTCTCCAGCGTTCCTACACCCTCGACGCCTGCCACCATGCGGCAGAAGCATTGCTAGCGCAACGCAACCAATTCCAATGGATCAGGGCTGACGCCACCACGCTTGATGCGGGCTGCAACATGAGTCCCGGCACCGCGGCGGCAGACAACCCTCTCGCTGAGCGGGGCGTCGATCTGGCTCAGGCGCATCATTATGACCTCCTCGAAATGCGAGCGAGGAATGCGGCAGCAGCAGCAGCAGTCGAGTCCGGAGACCCGGAAACAGGCTGGCGGTTTTGCATTCAGAGCTTGCGGCGCTTCTATTCAGGCGACTACCCGCCGTTCCGCGCCGCAACCATCATGGCCGGGCTTGCGCTGATTGAAGACAAGACACCACGCAGACAGCTGGATCTGCTCGTGAATCGAGAGACGCTGGAACTCTTCGAGCTTTCGCAGAATCGCGCCATCATTGCGGAACAGCGGGTTGCACTGATTCGCGCGGCGATCCGCGCCGGAGCTCTCGAAGAAGCTGAAAAGCAGATGGCAATCGCCAGGACCTCTGACTTTGCCCCGGAGAAGAACGGGCTGGAGGGCATCAGGGCCGAGAGTGAGATCGCCATGGCAGGACTCTACCTGAATCGGCGCGATTTCGGCGATGCGGCCCACATGCTCGATGATGCGCGCGATCACATGATTGGCGAGGACAACTCCCTGCAGCTCCGGGACTATGCGGCGGAACGAGGGGAGCTTGAACTGGCGCTCGGTCATCCCGAAGCGGCTGAACCCGCGTTGCACTCGGCAATTCTCGAAGAGGAACTTCAGGCGCGAGGCGCCGGTGAAGAGAACATCGTTTTTGCGCGCGAAAATCGCAAATTGTATGCCGTGCTGGCTGCCGTTTGGCTGGCCGAAAAGCGTCCGGCGATCGATATCCTGGCGTTATGGGAGCGGTACAGGTTGCGCATTGTCGGTGAACTTGTGCCGGCCTGCCCTGCCAGTCGCCTGAATTGTCTGAAGACCCGGCTCGAACGCGGACTAGCTGCCGATTTCCATGATCCGGATCGGGGAGTGCTGATCGGCCAGATTGTCCTGCGCGATCGCGTACTGCTGTATCACGCCGACGCACATGACGTGATTTGGAGCCAGAAGCCAATCCAACAGGCTGACGTGATGGCGGCCGCGGATTCGCTGGAGCGCGTCACCAGTTCGCCGGCCACTTCGCAGAAGTCGGTTGACCAGGCGGCAAGTCGCGCCGGCAGCCTGCTCCTTGCCGGCCTCCCCAATTCGGCCTTGCAGGGCAGCCTCCTGCTGCTAGAGCCCGATCCGCTGCTCGGCAACATCCCCTGGGCGGCAGTGGAAACAAAGCAAGGCCCCATCGGCCTGCGTTTCGCTCTTGAGGAAGCACCATCCGTGCTCTTGAACGGGGTGACCGCGGGACACGGGGACTCGCTTCAAGATTCATCCGATCGCCCGCTCGTAATCGGCGCATCCGACGGGGCTGGCGGAAGCATCCTTCTGCCGGAGGTTCTAAAGGAAGCCCGAACTGTAGCCTCCCTTGAGATAGACCCCAACATGCTCCTGGCCCGACAAGCCACGGAACCGCAGGTAGTTCAGAAATTGAATTCGGCGTCCATCATCCACTTCGCCGGCCACGCCGCGCAGTTTGACGGCGCGACGCGGTTGCTCCTCGCGCCGACCGGTTCCCCGATTGACCGTCCATATCTAGACAAGAGTGTTCTGCTCAGGAATCCTCCCAGGCATGCGAAGCTGGTGGTTTTCTCAGCATGCTCCACTGGAAAAAGGGAAGCGGGCTGGAATCACGGTATGGGAGATATTGTAGACACGCTTGCGTATCTGGGCGTTCCTGAAGTCGTGTCCACCCGCTGGCAAATTGATTCCGCTTCAGCAGTTTTGGTGATGGATTCTTTTTACCGCGGACTGGCCGCCGGACGGACGGTACCGCAAGCCTTGACCGCTGCGCGTTGGGCGCTCATCCGGGATGGGCGATGGAAACACCCCTACTACTGGGCGGCCTACTATGCTTCTGGAATCGGAAATACAAATGTTCGCGAGGTCTTTCATGGGAACAGCAAGTAATCCGGTCACCTCTGCTTCACGCCTTGATGTTGTTTTCGATGGAACATGGGTGTTCGTGCCGAGCATCGATGCCGCCGGGATGATTCTCGGGATCGAAGTGTATTCGCCTTCCTGCGGCCATCCGCATGGCGGAACCTTCAATTTCAACATCAACCCTAATCCATGGCCTACGCCTCCCCAGTTCTATATGCTCGATAATCACGGCCATATTCTCTTTATTCAACGCGCGGTGGGTTCGCGCGCCGGAATGAACATCTCGGCTATCGATAAGACCATCAATCAGTGTGTCGCGGCCCGGCCCATGGGGAGCAATTGGGATCTGATGATCTCGATTCCCGCCGGTCCGGACAGCTGGGCATCGGGTGATTCCGTTGTGCCGCAAGCGACAAATCCGGCAGGGCAAACCGTTCCCTGCTTCAGCGGCACCGACGTCCCAACCGGGCAGGTTTCGTCGCTTCAGACGCTGACTTTCAACGGCGTAACGGCCGTGGAGCTCTGTGGTGCGCCGGGTAAATTTCAGGCCACGATCCCATCGCCCTTCAAAGGCGGGTCGCTGATCTTTGAGGGCGAAATCCCCTATATCCCCACACTACTCCATGAGCGATCAGCCGTGTCTGCGCTCGCCAATCTGGCTGGCCTGGATCTCTCACTGGATTATCCATTACCGTCGAGCCTGAGTTCGCAGCCCGCTCCTGGACAGGTGGTGGCTCTCAACAGAACGGGGGGAAATTGCGGCCACTCTGTGATCGTGCTCCCTTGAGCTGAAAACCCCCGGCTCTAATCGAGCCGCTGAATTTGTATTCCTTCCGGCAGCTTGATCTGGAACTCCTGGTCGGTCAGCTTCATATTTTCTTTTACGCTCTCGACCGTAAGCACGATCTGGTCACTGATGAGAGGGAGCTTGATGGTGATCACAGAAGGATATTTCAAACTCCCGAAATTCTGGTACGGTCCGTAAAAAACCTGGGATTCCAGGTTGCCGTCACTGTCATACAAGTCCTGCTGATACGGAAGCAGATCGTCTCGGTGGAAGGTTATGACCCGAACCAGCGCCATTTGATGACTGACGGGATTTGGATTTTGCCGCATCACCGTGAGCACATATTCCGGCACCGTGAACAGATGTTTCTTGGCAGCGTCTTCCACAGTCTCGGAATCAGCGGCAACGGTATAGTACTCGTCCGGCTCCAATCCGCTGACTACCATTGCATTGTAGAAAAACTTCGGTCGCAGGTTCTCAAGCTGGCTGGCCGATTTCTTGTGCAGTTCCGCCGGACCTTCGACGGCTTTGTTCTTCGACGGGATCCACAGTGTGAAGGTCTTGCCATTGCTGGTCATGTCGAACATGCGCGTGCCCAGCACCGGAACCTGCCCGTAAACCCGCAGCATCTCCGGCTTCCGGACCAGGATGATTGCCGGAAATTCGTGGATATCTTTCTCGATGCCCTCGGCAGTTTTCAGCTCGCTGGCCTGGATTTCGACCTTGGCGTCGAGGCTGTCAAATGCGGCCCAGCGCTGGTTAAGCCTGTCGACAAGCTGCTGCGGGGTCACGGTCTGCACAATGCTCGGCGCTTTAGGAACCGGAAGATGACGCAGGTGAAACAGACATCCGGTGAGAAGAATCAGCGGAAGAGAAAGAATCGCGGCAGAAACTCGACGACTTGTCTTCACCGGTCACCCGCCTTCTTGACGGCCTTCCGGTATCCCGCAACGTTGCGGGAGTGTTCTTCGAGGGTGCTGGCAAACATCGAATGGCCCTGCGGATTGATTCCCGCCGCCACGAAGTAAAGGTAGCTCGTATGGGCTGGATCCATCGCAGCCCGAAGCGACCGAATTCCCGGATTGGCTACCGGTCCGGGCGGTAATCCCGTATGAAGATACGTGTTGTAAGGGGTGTTGCGCTTCAGATCGCTCTGGTGAATTGCGCCGTGCCAGTCGCCTTGAAGTTCCAGTCCGTAGATCACCGACGGATCCGTCATCAGCGGCATGTGCATGGCAAGGCGGTTTTCAAACACGCTCGCGACCAACGGCCTTTCCGAGTCCACCGCCGTTTCCCGTTCAATCAGCGACGCCAGGGTGACAATCTCGTGTATGTTCTCTTTCAATCCCAATTGCGCCGCCACTTGCCTGAATCGCCGCACCATGGTCGTAGTGATCTGTTGCGGAGTGGCATTGCCGGCAAACCGATACGTGTCCGGAAAGAGGTACCCCTCAAGGCTCTTTGCACCTGGGTCCAGGTCAGCGATCAGGCCCGTCTGGCTTGCTTGTGCCTCAAGAAACTGTTCCCGCGTGGCAAGGCCTGCCTGCTCGACTTTGGCCGCAATGTCAAAAATGCTCGAACCCTCCGGTACAATCACGGTTTTCGTGAAAACATCCCCACGCTGAATCCGCGAATACACCTCCGTCACCGAAGCCGGGTGGTCAAATCTGTACAATCCGGCCTGCAACTTCCCGCGTTTCCACAAGCGCACAAGATCGAACGCAAACTGGCTGCGGATTACCCCTGCAAACTCCAATTGCTGTCCGAGACGAATCGTTGTGGAGCCGGGTGCGAGCTCAATCACGGTCGCTTTACCGGGCCCGTAAGGTGTAAAGATCAGCCATGCCGCTCCTCCCGCTGCAATCAACAGAAGAAAAAGCGTCGCCAGCAAGGTTCCCCTCGCGCCAAAGCCCTTTCGCCTTCTTATTTGCCGTCTTTGGCCCATCATTTTCTGCGAGAGTTCCCTATGCTTGATAAGACGCGAATCTGACCCTCCCGGATTCCCTACCTTTAAGAATTGTATCGGCTTGCCATCGGGTTTCCCTTTTCAAGAGAACCTGCTTGGAAGCCGGGTTATGCTGGAAGCCTGAAATCCTATGCCCGTCCCGACGGCTCAATCCCGTTATCTCGCCCTTGACGTCGGCTCGAAGCGCATTGGCGTGGCCGTTTCGGATGCACTGGGACTGACGGCTCAGCCGGTGCTCACCCTGGAACGCCGCCGCAATCTGCGCGAAGATCTGCGCTCACTGGCGCGTCTCTGCCGCCGCTACGATGTGGTCGGGATCGTGATCGGCAACCCGCTGCACTTGTCAGGAGAGGTAAGCCCTCGCGCCGCCAAAACCAAGGCGTTTGCCTCCGATTTGGGCTCGCTGACTGGTCTTCCTGTCCAGCTTTGGGATGAGCGTCTCACTACGCGAGAAGCTCACCAGGTGTTATACGAGGCCGGTCGTCCTCGCCAGGAACACGGTCATGTCGTCGACCAGGTCGCCGCTATGCTCATCCTCCAATCCTTTCTGGATGACCGAAGCAAAGGAAAATAGAAACGCGGCACAGTGCGACGGCCGACCTGTCTTCAGGCAGACCTCGCCCCACATGACTTCCAGTTCAAGGGTTGTTGCTTAAGGCTCACGGGAAATTAAGGTTCCCAATCGTATGCTGAATGGATATGAGACTTCGCATCCTAACCGTCTTCCCAGGGTGCATTCACCGAGCCGCAGCCCCGGCGATCCTGGCGCTCGGAATCCTGGCATGCGGCACAGCGGAAGGCAAGTCGGCCTTCGCTCAGGCCCCGGCGAATGGATCTGCGGAGAACGCTCCCGTCAGCATCACCCTCGAAGTGGCGATCCAGCGAGCGGAAGCGAGCGAGCCGGCGTATGCGGCAACAAAGGGCGCAAGCTGGTCGGCACAGTTGGACAAATCGATTGCCGTCGCTGGATTACTGCCCACTGCGCGCCTTTTCAGCCAGGGCATTTACACACAACCCAATGGGATCACCTCCGAGGGAGGAGAAGGTGTGCTTTCGTCCGATCCCAAGTTTGTCGCCAACGACTCGAGACCCCACGAGTACTTTGCCCAGGGCATTGTCGACGAAACCCTCAGCCTGTCCGGGCTGGCATCCGTGCGCCGGGCCCAGGCCGCGGCGGCGATGGCTGCCGCGCAACAGGAGATTGCGCGGCGCGGGTTGGTGGCAGCGGTCACGGCACTTTTCTATGGATCGGTGGCTGCGGATCACAGGGTGGCAATCGCGCAACACGGATTGCAGGACGCAGAACAATTCACCAGGACGACCGAGGAACGCGAGAAACAAGGCGAAGCGGCCCATGCCGACGTCATCAAGGCGCAACTGACTCAGCAGCAGCAATGGCGCTCGCTCCAGGATGCAATTCTGAACGCGCAGACCGCCAGGTTGGATCTGGCGGTACTTCTGTTTCCCGACCCGCGGACCCCCTTTACACTCCTGGAATCGCAGGCAGAGTCTTCTCTCCCGCCGTTTGGCGACGTGCAAGCGGCTGCGGCAAGAAATAATCCGGAGTTGAAGAGCGCGCTGGCCAACCTCGACGTCAGCAATGCCGACCTGCTTGGCGCGCGTGCAGGATACCTGCCCACTTTGGGGCTCAACGTCACCTACGGCATTGACGCCAACGAGTTCGCCGTCAATGGGCCGATGACTCCGAGTGGCTTCCAGGCGCGCAACCTCGGCTATTCGGCCAGTTGGGCGGTGACCTTACCCGTATGGGATTGGCTCTCGACCGAGCATAAAGTGAAGCAGAGCGAGATACGCCGTGATGTCGCGCGTGTGGCGTTGACCGCGACACAGCGACAGCTGATTGCGAATCTGCAGGATGATTATGCGTCGGCCCAGACCGCACAGAAGGAACTTGAGTCGATGGACGCCAGTGTGGCCGCCGCCGCCGAGAGCCTTCGCCTGACAAAGCTGCGTTACACCGGCGGAGAGGCCTCGGTGCTTGAAGTCGTGGATGCGCAGAACACCTACCTGACGACGCAGAATGCCCGCGAGGATGGGCGCGTACGCTATGAGACGGCGCTGGCGGCTCTCCAAACCTTGACGGGAACCATGTGAGCCGATGAAAGACCTGAAAACTATGACATTTGTTCTTCACCACTTCGTTGCCAAAAGAATGGGCCGGCTTCTTGCATGTGCTGTCGCGGTTCCGCTTCTGACGCTAGCGGGTTGCAGGAAGGAAGCAGCCCCTCAAATCGAGGTCACCGTGCAGGCTGAGCATCCGGAGCAAGGTACGATCTCCGAACACATCACGGCCTCCGCGGTTCTTGCGCCCCGCGCTCAGGCTGCCATTGAGCCGCGGATCAGTGCACCCGTCAGCAAGTTTTATGTGCAGCGCGGAGCACATGTAAAGAAGGGCGAGTTGCTCGCTACCCTCGAAAACAAGGATCTGGCCGCGGCGGCGAAAGACAATGAAGGGTCGTACATGGCTGCGCAGGCAGCGTATGCAACGGCCACCCGCGCGCAGGTTCCTGAGGATGCGCAGAGGGCCGAACTCGATGAGGCCCAGGCCAGGGCCAATCTCGACCTGAATCTGAGTATTGTGAAAAGCCGTAAACAGCTTTTTTCCGAAGGCGCAATCCCCGGTCGCGACCTGGACACTGCGGAGGCCGCGCTTGTGCAGGCCCAGGCCGCCTACGATGCCGCATCAAAACATCTTCAATCCATGAAAAGTGTCAGCCGTGAGGCCGCGCTCAAGTCGGCTAAGGGCCAACTGATTTCTGCTGAAGGCAAATACGAAGACGCGGAAGCCCAATACAGTTTCTCTGAAATTCGCAGCCCCATCGACGGAGTCGTCACAGACCGTCCCCTGTACGCCGGTGAAACGGCAGCAGCCGGCGCACCTCTTATCACCGTGATGGACACCTCGTCACTCATCGCCAAGGCGCACATCGCGCAGAATCTTGCTCAACAAATGAAGGTGGGCGATGCGGCATCTGTGATCGTGCCCGGTGTCGCCGAGCCTGTTGCCGCCAAAGTCTCCCTGATTAGCCCGGCGCTCGATCCCGGCAGCGCCACCGTCGAAATCTGGCTCACCGTCAACAATAAGTCGGGCATCCTGAAGGCGGGCACTCCAGTCCGATGTTCGATCGTAGGCAAGACAGTGAAAAACGCGATTACGATTCCGCTCTCCGCTGTCCTCACTGCAGACGATGGCAGCAAGTCGGTGATGGTGGTCGCCGCAGACGGCACCGCCCAGCCAAAGAAGGTTACGCTCGGCATCAATAACGGGGAAGACGTGCAGGTGCTCAGCGGACTTTCGACGTCTGACCAAGTCATCAATGTCGGATCCTACGGGCTCGATCCCGGCACCAAAGTCAAGGTCGGCCCCGCCGAAAGCGACGACGCCGGCAACAGTGGTGGAGACAATTGATGGGCGCCGGATCCCGCGAGCTTGCAAGTGCCTCTGCAACCACCGGCGATCACCGGCCTTTCTGGCTGGCACGCACCACACGCACCATCTTTTTCTTCGCCGTCGCCCTTACCGCGGCGGGCATCTTTCTTGCTTTCAAAGTCCCGATTTCGGTTTTTCCTGAAACCAATTTTCCGCGCGTGATTATCGCCATCGACAACGGAGTCATGCCCGTCGAGCAGATGGAAGTCACTATCACGCAGCCGATTGAAAACGCGGTCAACTCGGTTCCCGGTCTAACCACCGTGCGCTCTACCACCAGCCGTGGAACAGCCGAGGTCAGCCTGTTCTTCGATTGGAACGTGAATATGGTAACCACGCTGCAACTGGTAGATGCGGCGCTTGCGAGCGTGCAGCAGAGCATGCCGTCCACGGTGCATATCAACGCCAAGCGGCTCACTTTCGCCACCTTCCCAATTCTCGGTTACAGCCTCACATCCGATACCCTTCCGATGA
>Ga0335072_10003728_pt1 | contig 22821 bp, 19 predicted proteins | sample Lox_Sample_21_FD_206725 | JGI IMG/M metagenome (GOLD analysis project Ga0335072, IMG submission 206725) | Soil microbial communities from Loxahatchee National Wildlife Refuge, Florida, United States - Lox_Sample_2.1 | ecosystem: Environmental > Terrestrial > Soil > Wetlands | place: USA...
AGAACGATTTGCTCGAGCTTCGCCGCATCGGCGGTGCTGATCCCGAGGCGGTCCAGCTGCCAGCGCAGCGCTGGCACGAGGCGCCCCGGCGAAGCGCGCATCATGTGCTGCTGGTTGAGCCAGGTGAGCTTGTCGACGTCGAACGCCGATGCCGACTTGTTCACGTGCGCGATATCGAACGAGCGCACCATCTCGTCGATCGTGAAGAATTCTTGATCGCCGTGCGACCACCCGAGGCGCACCAGATAGTTGAGGAGCGCCTCGGGCAGAAACCCCTCGTCGCGGTATTGCAATACGCTGACAGCGCCGTGGCGCTTCGATAGCTTGGTGCCGTCCGGCCCCAGAATCATGGGCAAGTGCGCATATACCGGCGGCCGTTGTCCCAGCGCGAGCAGCATGTTCATTTGTCGCGGGGTGTTGTTCAGATGGTCGTCCCCGCGTATGACGTGCGTGATGCGCATGTCCATATCGTCCACCACCACGCAAAAATTGTAGGTCGGCGTGCCGTCCGAGCGCGCGATGATCAGGTCGTCGAGCTCGGCATTCTGGAACACGACGCGGCCGTGCACGACATCGTCGACCACCACCTCGCCCGACAGCGGATTCTTGAAGCGCACAACGGGTGCGACGTCCGGGCGCGAATCGGTGCGATCGCGCCAGCGCCCGTCGTAGCGCGGCTTCTCCCCGCGGGCGGCCTGATCGGCGCGCAGCTGCGCAAGCTCCTCTTTCGTACAGTAGCAGCGGTAAGCGTGGCCGCTCGCCAGCATTTCCGCGATGACCTCCTTATAGCGGTCGAAGCGCCGGGTCTGATAGAACGGCCCCTCATCATGCTCGAGACCGGCCCACTCCATACCGTCGAGAATCTGCCGTATCGCCGCTTCGGTGGAGCGCTCGAGATCCGTGTCCTCGATGCGCAGCACGAATTGTCCCGAATGTCGACGCGCGTACAGCCACGAGAACAAGGCGGTGCGCAATCCCCCAATGTGCAAGAAGCCGGTGGGACTGGGTGCGAAGCGGGTACGGACGGTCATCGATGACGGGCTTGGGGAAACGGACGGGCGCAAAGTGTAGCAGAGCCGCCGTAACCGGCTGCCAGACTTGCAGGGTGCGCAAGGCACCGCTGCGCACGGGGTACATCCCGACGTTTGTCATCGAGACCCTTGACTGTCATACTTTTGAGGCGATCGGGCGGTTAGCTCAGCGGTAGAGCACTGCTTTCACACGGCAGGGGTCACAGGTTCAATCCCTGTACCGCCCACCATAACAATCAATAACTTACGAACTATTATTCACATGATGTAGAGCGCCAAGCTCTTCCGGCACACGGAAAAAATGGAATCCTTGATGGATAGCTGCCCGCGCTGCGGCGTCGAGGGTGCGAGACCGCTCCGGCGCTCCTGTTCTAATTGCTGCGCGGCTTTGCGGCACGTCGGAGCGACTTCGCGGTTTCGATGCACTTGTCCCTTGCCCTCCGCCATGTCCCGTGGACAAGATTGTCCAGCAGCAGCGTCACACGGCTTTCTGAACGCGCGGACGTGGCTTCCTCTCCCGCGATCGCAAACCCCTCGAGCACATTACGGGCGAGAACACGCCGGCCGCGTACACGATTTGAGATGTTGCTTTGGTGAACGACTTGCAACCAAGCTGGGTCGCCCGCGATCTGGCGCACAGATGCAATCCTTGGCATTTCCAGGTGTTGGACGAGAAGCACTGTCTTGAAACCATTGAATGGCTCGAGGAAGGATAGGAATGCGTTGCTCTCGTGACGATGCAAATAGGTCTTATGTCCCGCGTAGACCACTCCGTTCGCGAAGTTGATCGCCTCGGTTCCGGAGAAACTCAGAGTCTCATGCAATCGCTTCACGAAATCGCGTGCCAAGCCGTCGTCGTTGTCCAGCCTCGTCGTCAGGAGCCATTCCGGTTCCGGTATGAGCTGGTCTCGCAGGTCACGCGCCAGCAATCCCTGGTCGTAAACATCGCAAAAAAGGAGACGGATGTTATCCCGACCGTCGCACGCCCGGTGGGCGCGCTCTACAAACACCGGTGGTGTCGCCCTATCGAAGTAGATAAACCAGATGAACTCCTGACAGGTCTGCGCCAAAACAGTGGGCAAGCAGTATTTCTCAAAAAGATCGAATCGCTCGGCGAGCCACACGGGATTCACTCTTTTTGCCTCGAAGCGATTATGTGCGCCGTCTCGGTAACGCACATTGAAGCGCGTGATGATCACGTGGCGAAATTTCATTCTGGAACCACTTATTCGAGATTGCCGCTCTTCCCGGGCCGGCTGACATACCCACAGAGGCCTTTGATCGGCGGAAGCGGCTGATACTTCAAAAAGAAATCCGGTTCCGGCTGGCGCTTCGGATCGCGCAGATAGATGTTCCAAAACTCGCTCGCCGGACAATGCTCGGTGAACACGAGTATCGGCTGATTTGACTGAGGGTGCGCGGCAAGCTCGGCCTCGACGATGTACTTGCCGCGTGACCTGGCAGTCTCGTAGCGCTCCATCGCATCGCGAATCGCAACGAGCCGTTTGACCAGATTGCCTGCACTCGGCGCCCGCAGCGCCTGGATCATGGCTCCCTGGATGCCGTCGTCCCATCCCGGTCCGGCCAGGTACCAGTTCAGCGACCATCGATCCCGCACCTGATCGACCTCGACCGTTCCCCCGTCAGGTGCGTAGGATCGCACCAGGGCCGCCGCGCTGCGCCAGTCGTTGGGCTTCTCATATGCGTCGAGAATTTGCCGATCGCCCACAGCGACGGCGGCAACCAGCATGAGCCCGACGGCGAATGCGGCGAATCGACCTGTTTGCAGCCGCCATCGCCCAGGCATCCCTGCGCTCGAAGTCAACAATCGAGCCGCGATGATGCAGAAAAATGGCACGATGAACGCGAACAGACGATCGGCAACCCAGATCGGCTTGACCAGATTCGAGATCAGCCAGAATGACAAAATCGGAAACAGTACGAGGATGCCTTCCGCCAAGCGCAATTCGGCAGACCGCGCAGCGCCAACGAGCACGATCGTGGTTGCGACCGCTCCCACGACGATCAGCGCCTCCGGCAACTGCTCGGGACCGATCGTCATGCTGGCGACGGCCGCGGCCAGCTCCGCGAGGTTCGGCCGCTCCGCATGACCCAGATGCTCTACCAGGCTGTGTAGCACAAAGGGCGAGGACAGAAGTACGACGCAGCCTTGCGCTGCAAGCCACGGCGCGAGCCGCGCAACCGGGCGCTCAGCCGGCGTGGCTCGGTTGCGAAGCAGCCAGTACAAAGCGATCGTGCCGCAGAAAAGTATCCCGCAATTGTGCAGGCAGGCGAGCGCCGTGCCGCATATGACGACCCACATGAGGCGGCGCCGCGGTGCTCCCCGGGCGTCGCCGATAAAGTAGGCCGCATTCGCGTGCTGGAACAGCACCGCGAACAACATCACGGCCGCGTACATCCGCGCCTGACCCGACCAATACAAAGCGTATGGGTGTACCAGGAAGAAGAGGGTCGCGACCGCGGCAGTGGCTCGATCGAAGTACCGCCGGCAGTAGAGGTTGATCGCGATGCCGGTCAGCGCGATGAGAAGCAGCGAGCTTGCCAGGATCAAGCGATCGCTCTGTCCGAAGATCGCCATCCAAAAATGCAGGAAGACGTAGTAGAGAGGTGGATGGGGATCGTAGACGATGACGCTGAACAGGGCGGTCGCCAGCGGCCGAGCGGCGAAGGTGACCGACTGCAACTCGTCGTACCAGAGCTCGGCGCCCGAGAACTTTGCATACCAGAGGACAGCCATGATGACGGCACCGATGACGATGGGTAAACTATCCACCGCCTGCGTGGCCTGACGCTGCGCCATCAGCTCGCTCTTCCTGCGATCTCGCACTGGGTGCGTGGAGCCCCTGCAGCACGCCTCCCCGTGGGCAACCTCGCGGCGCTCCGAAGACGCGCAATAGAGCTGGTGCAAAACACCCCGGCAAGGTGCCATGACCTTGCGCCGGGGGTCAATAGGTCCGGTACGCGCAGGATGTCGCGCAAAATGGCCCAATCTGCCCTGCAAAGCTGCCCTTGACATAACAGCTGAAGGTGCTCACGGCAATGCATGCGCGACACTGATCGGCAGGAGTATCGGTCGCTGATTTGATGTTGCAAGCTGCCGCATCCTCGGGCCAAATGGGCGAGCCTTGTGGGCCAACGACGGCTTCGCGCTACAGGAAACTCGACGTGCATGCTATCTCGCGCTTCATCCCGCATTGCATAGTGCTTGCTTTCGCTACCTGGTGCGCGATTGCTCTGCGTGGGGACTTGGCGCAGATCTCCCTTGCGCCCGTGCTGCGGTCTTGGGACTTGGTGGGCCTGGCCACCGTGCTCTCTCTGTCGAACTATGCGCTGCGAATCTTTCGGTGGCGTTCATACCTCGCCCGATTGGGCCACGCTCTGCCGCTGCGCTTTGCCGCGCTCACCTTTACCGCGGGCTTCGCCTACACACTCTCGCCGGGAAAAGTCGGCGAACTCATGCGTGCGCGCTACTATTTGCGTTTGGGCGTGCCGCTTGCCACGGTGACGGCCGCCTTCTTTACCGAGCGCCTGATGGATCTCATCACCATGATAGTGCTCGCCGCACTGCTGTTCGCCGGCTCCGAACGCTACCAGGGAGCGATCGTGGCCGCTGCCGGCGCAGTCGCCTTGGTGCTCGCGTTTCTCAGGCTTGTGCCGTGGGCGTCGGTCGCTGCGGCCCTCCGCTCCCGAGCGCGGATACCCGCGGTGCTGCGCGCCCCGCTCCTCGCCCTCACCTCCGCGCTCGCGGCAACTCGCCCGCTTCTGCGGCCGGCCCCCCTTGCACTGGGCTTTGGCATCGGACTGATGGCCTGGGGACTCGAAGGCATGGGGTTCGGCGTGCTGAGCTCGATGGTGCCGGGTATCCATCTCGATGCGACGGTCGCCGTGGGTATTTATTCAATAGCCGTGCTCGTCGGTGGCCTCTCCTTTCTGCCAGGCGGACTTGGCAGCACCGAGGCGGTGATGACGGCTCTTCTCGTGAGCCGCGGATACCCGGTTCCGGAAGCCTTGCTCATCACACTGGTCTGCCGGCTGGTCACGCTGTGGCTCGCGGTGTGCCTTGGATGGATTGCGGTCTTGATGCTGCGCCAGCGGACACTGGCCACGGAGCTGCCGTGCTAGAGAGCACACCCACCAGGCTCACGCCATTGTGCGTGGACCTCGACGGGACCCTTATCCTGAGCGATCTGCTGCTCGAATCGATGCTCCTTCTGATCAAGCGCAACCCGCTGTATCTGCTGCGCATCCCATTGTGGTTGCTGCGGGGCAAGGCCGCGCTCAAGGCCGAAATAGCGGCCCGAGTGACCGTGAATCCTGCCACGCTCCCCTACAATCGGGAGTTCCTCGAATGGCTGCAGTCTGAGCGCAGCACCGGACGCAGCCTATGGCTGTGCACAGCCTCGAACGAGCGGCTTGCGCAGGGCATTGCGGACCATCTCGGTTTTTTTGAGGGTGTGATCAGCAGCGACCGCAACACGAATCTCGCGGGAGAGTCGAAGGCTGCCCGGCTGGTCGAGCTATTCGGTGAGGGGGGCTTCGATTACTGCGGTAATGAGCGGCGCGATCTCGCCATCTGGCGACATGCGCGCGGCGCGATCGTCACCCGGGGCGGTGCATCGCTGGAGCGCGATGCCGCCCGGAGCGCGTCCCTGGTGCGCACATTTCCCTCCCGTGCAAATAAGGTCCGTGCACTGTCTCGTGCCCTGCGGCCCCACCAGTGGGCAAAGAACGCACTGATCCTCGTGCCGCTGTTTGCTGCGCACATAGCCCGCGATCCGCGTGCCCTGGCGGCGGGCCTTCTCGCGGTTGTCGCTTTCTGCCTATGCGCATCGTCGGTATACGTGCTCAACGATCTGCTGGACCTGGAGGCGGATCGGGCGCATCCGCGCAAGTCAAGACGGCCCTTCGCGGCCGGCGATCTTTCGATCCTCGTGGGATTGGTAGTCGCGCCGATCCTGTTGATCGCGGCCGTGCTCATCGCCACCCATCTGCCCGAGAAGTTTCAGCTGGTGTTCGCCAGCTACTACGTGCTAACGCTCGCGTACTCGTTCCTACTGAAAGGACGCGTGCTCGTCGACGCCCTGACGCTCGCCGGTCTTTACACGCTTCGCATCATCGCCGGTGCCGCCGCCGTCGACGTGCCGCTGTCGTTCTGGCTGCTGCTGTTCTCGATTTTCCTCTTTTTGAGCCTCGCCTTCGTCAAACGCTTCGCGGAGCTCGATTCGCTGCGGCGGCGCAAACGCCTGCGCGCCGATGGACGCGGGTACCACGTCGAGGATTTGCCCCTGCTGCAAAGCCTGGGGACCGCTTCAGGGTATCTCAGCGTTCTCGTATTGGCCCTTTACATCAACTCACCCGCCATCGCTGCCCTGTACCGCCGGCCCAAGCTGGTCTGGATGCTTTGCGTGCTGATGCTCTACTGGATCAGCCGCGTCTGGATGAAGGCGCAGCGCGGCAGCATGCATGACGATCCCGTCGTGTTCGCTCTCAAGGACCCTGTGAGTCTGGTGATCGGCGTGCTGGCCGTGATCACGGTCGCCGCGGCAATCTGAGATGGCCTCGCAGGTCGTCTCCTCCTGGGGAAAAGTCATTTCGGCCGAACATGCCATCGTTCGGCTTGCGAGTCGCCATCAAACCTTCCCGGACATCCCTCCCGAGGCCAGCGTGCTTCCCTTCGGCAACGGACGCAGTTACGGGGACAGCTGCCTCAACATCGGCGGGGCCCTGCTGCAAACGCGCACGCTCGATCGATTCATCGCCTTTGACCCAGAATCGGGCTCATTCGCCTGCGAATCCGGCGTGCTACTGGCCGACATTGTGCGGCTCGTCGTGCCTCGAGGATGGTTCGTGCCGGTGACCCCCGGAACGCAGTTCGTGACCGTCGGCGGCGCGATCGCCAACGACGTGCACGGCAAGAATCATCACCAAACCGGCACTTTCGGCCGCCACGTTCGTCGCCTGGAGCTGCTGCGGTCCGACGGCCGGCGGATGCAATGCAGCGAGAGCGAGAACCCTGAGTGGTTCGCCGCCACCGTGGGCGGACTCGGTTTGACCGGCGCGATCACTCAGGCCGAGATCCAACTGCGCCGAATTGCAAGTCCGCTGATGGATGTGGAGACGATCCGATTCTCGAATCTGGACGAATTTCTGGCGCTGTGCACGGACTCGGACGAAAACTTCGAATACACGGTCGCCTGGATCGACTGCCTGGGACAGGGGCGGCGGCTCGGACGGGGCCTTCTGCAGCGGGCCAATCATGCCGAATCGCTCTCCACCACGAGCGCGCCGCAGCCCGCGCACCAGTTCAGCGTTCCGTTCACGCCGCCGTTCTCCTTGATCAATGCCGCGTCGCTGCGGCTTTTCAACACCGCCTATTACCATCGGCAACGCGGTCCTCGCAGCCGTCGGACCGCTCCGCTGCAAGCCTTCTTCTACCCGCTCGATAACGTGCTGCACTGGAACCGGCTCTACGGACCGCGCGGGCTTTACCAGTATCAATGCGTAATTCCGAGCGCTTGCGGCCGAGATGCCACCGAGGCGCTGCTCAAGACGATTGCGGGCAGCGGCCTCGGCTCCATGCTGGCCGTACTCAAGCTATTCGGAGATCTAAGCTCGCCTGGCATGCTGTCGTTCCCGAGGCAGGGAGTGACTTTAGCGCTCGACTTCCCCAACCGCGGCGAGCGCCTGGAGCGGCTGTTCAAGTCACTCGACGACATTGTGCAGAGTGCAGGCGGACGGCTCTATCCCGCGAAGGATGGGCGAATGCCGGGTTCGCTGTTCCGCAGCGGTTATCCATGCTGGACGGAATTCGCCCGCTTCATCGATCCGCGCTGCTCGTCGAGCTTTTGGCGACGCGTCACGGAGAGCGCATGAGAAGAATCCTGATTATCGGCGCCGGCTCGGCGATTGCGGAGGCGGTGGCCCGCATCTTTGCCGAGCGCGGCGACGCGATTTTCCTCGCCGGGCGCAACGCCGGCGTGCTCGCATCGATCGCTGCGGACCTCAAGGTGCGAGGCGCAAGCGCGATCGGCACGGAGGTTCTCGACGCCGCGAATGCGCCGGCCCACGTCCCTTTGCTGGATCGATGCGAGCAGCTCCTCGGCGGACTCGATACCGTGCTGGTCGCATACGGCACGCTGAGTGATCAGAAGGCCTGCGAGAGCTCGGCTGAGCTCACCGCACTCGAGCTTCATAACAATGCCGTCACGGTCGCAGTGTTGCTGACCCCCATCGCTGCGCGATTCGAGCAACTCCGGAGCGGAACCATTGCCGTCATTTCCTCGGTTGCCGGAGATCGCGGACGCCGGAGCAACTATGTCTACGGCAGCGCCAAGGCGCTCGTTACGGCCTTTCTCTCCGGACTGAGACAACGTCTCTACAAGGCGGGGGTCTCGGTCATCACCATCAAACCGGGCCTGGTCGACACGCCGATGACGGCGGCCTTCCGCAAAGGCCTCCTCTGGTCGAAGCCGGCGCGAGTCGCCGAAGGCATCGTTCGATCGATCGACCGCTCTAGCACGGTCGCATACCTACCGTGGTTCTGGCGACCGATCATGTTCGTCATCCGTGCGATCCCGGAATCTGTATTCCGACGTCTCACGCTCTAGGCATTGACGCCCCGAGGAACTGCGGCGGCGGAGCTCGAGAGGGTCCACGATGGCGAGAGTGCGAATATGAGAAGTGATCCGGGTCGCTCCGAGATGATACGCGGCCTGCTGCTCTGGGCGATGCCGCTGCTCGCACTCGCTCCGAAGTACTGGATGATCAAACACTCCCTCTATGTGAGCGGCAAGGACATCCTCGACACCGACACGACGCAATTTGGGTTCTTCGGGTTCGGAGACTACATTTACCACCTTTACCACAGCGGCGCCTTCGAGGCATGCCGGCATCTTCCTTTCATTCCAAGCAAGACAGGTGTCTGCATCTACTCCTCGAGAATGCCGGGCTTGCCGCTTCTGATCGCAGGGCTGGCGAAGATCGTCGGGACACAGTCCGCTGATGTCGCACTGGCGAAGGCAGTCGTGATGGCGCTGCTCGCGAGCGGCTTTCTGATCGTCCTCGCTCGCGATGTGCGCGTGACGTGGGTCGGACTTCTTATTCTGTACGCCATCTATCTGGGACCGCAGCCGCTGAAACACGGCGCCTCGCTCGAGTACGAGGAGGCGCTTCTGGCGGACCTCGCCCTCTGTCTTGCCGTCTGCGCGAGCTACGTGCTGCGTCCCGATCAGACCGCGTCCGCAAGGCGCCGCGGCGCCATGGCAACAGTCGGTGTACTGGTTGCTGCGGCGATGTACCTGGTGAAGACAACGGCTCTGCCGGCACTCATTGTAATGCTTCTCGCCGTGCTTGCTTCCAAGAGTATTGCAAAGCCCGCGAAATTCGCCTGCGCGGCCGTTGCCATACTGAGTGTCGCCGGATGGGGCTGGCACAATGTCCGCCACTCCGATTCGTTGCATCTATCCTCATCCTTCAATGGAGAGAACTTGCTGCGCGGCAACGATACCGGTGCCTACCGGATCTATCCGGAAATCTATCTGGATCGCATCATGGACTCGACACAGGCAACGCTCAAAGATGGAACCGTCGTGCCGCTCGGAGACTACGCCCATAGGGTCAAGTTTCCCGACGAATGGTCGTGGGATGCCTACTATCACGACAAGGCGATAACCTGGTTGCGGAACAATCCCGGGACGGCGCTCGCATTCTTTCTGAAGAAGCTCTGGGTCACGTTCTTCGAGATCCGCCAGACGCCGGTGTATTACTCGGCGAGTGACAAGACTCTGGAGCATTCGCTTGCCACCTACCTCATCATGGACGCGTGGATGCTATTTGCCCGCATCGCCACGCTCATCCTCGTCGGGCGGGCGCTCTGGGAAGCCGTTCGACGCCGCCGCGTCGAGAGACTGTGGATCGTCGCATTCGTGCTGGCGCCATTCACGCCTTTCATGTTCGTGTTCGCTTACCAACGGCATGTGATTCCGTTGTTGATTTTTTCGGGTGCCTCGCTTGCAATCGTTTACTACTCCGGCCGATCCCTCCCGGTCTATGCATATGCGTCGAAGATTGCTAGCCTGATGGAGGATCGTGCATTGAGCAAGACTGACCCACAACGGATCGAACAGGGATGACTTCATTCTCGGTTCCGAGCATTGAGCGCAATGTGGACGCGACGCGAGTTGCCGTGCTGATCCCGTGCTACAACGAGGTCGTCACGGTCGCTGCTGTGGTGAAGGACTTTCAGCGGACCTTACCCACCGCGCAGATCTACGTATACGATAACAACTCCACCGACGGCACGGCGGCGGCGGCGGCGGCGGCCGGCGCGCAGGTTCGATCCGAACCGCTGCAGGGGAAGGGCCATGTGGTTCGCCGCATGTTCAGCGACATCGAGGCGGACATTTACGTCTTGGTGGACGGCGACTGCACCTATGAGGCAGCCGCCGCCCCAAATATGATCCGTACCCTGATCGAGGGCAATCTCGACCTGGTCAACGGCGTGCGCCGCTCAACCATTCAGGAGGCATACCGGCCTGGTCACAGATTCGGGAACTGGATGCTGACGGCAATCGTGGCGTTCGTGTTTGGCCGTCGCACCCGCGACATGCTCACCGGGTATCGGGTGTTTTCGCGCCGTTTCGTCAAATCGTTTCCTTCACTGACGGGGGGATTCGAGATAGAGACCGAGATCATGGTGCATGCGCTGGAGTTGCGCATGCTGATGACCGACTTCGAAACCGAGTATCGCGATCGGCCCGCCGGGTCGGCAAGCAAGCTCAGCACGCTGCAGGACGGGATGAAGATTTTGCGACTGATCGGCGTCCTGATCAAGGAGGAGCGCCCGCTGTCGTTCTTCACGGCGATCGGATTGGTGCTTTTTCTCACGGCGGTGATTCTGTTCGTTCCGGTGTTCATCGAATATCTGCACACAGGTCTCGTACGTCGATTTCCGACGGCCGTCCTCGCGACCGGGCTGGTACTCGCGGCGATTCTCAGCGTCGCTTGCGGGCTGATTCTGAGCACGGTGACGGTCGGGCGCCGTGAGATGAAGCGTCTGATTTATTTGCAGCAGCCCGGTGCCGCCGAGAAACGCAATCGCGCGGGTTGAGGAGGATGACCGGATTGGATCGAACCCTCGTCCAGTTAATCTCCTTCGGTGTCATCGGTACCGGAGGATTCGTGGTCGATTCGCTGGTGCTCTATGCCGCGCTGTACCTCGGCCTCGGACTCTACGCGGGCCGAGGGGTATCGTATCTCACGGCGGTCACATTCACCTGGGCGCTCAATCGTCGATATACGTTTGAACAAAGCGCGAATAGCGGGCATTTCGCACAGTGGCGCCGGTTTGCCCTGTCCCAGCTATCGGGAGCCGCCATCAATTTGGGCGTGTACAGCGGACTGGTACGGATGAGCCCTTTTTGCGCCGCTTATCCGGTCATCGGCGTGGCGATTGGCTCGCTCATGGGAATGATGGTCAATTATGCTGCGGCGCGGGTTTATGCGTTCAGGCAATAACCGCGCTCCTTCGCCGCGATTGGACCCAGCACGCCGGCACGATCCAGGTACACAGGTTGCTATTAGCCTGGTGACAATTGCCCGGAAGACGCGCAATCAAGTGCCGCGCGTTTGTCATCTTGGTAGACTGTGGTGCAGACCGCGCGCATGGCATCCAAAATGTTCCGCACGCGAAAATACTGTCGGAAAAGCAGGTCTTGCCATGGAGAGCGGCCAATCTCGCCAGGTGGGAAGTATCTGAGCGGTGCAGTTCCCATATCCTGTTCCCGAGCAATCAAGACGTAACGAATGTGGCGCGCACGAACATAAGCGAGCCAATCCTTCGGGTCGTCCGACGACGGCAGGCCCGGCGCAGGAGAGATCACCCCCGGCCAGTCCATGGTATTGATCTTGTTTCGCTTGTAATCGAGGAAGATGGGCGCGTCGATAAAAGCGAGGGCTGTGGCTCCGGGCGCAAGGGATGACTGCAGCTTGGCGATTCCGGCAGCTAAAGGGTGGCGGTCGCGCGAAAAGTGAATATCGTACTCCAGCCCGACCGGATCGGGACCCGCTTTGAATCCGATTGCGTGCGCCACCGGCTCAAACAGCCATCCATAATAAAGCGTCGGAAGACGATGCATTCCGTACGAGTAGGTTACCCCGACCATCGACAGCAACATGAACCCGAAAAATGAGCGTCGCCAAGCCAGGTCGGACCAGCCAAAAAAAAGAAAGACGAGCAGGCTGAAAATCACCAACGTGGGAGAGAGGTAACGAAGTGCCATGATTGTGATTTTCGGTATTGCACAAGCCATCAGGCCCACCACAATCACAACGACCAGCAACGTGCGTCTCTTCAGGGCAGCGTCGCTCGAGCCACGCAAGATGGTGATCGCGAGCGCTAACGGAAGGGCAATACAGAAAGCCCATCGCAAATAGGTCTTCCAGAGGACCACCCAATCGGCAAGACTGCTAAACTCCGTCGCGACTGCATCGCCAGTCCCTAAAATCGGAAAATAAGGTGTGCCCGCTATTCTGTAGCTGGCATACATCCAGGGAATCATCAAAAGCGCGCAAACGACAGCTGCGATGCTGCCTTCGCCCACCACCAATCTTGCCCGCCCCCGGAGAACCTCAAAAGCATATCCCGAGAGGAGTATGGATGTCGCAGCGAGGCCATAGGTTGTCTTGAGGCATACGATGGCGAAGACATGAAGGCCGATCACGACACCGCGTGAAATCAAGTGTGGCTTTTCGATTTGGCTACCGAAAAGAATGACCGCCAGAGAGTAGGAGAGCGCGATGGCGACAATATCGGGCGACAGATTGAAATTCGGCAATGTCGCGAGTAGAAACAATGCCCACGCTAGCGTCAGCAGGAGCAAGGAAACTCGTTTTGGCCGATTTTCCACAATCAAAACCGCGAGCAACACGGTCCCAAATCCCAAGTCCATCAATCTCGCGGTTGTGAAATCTGCATAGGCCAGCAGGGCGGCGTATAAATAGCTGGAGCCGCCCAGGCCAGCCTCGATCCGCCGGTAGATGAATGGATCTTGCCTTGCGCTGCCTTCCTGCAACACTCGCAGCGGAAGCAGCAGATAGCCGCGCAGATCGTCGATACTCCAGAAATCCCAATATGCCGAATTCAGGACAAAGAAGGCATAACAGGCCGCCACCACGATCCCGGCCCAGACAACCCATCGTGGGGAATGCTTGAATACATCAGCTAGACGCCTCATTGCGCTAAAGACTGCCTGTCGGCGCAGGCGAGATAAGGCGCCGATTATTCCCACCAAACTAATCGCGTATTCGGCGAAGGGACTCGCGGTCGCAGTAGCTTCCAGGAGACCGCACAGAGCAAGATAGATGGCTACGCCTGTGGACACGCACTGCCCAAAGGACAGACGTCGTTGATACAGGGTAAGGTTGAAAATGCTGCCAAAGCCAAAAAAGCTTATAGCCACAAGCAACATGGCAGCTGTACCAACAAGTTCGTGCATCGCCCCTTCCCTTGCTGAGTTGACCTGCGCCCTCAACAGGCTACACCCCATTGGCGCCATTTTTATTGCACCGTGAGTCAAAGCGCCGATGCGTCCTCGTGGACGATCGGCAGGAACGCTTCGACGCCGCTTCAGAAAATGTGGCGCGGGGGCCGGATCCGTCAGCCGCGGAGTTCTTCCGCGAAGAGATTAACGCGCGTTGGTCAATGTCATCCAGACCGATGTCAGGCCTACCGGTCCCCAGGTGTCCGACGCCTTGATGCCCGGCGGGGTCGGTGAAGCCTTCCCGACGACGACTACCGGTCGCAACACATTTTCCAGCAACGCCTTCGTATGTGGCAAGCTCATCCCGTAGTCATGAACGAGACGGCCGTAAGCCATGTCGTAAACCGGGCCCAGACCGGTGAAGTTGAGGGAACGCCCGCCATACAGACCCTCCGGTAATTGCGCGCCCATGCGCAGGCCAGCATCCAGCTCCATGAAGGCGGCCAGGCGCTTGGCGTTGGGCCTGTAGAGATCGATGCCCTGATGCCGCGCGATCTCGGCGGCATTGATGAGGCTACCGAAGGCCAATTCCGCATGGCCGAGGTCGCGGCCCGTCTCGCTGCACAAGCCGTTCACGAATTTGCTGCCCGGCTCATACCAATTCTGTTGGATAGTGCCGCGCTCGAGCATCGTATGATCATCGCCGAAATTGTGGACCGAGGCGCCGATCCAATCAGTGCTTCCCGGGGGGAGGCCGGCATCCATCGCCTTAAGCGTGGCGTCATTTGGTGTGTTCTTCCAAAAATCGGCACTGGCGGGCGCCGGCCCGTCGCTCGAAAGATAGATGTAATTCGGCACATAGCTTTCCCAGTGCGTCAGGCCTTCACAGAAGGCGGCCGGGTCGTTGTTGAAGACGCCGATCGCCATCAACGCATTGATCACGGCGAATTCGCGATTGCCGTAGGCCATCCGGTCATGCAGCTCGGGAAGAAATGCGACATCAAGCATGTGACTGAACTGCGCGATCTCCTGCGCTGTCCATTTCGGATAGGTGGCTCGCAGCAATTCGGCGCTCAGGGGAAATATCTCGCCCATCCATCCGGTTTCGAGATACCAAGCCACGCCCTCATGTACTTTCAGAGTCGATGACCAGGCATCGAGAATCTTTGCGGCGTTCTGCGCGAAGATCTCCTTTCCCGTGAAAATCCATAGCAAGGTCTGCGAATAGGCCGCCACCGAGTCGTCCCACTCTTCGTTGTACCCCTTCGCATTGCGCCCAAGGATGCCTGCCGATACGATCTCGAAAGGATGCGGCGTGTAGTTCGGGTTGGCATATTTCGAATTCTGGAGCGCGAGGTACTCCGAGCGCCAGGGTTCGTCGCCAGCAAGGATGTGCTTGCGCACAGTCGCGAGCTCTGGCAGATCGGTCAGGAGGCCGGGGTGCTTGAATTTCGGCGCGATGCAGGATTGCGCAGGATTCGCGCTGGCGTCCGGCGCGCCAAGCAGCGCTGCAGCGATGAGAGCCAAGCATAATGCCGTGCTGCGTAACGCCCAGTTCCATTCAACCATCGCGTTGCGATCCCCAAAGTCAGGTCAAGCGAATGCCACCTGCGCCCGATCCTGCGCCCCCTGCGGCGATCTGGTCCGTGTGCGCGAGGCCGGCGAACGGTTTGGTTGCGATGAAAATCTTCTCTCCGCGGCTCAGCGCAAGGCGCGTGACGTCAGGCTCTTCTGCAGTAAATTCCGTCAGCTCAAAACCCGCTGATCGAATGCGATCCCTTACATCGTGGCCGTAATAGCGGACATGATCATACTGGCCGAAATGCAGCGTCCGATCCTTGGCCTTCCGCACGATTGGATTTTCGTAGGTCTTGCTCCAGCCTTCAATTATAGGAAACGTGAGCAAGACGATTCCGCCAGGTGTCAGCACTCGGTAGAACTCCCGCAAGGCTTTTGCATCATCCACATGCTCCAATACGTGGTTGCAAACTATCAAGTCCATTGAGCCGTCATCGAGGGCAATGCTCTCCATGTTCAACGCCGTGTCAGCGCGCTGACCATCTAGATCGGCCCCAATATATCCTCGTGACTTTGGTCTGAGCATCTCAGAAATGACGGACTCGGGGGCAAAATGCAGCACGTTCTTGTGCTCTATGGCACTTGGATTGAGCCGAAACCACATCGCTTCCAACCGATGCCGCTCCAGGCTTCCGCACCGCCGGCAGCGCGCATCGAACCGCGGAGGCTGTCCAAAAGCCAACATTTTCCCCATCCGGCCGCAGATGTTGCATTCTCGCGGATAAACGCCGAACAACTTGGGCCAAAGCGTCAGGAAATCGACACCAAATCTGGCAAAAACTGCGAGGGAACGAAGTGATCCACGCTCATGTCTTCTCAGCATAATCGCTTGACGGGGGTAAACGTCCCTCGGACGGCTCGCCCTAAAGTAGCAGAATGCAATAGGGGATGCGAAATCCAGAGACCCGAGACCCGCGCCACTCCGCGTAACCGCAAGCTCAAGTGCCAGACATTGGGTTGAGCAGCCGGAAACCTCCCTTCAGGAACGCGCGGGTAGCGGGGATTCAATGAGATCCACCGGGTGCCAGCGCGTAGTTCGCGCGGTGCGCCGGGGCCCCATCCTGGGTGATGCGTTTTCACCACGACTAGACATAAGCGTAGAGCTCTGTATCTTTGCGCGGGAATGTGTCACAATTTTTTCCAGGAAGTGTAGGATTTTGCTTACATAAAGGCAGCTGGCGCCCGCTGCGCCAAGGGGCAACGTCCAAAGGATCGTTTGGGTTCATGCAACACTGGTTCGGACTTCCCATGTCTCACACATCGTCATGCTAAAGGGTCACCGAAGGTTCTACCCCGCGCTCGCTCTGGTCTCAATGCTGGCGGCTTGCGCCTCAGTGACCGAACCGCTTCCGCCGCCACCCGAGATCGGTCTGGGCCCTCCCACGGGACAGCCGGCGTATCGATTGCAGCCTGGTGACGTGATCGAGCTGCACATCCTCTCGAACCCCGAGCTGAACGAGCAAGTGGTCGTCGCGCCGGATAATCGAGTTACATTCCAATTCGCACCCGGCATAACGGCCGGCGGCCGCTCCCTGCAGCAGGTCACGGATCTGCTGAACAAGGCCTATGGCACGACAACCAAGAACGACTTACAAGTCGTGCTTCGCAGCCAGGTTGGTACGCGCGTGTATGTTACGGGCGAGGTCGTGGCACCCACTGAGGTGGTCGTGAACGGCCAAATTTCCGCGCTGAGCGCCATCAGCCGCGCCGGCGGCTTTAAGATTACCGCTCAACGCAGCGAGGTCGTGCTGATGCGCCGCGATGAGAACAACAAGCCCCACCTGTACGCACTCAATCTGCTCGCGGCGATGCGGGGCAAGGACCCGAACGCCGACGTGTTGCTGCAACCCTATGATGTGGTGTATGTGCCGCGTGACCGGATCAGCAACGTGAGCCTCCTATTCGAGCGGATCCACAACGCGATTCCGTTCAGCGTCAACTACGGCTATTACAATTGAGCCGCGGTCGAGACAAGGTGAGATCGTCCTTTCGTTCAACACGGGCATTGGTGCCATGGTAATCGAGCTGTCGACACCGGGAATCATCTACGTCTTCTTTCGCCAGCGCTGGATCATCCTCGGATGCTTTTTGTTCTTCCTTTTCGTGGCTGCTGTTTATTGCTTGTATGCAACGCCGCGCTACCAGGCAGACGCCTCGGTCGTCGCCAATTTCAATCGACAGCTGTCGGGCGACGTTTCGAATGCTCACGCAACTGCCGCGCAAACCCCAGCCGGAGTGGACGAGGCCATCAATTCCTACAGCATGGTTCTCCAAAGCAATGCGCTCGCTGCGCAGGTAATCAACGAAGTGGGTCTCGACAAGATGTATCCCGCTCTGTACGCAGAGCAGATCGCCCCCAAGTCGAGCTTCTGGGATTTTCTGGGCTTCGTCAGCAAGACGCCGATTGAGCGCGCCATCTATCGTCTCACGAACAGCGATATCAAAATCGAGGTGCCGAAGGATTCGACGGTTATCCAGATTTCGCTGTTCAATGCCGATCCCCAAGTCGCCAAGCAGGCATTGAGAGCGCTGGTCGACCACTTCCTCGAGCAGCAGGGCAAGATTGGCCGCGATCCGCAGCTGGCGTTCGTGCAAAATCAGGCCGCCATCTACAAAAAGCAGGTCGCTGACGCGCAGGCGGCGATGGAGACGTTTCAGCTCAAGAACCACATCTCATCGATGGACGAGGAGACATCCTATTTGCTCAAGCAGCGCTCGGAGCTCGAGACGGGAGCTGCCGCGAACAAAGTGCGTATTGAGGAGGATCAACGCAGAAGCGCCGCGCTCAAGGAACAGCTCAAAACCTTGAAGCAAACCGTCGTTCTGCACCAAGAAGATCGCGACGCCGCCCTCGACGCAGCACGTGCGCAACTCGTCGACCTGCAGGTGCGGCAAGAATCGCTCAGCACTGGCTTCGGCCCGAATAGCCCTGCCGCGGTTGAGACCCGGGCCCAGATCGCCAAGGTGCAAAGCTTCATCGATTCCTATCCGAGCCGCACTCCGCTCGTACAGATGGCACCCAATGCGACTTATCAGAACACTCAAACGGCACTGCTCCAGTCCGATGCCGATCTGCAGGCCGCGCTCAAGGCGCAGCCGCTTCTGCAGACGCAGATCGACGGCATTACCGCGCAACTCGCGGAACGCTCGCGCGAACAGTCGACGTATCAAGATCTCGTGCGCCAATACCAGATCGACGACGAGAACTATCGTGCATATCTTCAAGCCGTTCAGCAGGCGCGGATAGCGGACGATCTCAACAAATCTCAGAGCACGACCGTGGCGGTTTATGATCCGCCGCACATGCGCAGCTCGGCGCCTACCAGGCCCAAAACGGCCCTGATCATGGCGGGCGCCCTGTTCCTGGGGCTCCTATTCGGATTCAGCGGCGCATTTTTGCGCGAATCTTTGGATGAGCGCCTCAACACGCCTCGGCAAGTCAACACCCTGCTTGGGTTACCGCTGCTCGGTACGATGGCCGACCTCGGTCGCCCCGCATTCGCGCAAGGATGGCGGCGTTGAGCACGCGGGCCGGACTTCTCGTGCTTGCGAGCGTTGTGGGATTGCTGAGCTCGGCTACGGCCCAACCACCGCCACCGGCTCGCAATCCACAGAATCTAGGCAATCCCCAAAATCTGGCCAATCCGATATATCAGTCCAATCCGCAAGATCTGGGCCCTAACGCCGGCGCCCCTCTGTTCGGGGCGCCGAGACCCGATGTAAGGCCTGACCCCAATCCCAGGTTGCGTATCAAACGACCCACGGACTGTCCTTTCGGCTACCGCGTCCCTGCGGACAGGCTGGTAATGCCCCACCTGGTGGTCTGCATCGTGGGGCAGCCTTATGAGCCGGAATTTGCGAACGGGACTTCAGCTCTTGCCTTCGGCGGACAACCGACGACGCCGCTGGCTCTCGATCACACAATGGTCAACCAGTGCATAGGGCGTCCCGCCGGATCTTATGCTTGCGGCCGTGGCGCCACAGAATGCTGCGCTCCGAATCAGGACAACATGTGCTTTGCCGGAGCCTATGCATGTTACCCCCCCACGGGTACGCGAACCGGCCCCAAAAAAGCCTGCTGCATGGGCAAGTAGCGATGACGCGTTGGCCGTGCCCACAAGCAAACGGCCGCCTTCATGTTCAGACTCCTGTTCCTCCTCACAACACTCGTCATGCTGGTGAACCCCAAGGCTCTCCTGCATCTGGACGGCAATGCCGGCAACGTCGTTCAGAAATTACTGATCATCCTCACGGGTGCCGCGTTCATGGCAAGCCGGCCCGTGCATCGCGGCGTAGTAGCGGCGATCTTTATGATAGCCGGGCTTACGTTCTTCTGTGCGATAGGAACGGACTACCCGGGATTCGAATGGCGACTCTACTGCGGCGGCCTCGTGAGCGTCGTCGCTCCCTTCGTTCTGCTGACCGCGCAACCCGATGCCCGCGATCGTCAACTCGTCCTGCTTGTCTTTGCAGCGATGCCCAGTTTGATGGCGCTGTTCGGGGCGGTCTATCAAGTGGCAGGTGTCGGACATTTGTTTGCGGCGGATTGGACGGGCGGAATTCGCCTCACGGGCACTCAGGACTCCCCTGCGTTTCTTGCTGGCGCGGGCTTCACCGGCACATTGGCGGCACTTGAACTCGCCGAACGGCGGCACCTCGCGTTTGCTGGGCTATTGCTGCTCGATATCATCGTCCTGGTTCTTGCCGGAGGGCGCACGGCGTTGGCATTGGCCCTGCTCATTTGCGCAATCGACTACCTGCGCAGCTTCCGACGAGTCCCTCTGCTGAAGTTCTTCGTGCCGATCTGGTTCGTGACCATCGGCGGGGCTGCGCTCCTCCTCTCGCGCGGAGGGGCGGGGCTTCAGCACTTGATGAGCACTTCGCTCTCAGCCCGTGATCTAATTTGGGCCGCATTGCGGCGGCATCTCGACGCTCATCCCTGGTTCGGGGTGGGGCTCGGCAACCAGCAGCTGCTCATGCCCGCAGACTTCAAGGCAAGAGGAGTCGGCACGATCGCGGGCCACAACGAGTTTTTGCGCATCGCCGTCGAGCTCGGATATCCAGGTGCGGTCACATTCTTCCTGCTCACCCTGGCCATCTGTTTCATGGTGTGGAATTCGGCTTGGGTCCGAAGAGATCCGATGTTTCTGGTTTGCGTGATCGCCTTTTACCTCTATTCGCTCACCGACAATACCCTTTCCGCGCCGCAGATTTACTTCATCCTGACGGTCGCCTCATTTGCGGGTCGCGGCGAGAGCGCCTCGCCGGCTGAAGGTAGGCGCCATAACCGCCCCACGCTCCCACCTGTTCTCGGCGCTCAGCGATCCCGGACCCTCAGCGGCCCGAATTGAGCGCCTCCAGGAAGGCGCATCTCACGGGTTAATCATCAGCGATGAAATCTCACACAGTCACCCGCGGGCTGTTGTTCGCAGATAACCTATTGTTTTCATTAGCTAATTTTATCCTTGCGATCAGTCTTGCACGGAACTACGCAGAATCCGAGTTCGCTGCATTGGGCGTCGCCTTGGCGCTGGCGCTCACGGTTCAATCGGCGCAGAAAACGCTCTATGTGGTGCGAGTTTCCCTGATGCCGCCCGACGCGGCGCGGCGTTCCAGCGGCGCAATCATCGCTGAACACCTCATAGTAGTCGCCACGGCCGTCCTATGCGTCTGTCTGGTCACTGCTCTGGGAGCTGTGGTGGGAGCAAGCGAGCAATTCAAGCTCATCGGACTTTCGACGATCGTTTGCTATCTTATCTATTTTCAAGCTGATTTTGACCGGGCGATTCTGCTGAAACTTGGCTCGGCGCTGCGCCCGGCGCTGCTGTCGCTGTCCTATCTGGCCGCGGTATCCGTCCTCGGCTCGCTCGCACGATGGTGGGGTTTAAGCTTCGCAGGGTTCATGCTCGGCCTGATAGCCTTCACCCTTGCCAAGGGAGGCGTGGTCATCGCACTGATCGGTGAACGGCCAAGATGGCGTTCCGGACGACGCCTACTCGCCGTTGATTGGAAGCGTTACGGCATGCCCGCCGTGATGGGTGCGGCAAATAACGCAGGCTTCCTCCATGTTCCGGTCATGCTGCTCGAGACGCTGCGCGGTCCGGTGGAGGTAGGTGTGCTGGTTGCAATGAGAACACTCATGCAACCCCTCATGGTCGTCATTCGAAGCCTGGATGCCGGCGATAAGAACCGATTTCACGATCTCAGCAGCGGTACCGTCGTGGGTGTCCGTCATGTCTTTTGGCGCACGATCGCGCTGTATGCGGTGATTGGACTCGCGGCGCTACTGGTGCTCTCGCTCTGCGCAGGCCCGTTGATCCACATCGTGTATAAGGGCAAGTTCGGCGGGCACCCTGAGATCCTGCTTGAATGGTGCGTATATGCTATTTTGTTGACTCTGGCCATGCCCATTCAGTCTGTCGTATACCTCATTCACCGTCAGCATCAACTCATGTGGTGGGGGACGATCGGTTCGATTACCGGTCTTTGTATGGCGCTTTTTACCTGTCGCCCACTGGGCGCTCAAGGCGCAATGCTATCGACATTGTGCGGAGCCGGCCTAGGGGTGGTCGGCGGAGTATGGACGATCAGAGACGTGGTGATCTCGCCGGTTCAAGACACGACCGAAGTGCAATCGGTGACCGCGTTGCGCAAGAGGCGCAAGACGCTATAAATGGTTCAGGCTCATCGCCTGCGATCAAACCCGTCTTAATGTCAAATCGCGCTGCCGGGCAACAGCGGTGCGCATGCTGACATGCGGCTGGACTGTAAAGGATGGACTCGACTCAATGGGCAGCACCCCGGCCGACGATCGCCTGTTTTATTTTGATCGCAAAAGGAAGACTGGGGTGGCCACTTGGAACTCTGGGATGAAACTGCTGCTCACTGCGTGAAGCAGGTGACTCCCGATTTCAACTCAATGCTCATCTTCTTCACCGGCTCAAGGTGCTATCACGGGCACCCCTCATCCTTTGACCACCCCGCCGGGAATCAGACGCAATTCTCTGGCTGCCTACTTCTATCAGACGGGCCGTAAAATCGACGCAACGTACGCCGGCCATAAAAACTCTGTGGAGTGGAAGCGGACCAATGGATTGGACCAAAGGGTTTCCCTCTTCCACCGCGCAAAGAAGATCGCCAGGGACACTTTGCCCGCAGGCGTCGTCAACCGATTGGCATCTCTGGCGAGGCGCATGAGGTGGACCTCTTAGCGGCCTTTACGGGCAGCATCGATGTGGATGACGAACTAATTAACTTGCACTGTCAAACGGTCGCAGTGCGCGGCTACTCCCGACGCGCCAGGCGTCGACCGCCCGAAAAAGCGCCACTGCGAAATCGCGAAGCGCGAGTTCGCGGCGTAACATGAGATAGCAGCCAACGGCGATAGCGCGCAGAAATAACCCGACTGTGCCGTCGCGGGCATGGCGCGCGAGCACAACTAGGCCGCCCATGTAGTAGCGCGCGCGAAATTCGGGCGCCTTGTCCCGATGCCCGACGAGAGCGGCATCGAGGTAGGCGACTTTACGCGCCACCCGGCGAGCGCGCAGCGCATAGTCGATATCCTCTGCGCCGCCCATGGGGGTGCCGACGCCCAACGCCTCGTCAAACTCGCCGATGCCGGCGACGAGGCGGCCCCGCAGAAAGATGGTGTTCGACGAAGCGTTTCGCACCACTTCGCCAATGCGAGCAATCATGGGAACCTCTGCCGAAAA
>Ga0335072_10003729_pt1 | contig 22817 bp, 19 predicted proteins | sample Lox_Sample_21_FD_206725 | JGI IMG/M metagenome (GOLD analysis project Ga0335072, IMG submission 206725) | Soil microbial communities from Loxahatchee National Wildlife Refuge, Florida, United States - Lox_Sample_2.1 | ecosystem: Environmental > Terrestrial > Soil > Wetlands | place: USA...
TCCTGGCCTTGACGATCTCGCGCTCCAGATGAACGATCTGCTCCTGGACGCGGGCCATTTCTTCGCTATAGTCCCTGCCTGCAATGATGCGCTTGGTTCGGAGCTTCCGATGGCCAGCCAGTTCGAGCAGCGTGCCGAACACGGCGTCCTCCAGCGGATCGGCGTGAATCCGCTTGGCCGTGCATGTCCTCACTGAGCCATTCGCCCGGTGGCAGATGTAGTACCGGTGCGCCCGGATGCCGTCTTTCGTCTCCCGGTTGGTCGTGGAGTGGTGCATCGTGCTTCCGCACAAGGCGCAGATGGCAACCTGAAGGAGGGGCGTGGCGTTGACGCGAACGTTGACGGGGTTCTGGGCGGCGCGGACCACGATCTTCTCGTAGGTGTCGCGGGAGATCAGGGGATCGGCCCGGTAGATGATGACGCCCTGCTCATCGCGCAGGGGTTCGCCGTTAGCGTCGATGACCGCGCCGAGGACGGACAGGCGCGTCAGGATCTTCCGGACGGAGATAGGTGTCCACCGGTCCCCATTCACCGGCTTGCCGTGCCGCTGGCGGACGATATCGCGCGGGCTTAGCACGCCCTCATCGCGAAGCCACCGGGCGACCTTGCCGAAGGACTGGTACGTCAGGTACATGTCGGCCATCTGCTGGACAACAGGGGCGTACACGGGGTCCTTCTCGAATCCCCAGCCTTTGGCGAGCTGCACCTGCCGGTAGCCGAAGGGCACCCATCCGCCCCGGTAGTTGCCGCTGCGGATGAGCTTGTCGTAGGCGTCCTTGACCCTGGCTCCGATGACCTCCCGTTCGTACTCTGCGAACGTCATCAGGACGTTCGCCATTGCGCGGCCTTCCTTGGTGGTGAGGTCGAGCATGGGGTCGAGGATGATCAGCGCCTTGCCGTGCGCCTCCAGCCAGTGAACGAACGCCGTGAAGTCGAACAGCGACCGGCTGATCCGGTCGAGCTTGGCCACGCACACGACGTCCCACTTGTCGAGCATGTCCGGCTTGAGCCAGCGGCCCAGGCCGGGACGGTCGAACGGGGAGATCGCTCCGGAGACGTCAAGGTCGTAGTCGGCCTCGGTGATCTCGATCAGGTCGTAGTCACCAAAGGCGGCGTACTGGGAGATCTTCTCGAACTGCCGCTCGGGCGACGTCGTGTTGTCCTTCACGAGGGACAGGCGGATGTAGGGCAGCAGCCTCTTTCGTACCTCAGCCATCGTCATGGCAGGAGCATAGGCCGGGGCGTTGGGTATTGACAACTACGGAAAGTCGAAGGTCTCCTTCACCGAGGCGGCGAACTGGGTGTCGAAGATCCGCAAGACGACGGGGACCTCCTCCCAGCGCGCCCCCAGCTGGTCACGCACGGCCAGCCCGGTCTCAAGGTTGGCCATGTCATCACTAGTCAGAACGGCAACGGCCGATGCCGCAGCCAGCCGCACCGAGGCGAGCACCCGCGGCTGGGTGGCGTCGGCGATCACCACGGGGACGCCGAGGGCACGTGCCTGGCCCAGGTGGCGGTTGTGCTCGTCCTTCTCGACCACGATGACGTGACTGCCCGCCGCCACGAGCCGCTCAAGGACCTGCAGGCCGACCCGGCCGAGGCCGATCACAAGGACGTGGTCGCGCAGGCCCGTAAACCGGACCTGGCCGAGCGACTCCTCCAGGCGCCTGCTGACGATCATGTTGGTCAGCAGCGCGAAGAACACCGCGACGAACAGCGCGCCAGTGATCATGAGGGCGACCGCGAATCCCATCAGCCACGGGTTCTCGTGGCTGAAGCTGAAGTCGCCGTACCCGACCGTGGTGATGGTCTCCACCGTGAAGTAGAGCGCCACCAGTGAGCTGATGTGGTGCCCGGACAGCTCGTAGCCGGCCCGCAGCACCCCGGTTGACACGACGACCACGAACACTAGCGCGCCCAGGGCGAGGCTAACCCGGCGGTCCATGGCGCGGGCCAGGGACAGGGCTGCTCGCGGCAGCACCCGCGCCGGTGACAGCACCGCGCGCCACGACAGGGCCGGCTGCTCAAGGAGCACCTCCTGCGACGACAGCGCGGCCAGCGGCGAGAGCGCCACCGGCCGTGGCTCACGATGAGGCCGCTCGGGGAAGGCCGCCCGCAGCTCGGCGGGGGTGGCGATCAGCGTGACCTCGTCGCCGGCGCTGACTAGCTCATCGCGGCCGGGCGTGATGGTGACCTCGCCGCTGGCGGCGGTGACGACGGCGACGGGGGCGAGCGCACCGTACAGCGAGCGCAGCGAGGCCGCCCGTGGCGCGGTGACCCGCAGCGCGTGGAACCGCTCGCCCGACAGCGTCATCTCCTGGCCGCCGGAGCGCCGGCATGCCTCGACGATGGAAGGTGCCGACAGCCCGGCCACGTCGAGCACGGCGACCCCCACCCCCTTAAGCGCCCGGCCCACGGCCGGATTGGCCAGCTGGGCGACCACGCGGACGTCGGCGTTGAGCCGGCGGGCCAGCAGGGCCGCCTCCAGGGTGCGCAGGTCGCTGTCGTAGGCACAGATGACCGCCATCGCCCCGGCCAGCCCCGCGGCGGCGAACGTCTCGGGGATCTTGGCGCTGGCCCGCAGGTGCGGCACTCCCCAGCTTTCCAGCAGCGGGGCCAGCCCGCGGTCGGGGTCGTCGTCGATGACAAGCGTAGGGACGCCGGACTGAGTGAGCTCCTCGACGATGCGGAAGGCCACGTCATGCAGCCCGCACACGATGACGTGCCCGGCCCAGTCCGAGTGCCCGTTCCCCATGACGCCATTATCCAGGCGGGACGCGCTGGCGATCGCGCGCGGTTCCTAGGCTTCCCCTGGCGAGGTCGCGCGCGGCCGGGCCGGCCCGCGCCGCCGGGCGGGACGGGCGCGCCGCCCGCGCCCGGACGGCCGGCGTCCCCTGGCCTGGTGCATGCCGGTCACGGCCAGCGTGATCAGCGCCGCGATGATCGCCAGCAGCCACGGCCCGCTGTGGGTCAGGGACGCGGCATAGGTCTCTGAGACGAACAGCCGCGCGCCCGCCAGCGGGTCGAGCACCGACACCTGGTAGACACCGGGCCGGGCGATCGTGAACCGGGCCGCCTGAGCGAACGTGCCCAGCCCGAGCAGCGGGCCGCCGAAGTCGGCGGGGGATAGGTCATAGGCCGTCAGCCAGCTGCGCACCTGGCCCTGCGGGCCGGTGATCACGACCGCGTCGCCGGTCACGGGGAACCCCGTCGCGTCCGGGTCCTGGTCGAGCGAGTAACCGCCGGCCGCGAGCACCAGGCTAGCCGGGTGCCGCGGGTAGATGACGTGCACGCTGCGCAGCCCGGCCAGCTCAGAAGCGGCGAACGCCGGGATGGACACGGCTAGGACGAGGAGGGCGGCCAGCAGCCGGATCGCCACCGGGTGCCCCTGGCTCCACCGCCGCACCGCCCAGGCCCTCTTCCGTCCCACTGCCACCCTCCGCCCGTTGCACCCCATCGGCAACTCTACAGGAGTAGGTGTGATTGCAAAATTACTGTCCGTGTTGGAGTCCCGTGTCGGGCGTGCCGCGGCAAGCTCACATCAGCGCGGGCTGGCCGCCGTCATAGACGAGCAGGCCGTCGTCGCGCCGGCGCACGCCATCGGACGGCTGGTGTGCCTCCAGGGTCGCGTCATGCGCCAGGTGCCTGACCGGGATGCCCCGGGCGATCTGAGCGAAGTCGGCGACCAGCCGTCGGTGGCAGCGGCGCCAGCTGCTCTCAGAGCACATGACCGCGACCGTCGGCACGTCAGGAGACGCGGCCTCGGCTAGGACCTCGCCGATCGCCGCGAGGAAGTCGGCGCTCCTCATGTGCTCGGCGTATCCACGGAACATGTCCACGCGCCAGGCGATGTCCGGGTTGCCCGGGCCGGGCTTGCGGAAGCCGCCGAGCCGCTTTTCCCAGCGGTAGCCGATTGAGGCCGCGGGCAGGTAGCGCTCGAGCTCGGCCCGGGTGAACTGCGGGTTCCTCCTGGAGCCCGGGGCGATCCTGATGTCGATGACCAGGCCGATCGCCGCGGCTCGCAAGATCGCGACGGTCCGTTCTGCCGTCTCGGTGCCGTGCCCGTACGTCACCAGCATCTAGGGGTTTCCTGCCGCGATGAGGCAGTCGGCCAGGTCGCGCGCGGCGTCGGCGTCCAGCGGCGCGTGGCCGATCAGGACGCGGTACCACAAGACGCCGTAGGCCATGTCGACGAGCATCGCGAGGTCGGCGCCCGGCCCGAGGTCGCCGCTGGCCACGCCCCGCTCGAGCAGCCGGCGCAGGATGGCGCGGCGCCGCGCGGTGAAGTCGGCCAGGACCTGGGCCACGTGCTCATCGCTCTGCGCCCCCGCGGCCAGGCGGCGCAGCGCACCCCGCAGCCGGTCGTCGGCCAGGCCCGCGAAGCTGTCAGTGATAAAGGCCAGCAGGTCACCGCGAAACGAGCCGGTGTCGCTGGCCGGGACGACGGCCTGGGCCTGGCGGGCCATCGCCTCGGCCGCCACGGCGCCCTTGGACGGCCACCAGCGGTAGATCGTCTGCCTGCCCACCCCGGCCGCGTGCGCGATCGCGTCGATGGTGATCTCCGTGCCGTCGCCGCCGTACATGAGGTCAATGGTCGCGTCCAGGATGGCCTCCCGCGCCGCCTCGTTGCGCCGGCGCCCGGTATGCGGCCGCCGGGGCCTGCCGGTCTCCTCCACGCCCGACAGCATAACCAGTTTGACGAGACTCATGGTCTCGGTAATACTTGTCGAGACGGATAATCTCGACAATTCAGGAAGGGCGGGACGCATGTCCGGTCTTGAGGGACACTCGGATCTCCAGGAGCGCTCTGGTCTCCAGGATCAGAGCGTGGTGATCGTGGGAGGCAGCCACGGCATTGGGGCGGCGGCGGCGCGCGCGTTCGCCCGGTCAGGGGCGCGGGTGCGGATCCTCGGCCGGTCCAAGGAGCGGCTCGACGAGCTGACGGAGACCATGCCACCGGCCCGGCACCAGCCCCAGGTGCACCAGCTGGACGCGACCGACGAGGCAGCGGTGGCGGACTTCTTCGCCGCCGCCGGGCCGGTCGATCACCTAGTGCTCGCGGCGAGTCCAGGGGCGGTAGGCCTGGGGCCGCTCGCCTCCCTGGACGCCGGGGCGCTACGCCAGGCTTTCGACGGCAAGTTCTTCGCGTACTTCACCGTGCTGCAGGCGGCCCAGGTCCGGCGGTCGGTGACGATCATTACCGCGGCGTCGGCCCGGGTGGCCTACGCTGGGAGCGCTGGCCTGGCCGCCGTCAACGGCGCGCTCGAGGCGATGATCCGGCCGCTGGCCCTCGAGCTGGCCCCAGTGCGGATCAACGCAGTCTCGCCCAGCGTCATCGACACGCCCTGGTGGGACGCTCTGCCGGCCGACCAGCGGGCGGCGCTGTTCGCCGCCGCCGCCGCGATCACGCCGGCCGGGCGGGTCGGCCGCCCCGAAGACGTGGCCGAGGCGGTGCTGTACCTCGCGGGTGCGGATTTCGTAACCGGCACCGTGCTTGAATGTACGGGCGGCGCGCACCTGACGGCGGGGGCGGCGAGCTAGCGGGGACCCCCGAGGGCGCGCTAGCCGAGCCGCACGGGCAGTGACTCCAGGCCGTGGAACAGGCTGGAGGGCCGCCAGCGGAGCTGTGACGGCGCGACCGCCAGCGACAGGCTGGGGAACCGCGGCAGCAGCGCGCCGAAGGCGACCTCGCCCTCCAGGCGGGCCAGTGGCGCGCCGAGGCAGTAGTGGATCCCGTGGCCGAAGGCGACGTGGCCGCTCGCGTCCCTGCTGAGATCGAGCTGGTCGGGGTGGCCGAACCGGTCGGGGTCCCGGTTGGCTGAGCTGGTCACGAGGGTGACGTACTCGCCCGCCGGGATCACCACGTCGCCGATCGGCAAGTCAGCGACGGTGAACCGCTCGGTCGCGTGGTTCAGCGGGTTGGTGTACCGCAGCAGCTCCTCGACCGCGGCGGGCAGCAGGGCCGGGTCCGCGCGCAGCCGGGCCATCTGGTCGGGGAAGGTAAGCAGCGCGAGGGTGCCGCTTGCGATCAGGTTGACGGTGGTCTCGAACCCCGCGACGAGGAGGAGGAACACCATGGCGTACAGCTCGCCCTCGCTGAGGGCGTCCCCCTGGCCGGCGCCGTCTCGCACGCTGATGAGCGCCGACAGCAAGTCATCGGCGGGCGAGGTGCGCTTGGCCGCGATCAGCTGCGTGAAGTAGTCGAACATCGCGTGCGCCGCGTCGCGGGACCCGTCCGGTCCCTGCTCCGCGTCCGCCTGCGGCTGGCCGGGGGACAGCAGCGCCGAGGTCCACTCCCTGAAGTCGTCCTGGTCGCGGGCGGGCACGCCGAGCAGCTCGCAGATCACCGTGATCGGCAGCCGGAACGCGAACTGGTCGAGCAGGTCGACGACCCCGTCGTCGGACTTGGCCGCGATCGCCTCGGTGGCGTCAAGGAGCGCCACGGTGATCGCCTCGACCCGCGGTCGCAGGGCCGACACCCGGCCCGGGGTGAAGGCCTTCTGCACCAGCCGGCGCAGCCGGGTGTGGTCCGGCGGGTCCAGGTTGAGCATGTGCAGGTTGAACATGGCCTGGACCGGTCCGGGCTCCCAGTGCGGGTAGAGCTTGCGCGGGTCCTTAGCGAGCCGGGGATCGGCGAGGCCCGCCCGAACGTCCTCATACCGGGTGACGAGCCATGCCCGCCCGCTGCCCGGCAGGTCCAGCGGCGCCACTGGTCGTTCTTCCCGCAGGCGCGTGAAGTACCTCTGCGGGTCCTGGAAGTACTCGTCGCGGGAGAAGCGCCGCTGGGAATCTGTCACAATAGTCATCTTAAGTAATAACGTGATTTGCCCGCAAACGGCCCGCCGGACAAGGGGCACTGGGCTGGCCGGGGGAGGGGCCGTTTGGCCAAGAGGAAAAGGGAACCGCGGTCGCGACCGGGCCTACGGCAGGTTGTCCAGCGCATAGAGTGAAGACCGTGGCAGACCCCAACGCGTACCGGCCGGCGCCCGGTGAGATCCCCGAGTCGCCCGGGGTCTACCGGTTCCGCGACGACCGCGGACGGGTCATCTACGTGGGGAAGGCCAAGTCGCTGCGCCAGCGGCTGAACCAGTACTTCGCCGACTTCGCCAGCCTGCACCCGCGTACCCAGGCGATGGTCACGACGGCCGCTCGCGTCGACTGGACCGTGGTGGGCACCGAGGTCGAGGCGCTGCAGCTGGAGTACTCCTGGATCAAGGAGTTCGACCCGCGGTTCAACGTCAAGTACCGCGACGACAAGAGCTACCCCTACCTCGCCGTCACGATGGACGAGGAGTACCCGCGGGTGATGGTGATGCGCGGGGCCAAGCGGAAGGGCACCAGGTACTTCGGGCCGTATTCACACGCCTGGGCGATCCGCGAGACGGTCGACACGCTGCTGCGGGTCTTCCCGGTGCGGACCTGCTCAGCCGGCGTCTTCAAGCGAGCCGGGCAGATCGGGCGCCCCTGCTTGCTCGGCTATATCGGCAAGTGCTCGGCGCCTTGCGTCAAGAAGGTCACGGCCGACGAGCACCGGGTCCTGGCCGAGGACTTCTGCGACTTCGTCGGCGGCCAGACGGCGAGGTTCATCCGCAAGCTCTCCACGGAGATGAAGGCCGCCTCCGATGAGGAGGAGTACGAGCGCGCGGCCCGGCTACGCGACGACATCAAGGCCCTGGAGCGGGCGCTGGAGAAGCAGGCGGTCGTGCTGGGCGACGGCACGGACTGCGACGTGATCGCGCTGGTCGAGGACCAGCTGGAGGCGGCCGTCCAGGTCTTCTACGTCCGCGGCGGCCGGATTCGCGGACAGCGCGGCTGGGTGCTTGAGAAGGTCGAGGACGTGACGACGGCGGAGCTTGTGGAGCATTTCCTTGGCCAGTTCTACGGGGAGTCGGCGGGGCCTGAGGGGACCGTCGCGGGCATTCCCCGCGAGGTCCTGGTGCCGGCGCTCCCGCCGGACACGGTGACCATGACGCAGTGGCTGACGCAGCGGCGCGGCGGGCCCGTGCAGCTGCGCGTGCCGCAGCGCGGCGACAAGAAGGCCCTGGCCGAGACGGTCGAGCGCAACGCCAAGGAAGCGCTCGCGCTGCACAAGACGCGGCGCGCGTCCGACCTGACCACCCGGTCCAGGGCGATGAACGAGATCCAGCAGGCGCTGGGACTGGCGGACGCGCCGCTTCGGATCGAGTGCTACGACGTGTCCAACTTGCAGGGCACGCACGTCGTGGCGTCGATGGTGGTCTTCGAGGACGGACTGGCCCGCAAGAGCGAGTACCGGCGCTTCTCGGTGCGAGGTCACGAGGGGTTCGACGACATCTCCGCGATCCGTGAGGTGATCACCCGGCGCTTCCGCCGCTACCTGGCCGAGCGCGAGGAGACCGGCGAGCTTGACCTGCTTGGCGACCCGGTGGCGCGGGGCGCGTGGGAGCGGGCCGAGGACTCCGATCCGGCCGCGGAGCCGGTCGTGGCGGCCCAGCGCAAGTTCGCCTACCCGCCCAACCTGGTCGTCGTCGACGGGGCCAAGGCGCAGGCGGAGGCGGCCTTCGCGGCCCTAGCCGAGCTTGGCATCGACGACATCGCGGTCTGCGGCCTGGCCAAGCGCCTGGAAGAGGTGTGGCAACCGGGCGAGGAGTACCCGCTGATACTCTCGCGGACCAGCGAGGGACTGTACCTGCTGCAACGGGTGCGGGACGAGGCGCACCGGTTCGCGATCACCTACCACCGGCAAAAGCGGGGCAAGGCGGCGACCGTCTCGGCCCTGGACTCGGTCCCTGGTCTTGGACCCGCCCGGCGGGCGGCGCTGCTCAAGCACTTCGGGTCGGTCCGGGCCGTGTCGCAGGCCACGGCACAGGAGATCGCCACGGTTTCCGGCATCGGGCCGCGGCTGGCGGAGACGATAATGACCACGTTGCGCGGGGATGCGCCTGCCGCTGTACCGGCGGCTTCACCGGGGGGAAGCGATGCTGGACACGGGGATGAACGAGGGGACAACCATGGCTGATCCGCGCGCGGAGCTCGACCTGCTGCAGGTTGGTCCCAACCTGGTGATCGTCACCGGCATGTCCGGGGCCGGCCGGTCGACCGCCGCCAAGTCCCTGGAGGACATCGGCTGGTACGTCGTGGACAACCTGCCGCCTGCCCTGCTGCCCACGATGATCGACCTAGCCGACCGGGCGTCGCTGCCCGGTGTGGCCGCCATCGTCGACGTGCGCAGCCGGGCGTTCACCACCGACCTCAAGAGCGCGATCTCGGAGCTGGGCGCCAAGGGCGTCACGCCGCAGGTGGTCTTCCTCGAGGCGTCCGACGACGCGCTGGTCCGCCGGTTCGAGAACGTCCGGCGCCCGCATCCGATGCAGGGCACGGGGCGCATCGTGGACGGCATCGCGGCCGAGCGCGAGCTGCTGCGCAGCGTACGAGGCGACTCCGACATCGTCCTTGACACCTCGTCCCTGAACGTGCACGAGCTGCGATCCCGCATGAACGGCTACTTCGGCGGCGGGGCGGGCAGCGGCACGACCCGGCTGACCATCATGTCGTTCGGTTACAAGTACGGGCTTCCCGTGGACGCGGACCTGGTCGCTGACCTGCGGTTCCTGCCGAACCCCCACTGGATTCCCGAGCTGCGCGGGCTGACAGGGCAAGACGCCCCCGTGCGCGATTACGTGCTCGCGCAGCCTGGCGCGGCGCCCTTTCTCGACGCGTACATGGCGGTGCTGAACGTGTCGCTCGCGGGCTTCGAGCGGGAGGGCAAGCGGTTCGTGGTGCTGGCCGTCGGATGCACCGGGGGCAAGCACCGCAGCGTCGCGATGGCCGAGCAGCTCGCGGCCCGGGTGCCCGCCCGCGGCGACGGGGCCGGCTGGGACGTCCGGGTCACCCACCGGGACCTGGGTCGTGAGTGATCTGCCTGGGGTCTGGTCCGACATGAAGGTGGTGGCACTCGGCGGCGGGCACGGCCTGTTCGCCTCACTGTCAGCGCTGCGCCGGGTCACGGCGGCCGTGACCGCGATCGTCACCGTGGCCGACGACGGGGGGTCGTCGGGACGGCTGCGCCGGGACTTCGGCGTGCTGCCACCGGGCGACCTGCGGATGGCACTGGCCGCGCTGTGCGGTGATGACGAGTGGGGGATGACCTGGGCGCGGGTCGTCCAGCACCGGTTTGGCGGCGCGGGGGACCTGGCCGGGCACGCGGCGGGCAACCTGCTCATCACGGCGCTGTGGGACCTGCTCGGCGATCCGGTGGCGGGACTGGACTGGGTGGGGCGCCTGCTGCGGGTCAGCGGCCGGGTGCTGCCGATGGCGGCGGTGCCGCTTGACCTCGTCGCCCTCGTGGAGGGACTCGACCCGGCGCGGCCTGAGCTTGTGTCCGTCGTCCGCGGCCAGGCCGAGTGCGCCGCGACAAAAGGCAAGGTCCGGTCGATCTCGCTGGAGCCGGCCGACCCGCCGGCCGTTCCCGAGGCCGTATCGGCCGTCGCCGACGCGGACTGGGTGGTCTTCGGGCCAGGTTCATGGTTCACTAGCGTCCTACCGCACCTTCTCGTTCCTGGGCTCGCGCAGGCGCTGCACGCCACCGCCGCACGGCGGCTTGTGACGCTCAACCTGGTGCCACAGCCGGGCGAGACCGAAGGGTTCTCCCCGCACCGGCACCTGGAGGTCCTCGCCGAGCACGCGCCGACGCTAGTGGTGGACGCCGTGCTCGCGGACAGGCAGGCGGTCCGGGGCTGCGAGGAGGAGCTGGAGAAGGCCGCGAGGCTGCTCGGCGCCAGCCTGGTGCTGGCGGACATCGCGGCGGAAGACGGTGCGAGGCATGACCCGGAACGGCTGGCGGCGGCCTTCCGGGAGCTTTTCGGGTTCCACGGGGGCAACTAGCTTGGGGGTGCGCTGATGGCGATGACCGGCGTCGTGAAGGATGAGCTCAGCCGGATCTCGGTGACAAGGCCGTGCTGCCGGAAGGCGGAGGTGTCAACGCTGCTGCGGTTCGCCGGCGGCCTGAACCTGACCGCCGGGCACATCGTGATCGAGGCCGAGCTGGATACGGCGGCGGTCGCACGGCGGCTGCGCACGGGAATCTCGGAGCTGTTCGGGCACTCCTCTGAGCTGCTCGTGCTCGCTCCCGGGGGGCTGCGCAAGGGCAGCCGCTACGTCGTGCGCGTCAGCAAGGGCGGGGACAGCCTGGCCCGGCAGGCCGGTCTCATCGACAGCTTCGGCCGCCCGGTGCGCGGGCTGCCCAGGCAGGTGGTGGCGGGCGGCAGCTGCGACTGCGAGGCCGCCTGGCGGGGCGCCTTCCTCGTCCACGGGTCGCTGACCGAGCCGGGCCGCTCTATGGCCCTGGAGGTCACCTGCCCCGGGTCTGAGGCTGCGCTCGGGCTCGTCGGCTGCGCCCGGCGGCTGAAGATCGGAGCCAAGGCGCGGGACGTCCGGGGTGTAGACCGGGTGGTGATCAGGGACGGTGACGCCATCAGCGCCATGCTGACGCGGCTGGGCGCGCACGACTCGGTGCTGGCGTGGGAGGAGCGGCGGATGCGCCGGGAGGTCCGGGCCACCGCCAACCGGCTCGCCAACTTCGATGACGCGAACCTACGCCGCTCGGCCCGGGCCGCGGTCGCCGCGGGCGCGCGGGTAGAGCGAGCCCTGGAGATCCTGGGCGAGGAGGCTCCCGATCACCTGGTCATGGCCGGCCGGCTGCGGGTCGCGAACCGGCAGGCGTCGCTGGAAGAGCTCGGCCAGCTAGCTGACCCGCCGCTGACCAAGGACGCCATCGCCGGCCGGATCCGCCGCCTGCTGGCAATGGCCGATCGCCGGGCCGGTGACCTGGGGCTGCCCAACACGGAGGCCTGCCTCACGGTCGACATGATGTCGTTATCTCCCGCAGGGGCTTAGGCCGCGTTCTTCTCGTAGATGTGGCTGTCGACGTAGGAGTGCAGGACCCGGACCTGGTGGAAGTGCGCCTGGAACCACGCGGCCAGCTGCGGCGTCCACGGGATCCTGTTCTGGTAGCCGCCGGTGAGCCAGACGTACTGCGCCTGGCTGAAGATGGACTCCCAGCCAGTGACCACGGCCTGCTGCCTGCCCGCACCGCCCGCGGGGGAGACGCCGTGGCTGAGCACGAGCGTCTGCGCCAGCGCGTCGACCACGTCAGGGCAGCCCGGGGTCGTGCTGAACCGGTCCGCGGCGATCGTCACCGAGACCTGATCGCTGACCACGCACGAGCCTGCCGGGATCACGCTGGCCACGTGCGGGTTGCCCTGGACGGTCACGTTGCTCAGCTGGACGAGCTCAACCACCGCGACGGCGGCGACAACGACGGCCACGACCGCGGTGCCCCACCGGCGGGCCCGCCTGCCCCGGCCCGGTGGCTCCGCCGGTGCGGCCTCGCTGGCCGTGCCCGCGTCGGCCGCTGGCTCGGGCTGGCCGCCGCTGTCCCGGGTCCTGCTGGCCAGCGCCGCGGCCGCCGCGCCCGCGGCGATGGCCAGCCACGGCGCGGGGAAGGCCGGGTAGTGGTAGAAGAACGCCGAATAGCTGAGGATGCCCGTGCAGGCGAGCGCGGCGGTGCCGAGCGCGAACCACTCAAGCTGGGTCCGGTCCCGGCTCGTGCGCACGTAGGCGAAGACGAGCAGCGCCGCCATGGCCAGCGCGACGACCACAGGGATGGCCACCGCGACGGCCGTTGTCTCCATGGTGGCGGTGCTATCGGCCTGGAACAGCGTGTAGGCGCCCGGGCTGATCCCGAAGCCGTGGCTGGCCAGCACGAGGACGAGGCCGGTCAGGTGGTCAAGGCGCAGGCCCATCGCCGTCGACGCGCCGGTGCGCGTCGCCTGGTAGACGAGCGTGTAGCGCAGGAACCTCAGGGGCGTGGTCCCGGCGACGCCCGCCAGCGGGACGAGGAAACCGGCCGCGACGCCGGGGACGTACCAGCGGATCCGCTGCCAGCGCTGCGCTGGCACGAGCGCGATGATGACAAGCAGGACCGCGGCCGGGGCCGCCGCCCAGAACTTGATCGACCCGGCGAAGCCGAGCGCGATGCCCGCGAGGCCAAGCCGCCGCGGCCCGGCCAGCTGCCCGCGGCGGAACGCCGCGGTCGCCGCGAGCAGGCAGCACAGGTTCATCCACGGCTCGAGCAGCAGGGTGCGCCCGGACATGATGTCGGCGGGGTAGATGGCGAGCAGTCCGCAGGTCACCAGGGTGACGCGTGCGCCGCGATGCCTGACCAGGTTGCCTACCAGGGCCACGCACGCCGCGCTGGCGCAGGCCGTCGCGACCCGGGCGACGGCCAGCGCGTGCGTGGCCGTCGTGAGCTTCCCGATCAGCGCGATCGGCAGCGACACGACCATGATGCCCGGCGGCTGGATGAAGGCGTAGTCCTTGTAGGGCAAGGCCCCCTGCAGCAGGCGGATGGCAGCGCCCAGGTAGACCCCGTCGTCGTACTCGACCGCGCCCGACGTCAGGAAGGATGACCGGGTGAAGATGAAGCATCGCAGCACCAGCGCCAGCAGGGTCAAGCCGGCGATGACCAGTCCCGCGGGCGACAGCCAGTAGGCCCGGAGTCGTCCCAGGCGACTGCCACCCGTTTCCGGGCCATTTCCCGCCGCCGGCTTGTTCTTCCGGCTGTTGCTGGCGGCGAGGTCGGTCATGAGTCGGGCTTCCTGGACATAGAGGGCACGTGGGGCAAGTCGTCAGCGCGTGTTCGTCACGCAACGCATGAGGTGACGCACAAAGTACCATGTCGCCCTTGAGCCGGGCTGGACGCAAGGTTGCAGTTCGGTCGTAATCTTCCGGACTCGTTGAGGTCAGGCAGCCGCCGGGCCGCCAGGGACAAGACCGCGGCCGCCAGCGCCAGCACCGACATGATAGCCAGCCCGTCTCGCAGGCCGATGGCGTTGGCCAGCAGGCCAATCGTCGGCGGGCCGATCAGGAAGCCGCCATAGCCGAAGGTAGAGGCGGCCGCGACGCCGCGTGGCCCGGCCGCCTGCCCGGCCTGGGACATGGCGGCCGGGAACATGTTCGCCACGCCGAGGCCGGTCAGCGCGAAGCCCGCGAGGGCCACGGGAAGGTCGGGCGCCAGCGCCGTGGCCAGCATGCCGGCGAACGCCGCGATGCCGCCGCCCGCCAGCACGCGGGTCTGGCCCAACCAGCTCAGCAGCCGGGTTCCCGCCAGCCGCCCGCAGGCCTCGGCGACGGCGAACGCCGCATAGCCGCTGGCGGCAAGGCCGGCGCTCGCGTGCAGGTCCTGCCGCAGGTGCAGCGCGCCCCAGTCCGCGATGGACCCCTCGCCGAAGGACGAGCACAGTGCGATCAGCCCGAACGTCACGATCACCAGCCAGGCGCGCGCAGGCAGCCGGGCGCCGGCGGTTTCCTGGCCTGGCGGGCCGGCGGCGGCTGGCCCGGCCAGGACCCGGCCAGTGGCCGGGGACAGCAGCGGGGGGCCGACCACGGCCGTGACGAGCAGCCCGCAGGCCGCCATCACCGCCAGTCCAGGGCGCGGTGACAGATGCGGGGCGAGCAGCCCGCCCACGCCCGCCCCGGCCAGCCCGCCGAAGCTCCAGGCCGCGTGGAAAGACGGCATTATCGGACGGCGCACGGCCGCCATGATGTCGACGGCGACGCTGTTCATGGAGACGTTCAGCGCTCCGTAGGCCATGCCGAGGACCGCCAGCGCCAGCCCGAGCGCCAGCGCGGTCGGGGCGAGGGCGGGGAGCACGAGCGCGCCCGACAGCGCGACGGCGGACACGATCACGACGTTGCGGCTGCCGACCCGGCGGCATAGCGCCCCGGACAGCGTCATCGTGGCGATCGACCCCGCGGACAGGCCAAGCAGCGCGAGGCCAAGCGCCGCGGGCGAGGCGCCGACGTGCGCCTTGACCGCGGGTACCCGGACCGCCCAGCTCGCGAAGAGGAACCCGTCCAGGGCGAAGAACGTGGTGAGGCAGCCGCGGACCCGGCCCAGCGACGGGGCCTGGTGGGCCAGTGCGCCGACAGCAAGCAGGCGCGGCGCCAGGCGCCGGTACATGCGCGGCGAGCCCGGGCCTGCTATTTTGTTTTGCGACTGCACAAAATGAGGATATGACATGCTCGGCCAGGCATTGATGCTCATACATGCGGGGCGTGCGCCTACCCGTTCCGTCCTGACCGCCATGCTTGGCGTCAGTCGCGGCACGGCGGGCACCCTGGTCGGCGAACTGCAGGCGCTGCGGCTTATTCAGGTACACGATGCCGGGCCAGAGGCCGCCGGCCCGCACCAGCAGGGGCGTCCTTCGCACCGGCTGTCCGTCGACCCGGCCGGGCCGGTGGCCCTCGCCGCCGAGGTCCACGCGGATGGCTACCAGGTGGCCCTCGTCGGCCTCGGCGCCCAGCTGGTGGCGATGAAGTCCCGCGCCGACGGTATCGCCAGTGACCCGCGGGTGGCCCTGGCCGAGGTGGCGGGGGCCGGAGCGCGGCTCCTTGCGGAGTCGGGACGGCCCTGCGTCGGGGCGGGCCTTGCCGTCCCCTCCGCCATCGCGAGCCCGGACGGCGTGATGGTCGGCCAGCTGGGCATCGGCTGGCCGGAGGGCACTAGAGTCAGGGAGCTGTTCACCGAGCAGTTGCTGGTGGCCGGCATCGCGGTGCCGGCCGGGTGGCCCATGAGCTGCTCGGTCGCCAATGACGTCAACCTGGCCGCGCTGGCCGAGCACCGGCACGGCGCGGGGCGTGACGCCTCGCACCTGCTGATGGTGGCCACGGGTAACCGGGGCGTTGGCGGCGCGCTCGTGCTCGACGGCGCGCTGTACGCGGGCAGCGGTGGCCTGGGGATGGAGGCGGGCCACATCAGCGTGGACCCTGCGGGCCGGCCCTGCCCGTGCGGCAGCCGGGGTTGCCTGAACGTCGAGACCGACGCGGCGAGCTTCCTTCAGGCCGTCGGCCGCCAGCCCGCCCGCGCGGGCACTGGCGGCGCGGACCTGGCGCTGGCCATCGGCCTGCTGCGGCACCGATGGCAGGACCCGGCCGTCCGTGCGGCGGCCGCGGCCCTCAGCGAGCGGCTCGCGGTGGGCCTGGCCGGCCTCGTCAACGTGCTCAACCCGGACCGGATCCTGCTCGGCGGGTTGCACAGGTACGTGCTTGAGGCCGACCCGGCCGGGCTGCGGGCGGCGGTGGCGAGCCGCAGCCCGTGGGGGCGCGCCGCCGGCGTGCCCCTGGTGCCCGCCGCCCTCGAGCACTCGGTCCTGATCGGCGCGGCGGAGATCGCCTGGCAGCCGGTCCTGGACAACCCGTCCCTCGCGCAGAGCCCGGTGTGGCTGGGAGGAGGGCCTGATCCGATAATCTCCGGGGGGATGTTGCCCCCTTGTTACATGCCGTATTGAGTGACGTAGGACCCTGGCGGTGCCGGGCAACCAGAATGGAGACTGGTGTCATGACAATTCGAGTTGGAATCAACGGATTCGGGCGCATTGGGCGCAACTTCTGGCGTGCGGTGAACGCCGCAGGGGCCGACCGGGGCATTGAGATCGTCGCCGCCAACGACCTGGGCGACGTCAAGACCATGGCGCACCTGCTGAAGTACGACACGATCAATGGCGTCCTGCCCGAGGAAGTGTCCTGCGAGGGCGACACGATCCGGGTGGGCAGCCAGGCCATCAAGATCCTCGCCGAGCGCGAGCCGGGCAAGCTCCCCTGGGGCGACCTTGGCGTCGACATCGTCATCGAGTCGACCGGGCGGTTCACCACCGGGCCGGCGGCCAAGGCGCACATCGACGCCGGCGCGAAGAAGGTCATCATCTCGGCGCCCGCCAAGGAAGAAGACATCACGATCGTGATGGGCGTCAACGATGACAAGTACGACAGCGCCGCCCACACCATCATCTCCAACGCCTCCTGCACCACCAACTGCGTGGCCCCGATGGCCAAGGTGCTGCTCGAGAACTTCGGCATCGTCAAGGGCCTCATGACCACGGTGCACGCCTACACCCAGGACCAGAACCTGCAAGACGGCCCGCACAAGGACCTGCGCCGCGCCCGCGCCGCCGCACTCAACATCGTGCCGACCTCAACCGGCGCGGCCAAGGCCACGGCGCTCGTGCTGCCCGAGCTCAAGGGCAAGCTGGACGGCTACTCGCTGCGCGTGCCCGTGCCGACCGGCTCCATCACCGACCTGGTGGTCGAGCTCAGCAGGGACGTGACCAAGGACGAGGTCAACGCCGCGTTCAAGGCCGCCGCTGAGGGACCGCTCAAGGGCATCCTGTACTACACCGAGGACCCGATCGTCTCCAGCGACATCGTTGGCTCCGCCGCCTCCTGCACCCTCGACGCGTCGATCACGATGGCCTACGGCAACCAGGTCAAGGTCTTCGGCTGGTACGACAACGAGTGGGGCTACTCCTGCCGGCTCGCCGACCTGACCGCCCTCGTCGCGGCCCAGCTGGGCTAGAGGCATGGAGTCCCTTGACCACCTTGACGTGGCGGGCAAGCGCGTCCTGCTCCGGTCAGACCTGAACGTGCCGCTCGACAAGGGCGGCTCGGGGATGATCACGGACGACGGCCGCATCCGGGCGAGCCTGCCCGTCATCGAGAAGCTGGCGCAGCGGGGCGCCCGGGTGGTCATCATGGCCCACCTAGGCCGCCCCAAGGGCGCCAGCTTCGCTGAGTGCGCCGTCGGCGGCCCCTCCCTGCGGGTGGTGGCCGAGCGCCTGTCGGAGCTGCTGGGCAGGCCGGTCGCCTTCGCGACCGACCTCATTGGCCCGTCGGCCCGCCAGACGGTGGCCGGCCTGGCCGATGGCGACGTCGTCCTGCTTGAGAACGTCAGGTTCGAGCCGGCGGAGACGTCGAAGGATGAGGCCCAGCGGGCCGCCCTGGCCGCCTCCCTCGCCGAGCTTGGTGACCTGTACGTCGGTGACGGGTTCGGCGTGGTGCACCGCAAGCAGGCCTCGGTGTACGACCTGCCCAAGCTGCTGCCGCACGCCGCGGGTGACCTGGTCACCGCCGAGGTGACAGTGCTCGAGCGGCTGACCAGGTCGCCCGAGCGCCCCTACGTGGTGGTGCTTGGCGGGTCCAAGGTGTCGGACAAGCTCGGCGTCATCAGCAACCTGCTGAAGCTGGCTGACCGGCTGCTGATCGGCGGCGGCATGGCGTACACGTTCCTCGCGGCGCAAGGCCACGAGGTCGGCACGTCACTGCTTGAGAAGGACCAGATCGACACGGTCAAGGGCATCTTGGCCGACGCCGCCGAGCGTGGCGTCGAGATCGTCCTGCCGGTCGACATCGTCGCCGCCAGCCGATTTGCCGCCGACGCCGAGCACGATGTCTACCCAGCCGATGCCATCCCGGCTGACCGGATGGGCCTGGACATCGGCCCGGAGACCGGCAAGCTCTTCGCGGCCAGGCTGGCTGACGCCAAGACCGTCTTCTGGAACGGCCCGATGGGCGTGTTCGAGTTCCGTGCGTTCTCCCACGGCACCCGCGCGGTGGCCGAGGCGCTCACCCAGCTGCCCGGGCTTACCGTGGTCGGCGGTGGCGACTCGGCGGCGGCTGTCCGCGCCCTGGGCATGACCGACGACGAGTTCGGCCATGTCTCCACCGGCGGCGGCGCCTCGCTTGAGTACCTGGAGGGCAAGACCCTGCCCGGCCTGGTGGCGCTGGGATGAGCGGGCGGCCCATGGCGACAAGGCGATGGGGGTAATCGCGACCCTATGGCTACCGACAAGAAGGTCACCGAGAAGCCGCCGCTCATCGCAGGCAACTGGAAGATGAACTGCAATCATTTCGAGGCCATCGCCCTGGTCCAGAAGCTGGCGTTCACGCTGCGGCCGGCGGACTACCAGCACGCCGAGGTCGTCGTGCTGCCGCCGTTCACCGACCTGCGCAGCGTGCAGACGCTGGTGCTCGGGGACAAGCTCAAGATCGGCTACGGCGCCCAGGACATCTCCCGGCACGAGAAGGGCGCCTACACCGGGGAGATCTCCGGGCCAATGCTGTCCAAGCTCGGGTGCTCCTACGTGCTGTGCGGGCACTCCGAGCGGCGCCAGTACCAAGGCGAGGACGATGCGCTTGTCGCGGCCAAGGTCCGGGCGGCCGTCACCGCCTCCATCACCCCGATCCTGTGCGTCGGCGAGCCGCTCGAGGTCCGGAAGGCGGGAGAGCAGGTCAAGCACGTGCTCTCCCAGCTGACCGGGTCGCTGGCCAAGGTCCCCGACAGCGCCGTCGCGTCGATGGCGATCGCCTACGAGCCGATCTGGGCGATTGGCACCGGCGAGGTGGCCTCGCCCGGTGACGCCCAGGAGATGTGTCGCGCGATCCGCGATAAGGTCGACTCAACCCGCGGCGCCGAAGCCGCGACCAGCGTCCGTATCCTTTACGGTGGGTCGGTCAAGGGTGATAACATCGCGCCGATCATGGCGCAGCCGGACATCGATGGCGTCCTCGTCGGCGGCGCCAGTCTCGACGCCGGGCAGTTCGCGCAGATCTGCCGGTATCGTGAGCTTGCCAGCCCGACTAGTCTTGCAAAGACGCAGAGCTAGCAACTAGAGGAGAGAAGAGTTCCCCGATGGCAATCGCCCTCTCGGTCATCTTGATCATCACCAGTCTCGTGATGGTCCTGCTTGTCCTCCTGCACAAGGGCAAGGGCGGCGGCCTGTCCGACTTGTTCGGCGGAGGAGTTTCGTCAACCCTCGGATCCTCTTCGGTCGTAGAGCGTAACCTGGACCGGATCACTATCTTCTTCGGCGTACTGTGGTTCGTCTGCATCGTCGGCCTGGGCTGGCTGCTGAACCACTAGCGCCGGGCCGATCGTGTGGTCGCCAGCGGTGGCGGCGCGGATGTTCTGGTACTGACAAGGGGTGGTTCGTGAGCAGTGGCAACGCGATTCGCGGCAGCAGGGTAGGCGCTGGCCCGATGGGTGAGGCGGAGCGCGGTGAGGCGGCCCCCCGGGTGTGGGTGGCCTTCTGGTGCTCTAACGGTCACGAGACCAAGCCAAGCTTCGCGTCCGATGCCTCGGTCCCCGAGACATGGGAATGCCCGCGCTGCGGCTTCCCGGCGGGCCGCGACGAGGATAACCCTCCCGCCCCGCCGCGCGTCGAGCCCTACAAGACGCACCTGGCCTACGTGAAGGAGCGCCGCAGCGACGCCGACGGCGAGGCCATCCTCGCCGAGGCCCTGCAGCGGCTGCGCGGGTAGCACGGGCACCCAGCACCACGTGCGAGCGCCCGGGGAGCATCGCTTCCCGGGCGCTTTGCTTTTGCTTTCCTGATCGCCCGGCGGGATCGTTTCCCGGTCGCCCAGCGGACCCCGGCCAGGCCGGCGAGAAATCACGTGTGATGGTGGCTGCCCCAACAACCACGGCGACATGGGATCATGAAAAGGCCCACCCGAGAGCCAGGCTGGCCGCCGTCCGATGCTGATAACAGCAAGAAGCGCCAGCCGGGCTGAGGAGCAGCCGGGTGGCCGGAGCGGACCGGACGGGCCGGTTCGGCCAGATCGCCGACGCGGGAGGGATGAACGGTGATGGTCAGCCTGGCGCACCCCGAGACCGCGGGCGACGACGGCCCGGCCGTGGCGGGCGTCCCGGCACACGACCTGTCGGCAGGCGGCGATGTCCTTGACCGGGTGAGGGCGTGCGCCCGTGCGGCGCTCGCGGCCCATGACGTGGGCCCCGGCGCCAGCGTCACCTTGCTCAACGTGTCGGAGAACGCGACGTTCCTGGTGACCGACGCCGGCGGTGGCCGCTCGGTGCTCCGGGTCCACCGGCTCGGCTACCACGCCCTAGCGGCCATCGAGTCCGAGCTGGCCTGGATGAGCGCGCTGCGAGCCGACGCGGGCATCCGCACGCCGCGGGTGCTGCCAGCCGTTGACGGCCGCCGCGTGGTGGAGGCCGGGGGACGCCACTGCGTGCGGTTCGAGTTCCTGCCCGGCACCGAGCCTGCCGGGGCGAGCGACGAGAGCAGGGCGCGAGAGCACTTCGCCGAGCTCGGCGCGATCACCGCGCGAATGCACGCGCACGCCCGCGACTGGCCGCGGCCGAACTGGTTCACCCGGTTCAGCTGGCACGACGATGACGCCTTCGGAGCCACCGCCGCGGGTGGCACCGCCGCGGGTGGCACCGCCGCGGGTGGCACCGCCGCGGGTGGCACCGCCGCGGGTGGCACCGTCGCGGGTGGCACCGGGCGCTGGGGCAGCTGGCGTGACGGCGTCGGCGTGGGTGCCGCCGAGGCGGGGATCCTCCGCCGCCTGGAAGGCAGGCTTCGCGAGCGGCTGGCGGCGTTCGGCACGTCGCCTGAGCGGTTTGGCCTCATCCATGCCGACACCCGGCTCGCCAACCTGCTCGTCCACGACGGGACCACGGCGGTGATCGACTTCGATGACTCGGGGTTCGGCTGGTACCTGTACGACCTAGGCACCACGGTCAGCTTCTTCGAAGACGATCCCGCCGTTCCCGGCCTGGTCGCGGCCTGGCTCGATGGCTACCAGCGGACGGCCACGGTGCCGCTGACGGGCCACGACATCGCCGAGACCTGGACGTTCATCCTGTTCCGCCGGCTGCTGCTGACCGCCTGGATCGGCTCCCACCCGGCCGCGGCGGACGCCGCGGCCCTCGGCGCGGACTACACGCGCGGTAGCTGCGAACTGGCGGAGCGGTACCTGAGCGGACAGCTCGCCAGGACGTGGTCCTAGCAGGCCGGCGGGCGTGGCCGGACGGGTCAGGTGCTGGCGAGGGCCATCCAGACCCGCAGGCCTGATCCGGGGTCCTCGTGCTCCCGCCAGGAACGCGAGGCGCTCTGCTCGCCGGGCGGCAGCTGGCCAGCGCCTGCGGCCGGCTCGAACTCAACCGCCAGCACCTCGGTGGCGATCAGCGACCCGTGCTCGTCTAGGGCGGCGGCGAGGTCGGGGTCGTCGGCGGCCCAGCGCACCACGATGCGATCGGTGACGTCGAGGCCGTCGCCCTTGCGCACGTCCTGGATGAACCTGATCGCCTCACGCGACCAGCCCGCCGAGCGCAGCTCAGGCGAGATCGACAGGTCAAGCGCCACGGTCTCGCCCGCCGCCGACGCCACGCCCCAGCCCGCCAGCGGTGTCTGGGTCACGATGACATCGTCTGGGCTGATGTCCACTGGCCCCAGCGAGGGGACGTCGAGGGAGGCCGGCCCCGGGCCCGCTGCGACGGCGCGGGCCAGCGCGGCCGGGTCAGCGGCCGTGATCGCCGCGGCCACCGCTTGCGTCGACGCGCCGAACCTGCGCCCGAGGATGCGGAACTGGGGCTTGACGGTATAGGTGACCAGCGATCCCAGGCTGGCCGACTCCAGTGGCAGGACCTCGCGCACGTTCAGCTCGTCGGCGACGAGGGCCAGCAGCTCGGCTGGCAGCGACGTGAAGTCAGGCGAGCTGGCCAGCGCACGTGACAGCGGCTGGCGGGTACGGACGCCGGCCGCCGACCGCGCCGACCGGCCCAGGTCTACCAGCCGCCGGGCCAGGGCCATCTGAGCCGACAGCCGCTCGTCGATGAGCGAGGCCTCGGGGGCAGGCCACGACGACAGGTGCACAGAGTCCGGCGCGCCGACCGGGCGCAGTACGCCCCAGACGTGATCGGCCAGGAACGGGGTGATCGGAGCCATCATCGTGGTGATCATGACGAGCACGGAGTGCAGCGTGGCGAAGGCCGAGGCGCCATCCGCGGAGCCTGGCCCCTCCCAGAACCGCCGCCGCGACCGCCGTACGTACCAGTTCGACAGGTCATCGATCAGGCTGGCCAGCCGCCGTCCCGCCACCGTCGTGTCGAACGCCTCCAGGGCGACGGTCACGTCACGCAGGCACGCGTGCGCCTCTGACAGCAGCCACCGGTCAAGCAGCGGCCGGTCGCCGGGTGC
>Ga0335072_10003730_pt1 | contig 22814 bp, 28 predicted proteins | sample Lox_Sample_21_FD_206725 | JGI IMG/M metagenome (GOLD analysis project Ga0335072, IMG submission 206725) | Soil microbial communities from Loxahatchee National Wildlife Refuge, Florida, United States - Lox_Sample_2.1 | ecosystem: Environmental > Terrestrial > Soil > Wetlands | place: USA...
AACGTGCGTGCAGAGCGGATGATAAACAAGGCGAGGCTGTTGTTCAACAGTGTAATGAGGCAGTGTAGATGATAAGTATTGAAACCAACGGAGCGTTGGATATGCTGCTTATATACAACTCGCTCGTATGTGTGGGTCGAGTGACATGTGGCTCGAAGTCCGCGTTCGATCGGATTAGGGCTCCGCGGCTGAAAGGCGGATTTGACAAGATGGCAAAGTCCGCCAACGGCTAGAGCCAGCAGCGGTGGGCATTGACGGACCCGGGAATGTAACTTATCTTTCGGCTTCATTTCTGGAGATGAACTCTTTTGTCTCATCTACTCCCATGTAACTATTGTGACCTTGTTAGCACCATTCAGACGTTGAGCTTCTGGTTTACTTACACGCTCAAAAGGATCTCGGCAAACTCGTCTACATCCTCGCCTCTTCCATAGTCGAGAAACTTCTCGAATGAGTAGTTATTTATGATGTAATGAGGCTTTTCTTTCCACATGCGATCAAACATGAACGAAGAATTCGCTTCCCATAGATGACGGGAAAGCGTCCAGCGGTGAACGTAGGCCCACGGATCTAGGTCGTCTGCTTTTCTGTCAGCTCAGAACCAGAACATAAGAAGAGAAGGCTGTAACCTGTGAACCCTGAATCCTTCATTGTTTCATAAAGCGTTATGACGGAGTATGCCATTACAATGGTTCTTCGTACAGATTCGGCGAAGATCCACCTCTGACAGCCCGCAAGGCTGGTAAGCAAGGATACTCTGAGCGATCATGGCGAGCACTCACCTCCCACTCAATTTTTGGAGGCTGCTTTCTCACCACACCATTCTCGAACTCCGCCAAGTCCCCCAAATGCCCACGCATCCGGCACAAGTCACCTAGCCATGTCTGCAGCAGCGGCATATCTTTCTCACCCTGTGCGCGCAGAATGACATCGCCATCAAATAGGCGGATTATCTGGTACAGGAAGAGCGTCTGGGCGCGGGCGAGCTTCTCGGCTGGCGTTGCTACGACACGGCCAGCTTCAGTGTCGACGAGTTCCCGTACGCTGCTGTGCAGCACTCGCATAACCATAGCTGTGTTTGCTTCTGTGCGGTTCGCGTAGAGGACATTGGCGGCGAAGCACGATAGGATGCATTGTGGCGCATGGTCTCTGTAGAGGTAGCGGTGCAGGAAAGGCGTGGCATTGCGCGTGGCGACGTCAGTCGTAAACCCTTTGATACGGGCTACAATGTAGTGTAGTGGTGTTTGAGTGTCATGGAGATGCCACGGCTCAATATGCTCCTGGCCAGAAGCGGTTAAAAAAGTGTCTAAAGGTACGGGTTGAACAATTGGGAGCGACAGAACGTCCCATACAGAGGGTAGTGAAATCGAGACTCACACAAAAGTAAGCCATCTTCTGGTAGGCCGTCACGATTTCTTCATCAGCCGGACTGCTTGGGCGCTCGGTAATAGACCCCTGATCAATTGGGGCAAGCCATTGGTCCTGGGCTGGAGTGCTATCATTGCCCATCAAACCCATGAAAAGGTCCATGGGAATGTCGCCGTTACTATCAGCATCCATCACCAGATGGTTATGAGTATTTTCAGCTTCAGCGGCAGCGGCAGCAGTGTCTGGTTGAGAATCCATGGGCATGATCCCGAGGTAGTCCAGGTCGAGCGTCAGGCCAGGTGCAAAGAAAGAACATGCGGGACTTCCTAACGATGGTCTCTCCACGTAGCTGGACGTCTCAGCGTCATGCTGGACAGATCGACTAACCGTTTTAGCCTTTGTGTACACGCAAGAAATCTTCTTCTCCGCACATCTAGAGCATATCGGCGTCCGCCTATCGCATCGCCGCTTGGCCTGGACACAGCTGTTGCAGTTCTTTTGTCTCGATGCCGGTATGCCGGCTATGGCCGTGGATTCTTCCATTGCGTCTGACTAGTCCGTATCGGTGCTGTAGAGTAGAATGCCGTACTTCGTAGAGGAAAAAGCCGAGAGAATGCACGCGGAGATTCTGACGGTGGCGGTTGGAAGAGGGGCTCCGCAACTCCAACTAAATCCACCAAACTCCGCCCACCAAACATGTCCATCTCCATACACACCAAAGACATGGGAATTCACAGTCGAAATTCATATCGCCTGTGCAATCGCATTTCCTGGGCAATTCTCTTTTAGGTGTCAGGCGATGATATGTCATTACTGTAGGGTGTGAACTATTTATGTTCTAACTCGGCATCATCATTTTGAGCTATCATTGCGCTTCATATAGCAGCCGGAGAGGGACATAAAGCGGTGGCGTAGCTGTTGCTCAAGAAGGGGGCAGCTGTCGGCACAAGAGATGAGGCGGGACGGACGGCTCCGTCACGCGGCTAGACGTGGGCACAAGGAGCCGCTGCAGCTGCAGCTAGAGAAGGAGGCGGCCGTCGATGCAAAGGACGATGAGGCGCGGACGCCGCTTCACTGCGCAGCCACAAACGGGGCACAAGGCAGTGGTGCAGCTACTACTTGAAAAAGGGGCAGCGATCGGTTTGTGGGATAAGGGCCAGAGGGACGGCGCTTGTCTACGCCGCCGTGGAGGGGCATGAAGCGGCTCCTGATACTCTTGTATCGATGAGTAATCTGTCTATTAGGTATGGTGAGACTGGTCGCAGACAAGAAGCTTTACAGCTATCGGAGCAGGTACTTGCGGTAAGAAAAAGAACGCTGGGTGAGGAGCATCCTGATACTCTTGTGTCGATACATAATCTATCTATTCGGTAGCGAGGCCGGTCACAGACAAGAAGCTTTACAGCTATCAGAGCAGGCACTCGCGGTAATGAAAAGGACGTTGGGCCAAGAGTATCCTGATCCAATATGAATGGCCCTCGAGCGGCTCACCGTGCGGCGCCCCCGTGGCCGCGTCCCAGAGCCGGACCGTCTTGTCGTCTGAGCCTGATCGGCGGAGATGTCAAAGATGATCTGGCCAAGGATGACACCAATTAAGGTGGCGACATTGATTGCTACATCCGTGCAGCGCGGCATGGCGTTGTGGTGAACAATATGAATCATAGGCACGACCGTGTTCATAGCGAATATCTAGAAGGTCAGTTGTCAGCGCTCGATTTGACTGCCGTAAGAGTAGAATCTCACGCTGTAACCATCTGCGAAAATTCCAGTTGCAGCAACCATTATGACTCTCCAGTACGAAGATCTATCGAAAGGACATTCGGAGGGCTTTCTCTAGTCTCAGAACTTGCCGTGAATGTAAAAAGAACCGGTTGGAATTTTCAGACCTCGAAGCTCTCGTAGACAGTTTCAAATCTGAACTAAAGCATTGCTTCAAATCTTCGTAGACGTGGTATGCAGGTACGATATACGCGACGCCTGATTCAGGACTGCCAGCGACAATATGTCCGTAAATATCGCCATTCTCCGCATCGATCACCCACGATCCACAGTCTCCTTTGGAAAGATGACCTGCAAGCCGCACAGTCCAAACTTCCTGAAAGTTTTGGTTGCATGGGAGTCTCAAAAAGGATGGCGTTCCCAACAGCACGCCGTTCAGAAGCCCTCGAGATCCAGTCATAGCCACAATGTTGGCATCAACGAGTCTTGGACCAGCTATGCGCTCTGGATAAAGGTATGTTGTCTCAGACGCACTGGTAAGAGTGATTTTGTTGTAGCGTTGAACGTGCGGCTCCTTGATTTCGACCAGGGCATAATCAAGACCAGTGTCTGATCTATTCACGGATGACACTACCAAATTCCCCAGTACAGACAACGTTGCGTTTAACCCGCCTGGTTGCTCAGGATCCGTGATGTTGGGAGTTGCGACTCGCTTCCTGGCCGCACATAATGGCAAATATTTTTCGATGATTGAGCGGTAAAACGGGCTCGGCGGATTCGTGGACACGTTCAACGAGAGATTGACTGATGTCGACATAGTATCGGAGTCAGAGCGCTGTAGCTGTTCAAGTTCTGCACCAATAGCCCCAGTCAAAGCAGCATCGTCGTCGTCGCAGTTGCTCGTACCATCAATGTCAAATTCGAAATCGTTGTCGGTCTGTCCGCTTTGAGTAAGAGGCTCGTCACTTTTCATGAAAGCGTGTGCCACGGTTGAAACAAAGTATCTATTACCAAGCTGGAAAATCCCTCCTGCAGTAGCCCTTCGTAACGATGAGGTATCGTCATCGCCGTTCTTGATGTAGATCTGAGCACCGAGGATGTTCTTGGATGGTGCGCACAGAATGGCATTTCCCTGGTGGGTTGCAGTGTCTGGGAGGTTGCACGTTAATGATTTCTGTCCTGTTAATTGTATGAGTTGATCGAAATCGGGTGGTTGTGTACATTCTCCAGTAATAATTCCAGGATATTTACTCAAGATCCCACTTTCTGAAATTATTTTCCGTATTGCTTTTCTCGAACTGGTTTCTCTACAGCAGAACAGAATTGTGGGCGTCGCTGTTTCTCTCGTCTTGCCGATCATATATATCGACCACGTTACAGTGTGTGTAACTGGATCACTGCGCTTGTTTAGGTAGTCTTTGATCTCTTTGGCCAATTTAGCAAACGTGTCTCGAGCGGGTCCTCTAGCTTCCCAGCAATCGAGTTTGCCCATCTTCCGATACCAAGTGCCAATTGAATGTTCGGGATGAGGCCACACGTATTTGGGGTTGGAGAAGGCGGTCGGGGTGCGTAACCAGGAGGTTTGGGCCAAGATGAACGAGCTCCATAGCATTTTGTCGATCGGGAGGCCTAGAGACTCCGTAAGATGAACTGAAAGTGCGTGCAGTTGAGATGATTCACATTTAAATGCAAGAGTTAGTCATTGAGCTGGTGGCAGTAAAGAGCTGGGTAGACGAGGAGGGCGAAGAAGAGGAATGACAACAGGTTAGGGAGCAGGAAGTGCTCGCCACCTTTCTTACAAAGAGGCTGAGTCGGTCAAGGTGGGGTCTTGAAACGTGCTTGATATGCCTAGATCCAAATTAGTCCATAGGCGTGCACCAAAAGTGCCTTGCTGGCGCGACAATTGTAATGACATGAAAGGCTAGATTTATCCCGCTTCCCGGTGCAAGCTTACGGTTGGGCATAGGGAGGTTTTCCCAAACCCCTTTTTTTCCCCAAAATCTGAAACCCTATGAGATGCATGCCCTATAAGGGCTGCACGCCTATGATATGTATGCCCTATGAGAGCTACACGCCTGTGAGAGCTGCACACCTGTGAGAGCTGCACTCCTATGAGAGCTACACGCTTGCGAGAGCTACACGCTTGTGAGAGCCGCACACCTGTGAGAGCTGCACACCTGCGAGAGGTACACACCTGCGAGACCTGCACACCTGCGAGACCTGCACACCTGTGAGATCTGCATACCTGCGAGAGCTCCACACCCCCGAGACCTGCACACCTGCGAGACCTGCACACCTGCGAGACCTGCACACCTGTGAGACCTGCACACCTGCGAGACCTACACACCTGCGAGACCTGCACACCTGCGAGACCTGCACACCTGTGAGACCTACATACCTGTTAGATCTACACACCTGTGAGAGCTGCACATCTGTGAGAGCTGCATACCTGCGAGAGCTACACACCCGCGAGAGCTGCACACCTGTGAGAGCTGCGCGCCTACGAGAGCTACACGCCTGTGAAAGCTGCACGCCTATGAGAGCTGCACACCTGCGAGACCTGCAACACGCCCGTGAGATCTACACGCCTGTGAGAGTTAGACGCCTGAGAGAGCTGCGCGCCTGTGAGAGCTGCACACCTCTGAGAGCTGCACGCCTGTGAGAACTGCATACTTATGAGATACATACCCTGTGAGAGCTGCATGCCTATAAGGGCTATATACTTATGAGATGTATACCCAATGAGAGCTCCATGTCCTATGCCTATGAAAGCTAGATACCTTATGAGGGCCGCATGCCTGTGAGAACTATACGTCTGTGAGAGTTGTATATCTATGAGAACTGCACGCCTGTAAGAGCCGTACACCTGTGAGATGTATGGCCTATAATAACTACACATATAATTCCAGTAGATATAACCTCTCTTACAGGCGTACACCTTAGACAGGCGTATATCTTAGACAGGTGTGCAGTTCTTACAGGGCATATATCTTATAGGCGTGCGTCTCTCACTGTGAGGGGTTACCAGGAGTCTATTCAACCATCTGGTGCCTATGCTACAAGACAAACAAGCTGAAGAAGAAGGGGAAGAGGGGGCAATAGGCCGAGTCAAATAGGCCGAGCAAAGGCCCAGAGGTAACACAGGAAACGCGGTGGGGTATCAAGGGATGGCCTCGCCGCCGGCGAGGGCGCGGAGTGCGGGTTGGCTTGACCTATCGCGTTCCACCCGCCGCGATATCACGTGCCCTAATCGCAGGCCAGGCTTGCGATTGCTGCAAGTTGCCTCAGGCATTGCCGGAGGCTTCATCAGGCACCAGCCCGTCACACTCACAGGGCATACATCTGATAGGCGTGCATCTTAGACGGACGTGCGGCTCTCACAAGGCATACATCTCATAGGCGTACATCTTAAACAGGCGTGCAGCTCTCACAGGGCATGCATCTTCAGATTTTGAAAATGAAAAAAAAAAATAGTTTTGGGAAAACCTCCCTATACCCAACCGTACACAGCCTCCCACACTCGACGCCCTATCTACGTAGTCGAAGACAACTTGGCAGAGGCTGTGCAAGCCACGGCGCCAACTAGCGGCTCCAGCCTCACAAACTTGAGGAATCGAGTAAGATGTGCCAAAGACTGCAAGTAGCGGGAACGTGTTGCACAAATAGCAGTGCGACTAGTCACTGTAATCAATTCTCTTCTTGTGGTGACCGAGAACAAGGCCCTAGATGGCTGAGATGGTTGTTCGTACCACTCTGGATGACTATCTTCATCAACCAGTCCTACTTGCCAGCAGCCGGATTGCTATAATAAACCAGTTGTGGGGATTGAATTATGGACCAAGGCATTCCGAAAGCAACAACGCTAAATACGACTCTTACTTCGCCTATTACACCGAGCAGTGCAACCTTGCACTCCATGACGGTGGCAGACACATATCTGCCAGAACACATCGAGATATTGTCGAAATTGTGCAACATATCAGGGAACCGTTGTCGCGAATCTCTATCAGAGAGAATCTACGTTTACAATTGACACGTCGCAGACCGGAGAATGAGAATGAAGTTCTTGACGGGTCAATTGATCTGGCGGTACGTCTTTATACGATGATGGACTTTGGGGACCTCACATACGCATTCTCAGGACGAAAAATGCTCGACTGGAAGGAAGACAGAACACTGCAGGATTTTATGGGCTCCTACCTTAGTTCTGTTCCGGTTCTCGTTTCGGAGAGTATCAAGCTTCAAAAACTGTTCAACGCTAGAAATCTTGGATGGATAGCTGGAATAGAGGTCTTCTGGACCACGAATCTGGCCGACCATTTGCGTATGGTTGACGAGGATAAGAGAGTGACAATCTTCTCTCACGTTTCATTCCTAGAATTCCACAAGAAGACGTAAGTAACGATGTCTCTTTAGTTCCACGACCAGCAAGCTGCGCTTCTCCATGCATGAAATAACGACTAATACGTCAGTCAGTTCAATCTTCCCAGACGGCTTCGTCGAAGAGACTCTTCGGACCCTCGCACTTCTCTTTCCTGAGTACGATAACGATATTGAAAAATGGATCCGAAGTCTACCGTCCATACCACAACTCGACAGGCGGGTACGAGAATGCGGTCATTTGCGCGCCGATGATCGCCAGATCGAGAACTTTAGATTTTGGCACGACCGCCTGGTCATTCTGAAACAGGTATTTGATGAGGCGGAGCCGAGGACCTTGTCACAATGGTGGTACGATAGGCGGAAAGGCACACAGTGGTACACTTTCTGGATTGCAGCCATTGTTCTGGCACTCACGATCTTCTTCGGCGTCGTGCAGTGTGTTGAGGGTGCCTTGCAAGTGTATAAGGCGTTCGTCCCTACTAGATGATGGATTCTGCGGTCGGGAAACGAAACTGTGGCGACGCTATTGAGGGATTTGGTCACTGTGTTAATTATATCAGAGCAGCCGGAGACCGAAGTCGAGTCCCGAAAAGAAAGCTCGCTCTGGCCATCGACCTCCCAGCTTCTGTATCAAAGATTCGGCTGAGCCGTGGTGCGTTGAGAGAGTTTGACCACAGGAACAACCAGACGGAGTACAGTCCATCTTTACTACCAAAGCCGACCACAACTTGTCGACCCGGGCAGGACCTCCACAAGATCAATCGTTTTGCTAGACAAGGAGGCCCAAGTTTGGCCCATCTTCAGAGGAATGTGTTCATCATGCATTCCATCCGCGGCCCGGGATGTATCGGGGTACACAAACTGACAGCTTATCGGCGTGGTGCACAAACTCGCTTATTAGCGGTAAGGGCACACAAATAGGGCTTCGGGATCGTTCGCCTAGTTATTTGTTAGCAAAACTATGCAACCCTTCCTGCACCTGGCCCTCATAGCCATACCTGTTTGGCCTCACCGTCGCTTCCCAAATAGGAAACCTGCATAGATTTCGTGGTGTAGCACTCTTCCTAGTCTTCTAGCAACGTTAGGATGCCGTGGCAGGCCAACCCTGGCTGCGTGAAGCATCACATTGCTGCTATCGAGCGTCTTGTCAACTCTTTTCCCTCGGCCTGACTCTTGCCACCTCAGACCGGCGAGATCTTTGCTAATAGGGAAGAATGTAATCGTAGGCTGCGCGCCTTCGCCCTAGCTGAAGGTTTTGATATTGTACGCAACGGAGGAGGTACGGGTGCTAATCCAGCTTGGAGGTTTCGGTGTTTCCATCATGGATCGGAAACAAGGGCCCGAGGCCTGAAGTCGTACGTTCAGCGTGTGGTCGGCACCATCAAATTGCGCAATGATGGAAGACCAGCGAAGCCGCGTCACAGTGGAAGAGGGCTATGCACGACAAATCGTCGAGGGGTCACTAAATGAGCTTAGCCGCGATTTTTGTACTTAGTCATCCGTGCATTTGAAGGCCACTATGCTTGAGGGGTGGTCGATTTTGAGGTTGTCACAACGATTTTTCGGCTCCCGCCGCTTTGCTCAACCCCCAACTTACCCTCCGCTCACCCTTCCGCTCACCTTTGCTCACCTCTGCTCCCCTCGCGCTCAGTGAGCCTCACCGTAGCCCCCCCGGGGGGGAGGGGAGGGTCCCTATCTGTCTGTTAGCTTTAGACAATGGGAACCATCTTGGATCCCGGGGGACCCCTTTGTGCGCAAATGGTCTCTGCCGCTGGCGCGTCGATAATGTGGAGGGATAAGGTATGCCAAAAGGCTGGTTATGTAACGGGGGAGGAAACGGTAGCGAGAGAAGGGTGAAGTCCCAGAGACGCGTTGTCAATGATCTTGATGTCTACCTCCTGTCTGTGTGTGTGTTGGTCGATGCTATCTCTAAAACAGAAGGTAAAAATCATCGCCAAGCTAATAAAGGGGTAAATGACCAATTGGCCCCACCACAATAATACGGGAAGGCTTCCCAACACTTCCACCAGAATTGGATACTCTTTCAATACCTGCAATGTCTACAGAATGTGAGACTTTAGCAACACCAAGAACCTCGCCAGCCCCCACCGATGTTCTATCAAGGAAGACCTTATAGAAGCCTCGTGGGACTCCAGAATCATTATGTAAGCTGCAATTGATGGCATTTTACTATGAGGATCCCTGCCGGTGGCTCCAGCACCATTGGAGGTTCGCATTGGTGCCCCTGAACCGCGGCGCGCATTAAGGATCTCCTAGTAGGACAGCGACTTTATGAGTATGAGACTTATTCAGGAATTACGAATTCAAGAATCATGGATGGCGAATATGGAGTTCCAGTCAAGAAAGCATGGAAATCCGTCATCACCTCATGGGATATGTCTATCCACACCGTCATTTTCTATATGCCCACCGCTACAGAGCTCCTTCTCTCTTGTCGATGCATGACTCGCACACTGCTCATTCAACGGCTCCTGCAGGTACCCCATGAAAATGCCAAGCCAAGAAATCTGGTGCGGATGCTCTTGTGCAATCGAGTACCGCAATGTGCGCGTCCAAGGCTCTCGAGTCAAGCAGGAGCGGCAGATCAATCGACAAACCAGCGTTGATGCCAGACGAGTGCTAATACCAGAGAACTGTTGACGTCGGAGGACCGCTGATGACCAGGGAAATCCTGACATCAGGAAAACGCTGATAGCAGAGAAATCCTGACACCAGGGAAATTCTGACGTCGGAGGACCGCTGATACTGGAGGACTGCTGATATAGGAGGACTACTGATGCCCCAGGTAGCATCGCCAACCCCGTAGCTGCTCTCATGCCGCCTTTCCCAGTATTATATTGTGGTGGGGCCGATTGGTCACTAGCCCCTTATGGGCACGAGAACTGTCCCTTGCAGCATCTATTAGAGATAGCGAGGACACACACAGATAGCATCAAGCAAGCTTTTCTGCCCAAGACGTGTCTCTAGGCTCTGTCCTCCCATCATTGCCATGCCTTCCCTATCGTACAGCCTGCCGAAAGGCATACCCTTATCCCTTCCACAATATCCTGCAACTTCAATCTACTTCTGTATCCCTGCCGTCTATGGGCTGGAAAAGTCGAGAGCCCGTAAGGATGGCGCGCCCCGTAAGAATAGTTAGCCCATGAGGATGGCTAGCCCGTGAGGATGGTGCGCCCGTGAGGATGGTGTGCCCCGTGGGGATGGTGTGCCCCGTGGGGATGGCTAGCCCGTGAGGATGTGTCAGACAGGCTTGGGGGGGGGACAGACAGGCTGGAGCCTAGGGATTACCCGTACAGCCAGCATCCTTTTGCCACCTTGCCACCACGTATACAGGCCCTCTTTCCCCAATAGATGAGAGAGTGTAGAAACTAGGGAAACTCCTTTCTCTCTGGTCAAGATTCCGCGCGCACACTGTCAACTTTTCGTGTCACTAGTCTCGCGAAATCAGCCCTCAAGCTTCACGCTCAAGAAGTAAGCTTTCGCACTCAAGTCAACCTTTCGCACTTACAGCGAGCCTCTTGCCGTTGCCTTCAGTCACTCTAACTGGCCAACTCTGCTCCTTCTGTCATTGTATTACCTCTCTCTTCCAATTTAACATCATGGAGGTTACTATTGCCCGCGGTCAGGGGCTAAATACCGATGCCCTATTTATTGGCGTGCTCGATGACGATTTCGCGTGAATGACGGCCAGACCAAATCTGATGGCAAGGTATCAGATCGCCGGCAATGACACCAGAGGACAAGAGCTACAGAAACTGGTGGCGCCCTACTGGTTGGATACGAGGAAGGGGGAATACACAGGGACAATAGGACAGAGACAGACAGCTTTTCATAGATTCTAATTCTACCCAGCCGCCTACCCATGACATGGGTTCTCGACGCGCGCCTTGGCCACGCTCACACTCCTCCCCTCGACACTATCTAGCGCAGCCCAATCATTTTCCAACCCAAAATCAGCCGGAAGACACTTGAAGTACCTTCGCATACCTCAGCGATCCCATTTTCGGCTTGTTCATCTCCGTCATGATATCTGCCAGGTCCATCGACGTCACAATCTCCCCAATAGTGCCCTCAATCGGGTTCCAGAGGTAGTACTTGCTGCCAGACTGAAACATGAATTCGCTGGCGCCGGATTCGGACTTTGGGTCGCTACACATGATCGGTTGAGGTGGCTCTAGGCCGTGTGATTTAACCACGCCATTACCCCAGTAGAAGAACTGCTTATCAAGTAGCCTTTTGTCTGTTGTCCAGCCCTCTAGTGGAATTATCTTGCATTATCGTTAGCAGAATAAACCCGGCTCACGGAGAGCACGTACAGTAGTGCTGCGCGGTGGAGAGTGAGATACAGGATCCATGGAGTTTGTCTGAAGTAGGACTTATTTGTAGCAGCGCAGAAGAGGAAGAGAGAGAATGCGGGAAATTTCGAAAATTGAGATGGCGGCAGTCTGTTAAAGTGTGTGGGGAGGACGGCATTAGGCTTAATACGGCACGCTTACTCGGCATTCATGCTAGTCGGCGACGATGGGGACGCACAGGAACGATGAGACAGAGACAGACAGCTTTTCATAGATTCTAATTCATGGGTCCTCCAGTCGTACGGCCGAGTTCCATAGGCCATTTCTCGTCTCTCTAGTGTACAGCATCTCCTGCCGGCCGCCTACATTTAGTGTGTACTTCTGCAAACTTCAGCGATCCCATTCTCGGCTTGCCCATCTCTGCTAAGATGTCTACCAAGTCCATCGACGTCACAATCTCCGCAATAGCGCCCTCAATCGGGTTCCAGAGGTAGTACTTGCTGCCAGACTGGAACATGTATTGGCTGTCGCCGGACTCGCACTTTGGGTCGCTGCACATGATCGGCTGAGGCGGCTCTAGGCCATGTGATTTAACCACGCTATTGCCCCAGTAGAAGAACTCCTTGTCAAGCCATTTTTTATCTGTTGTCCAGCCCTCTGGTGGAATTGTCTTGCATCATCGTTAGCAGAATAAACCCGGCATAGTTACGGAGAGCACGTACAGTAGTGTTGCGCGGTAGAGAAGGAGATGCAGAATCCATGGAATTTGTCTGAAGTCGGACTTATTTGTAACAGTGTAGAAGAGTAAGAGAGAGGATGCGGGAAATTTTCGAAAATTGAGAATGGCAGTAGTCTGTTAAAGCATGTGATTGTTAACATCGAGCGTGGAGGACGGGTGGGACAGGGTTTTGCTTTGTTTTGAATTCAATTTTTGCTTTAGGAGCGGATCATGCTTCGTTCACATTTAAGAAGGTTCAATGATGGCAGATGGCAGCTGGGTGTTTGTCGCTCAAGTTGGTATTAAGCGGTCCCAGCTCACTGGGACCGGATTTAAGTTCAATTGTTGCTGTTCAGTGAGTTGGGAACTGATTACAGCGTCTGACAGGATGATATTGGTTGGAAAGGCTTCCTCGAATTTCAAATTTGGGGTTTTGCCCCTTTTTATCACTCTACCCCACCGTAGAGCTACAGAGATGATGGGCTTGGCACTTTAAACATTAGGCAGCCATTCCCTCGCCCTTCCATGCCGCACAATAAGCAACACACTCGCGAGAATTCGATTGACTATCAAACCAGACCATAGCGCTTTTAGATTGTGGTTGACGGTTCACGGCACAGATCGCTACTCAACGAGTCAGACCTTGCCGAGGCAGGTACTAGCTTGTCGGACAGCACCATTGTCGTTGTCGATTGTGTTTCTGACAGCTGCGTCTCATTTCCGCTCTACCGGCTCAGTCAAAGTCGTTCGTCTCAAGAATACTCGGCTCTTCTTAAATGGCTGGTTCTGCAGGGCTTCGAAGGCAGAACTCTGCCCGAGACAAGTCCAAACCTCTACCCGATATCAGTGGCCCGTCCCCTCGAAACACAACCAGTCATCTCGTCGTTTGCGGTGTCGTGGAGGTGCGGGATGTCTGGCTATTTGGAGACTTCTTAGGGTTCACAGACGCTTTAAGAGAACAGTCCCGTCCAATTAATGGGACATTTCTCAACTGCTTTGATCTTGAGACATACTTCGCTAAGACTCAATATAAGGACGTCAAATTTGGCCGCAGGGAGGAAATCGGAGATGACAACGAGTGGGATTCTGGAGACGAAATTGTGGTGTACACCAGGTTTGAGTTCGAGCATAGGACCAGATGGTGGGAACAACTCAATCAAGAAGAGCGCCGAAAGGTCATCCCAAGAGTGCTTGAATGGATCAGAACTCGCACCCAAGAGGCAAAACCTGGAGATATTGTTTCCATCATTCTTATCGGACATGGAAACCTAGGAGGGATTGTTCTCGGTGGAAAAACCTTCAAGCCAGCAGACCTCGCCGCTGCCTGTTCATTGTTTGCCCCAGATGTACAGGTCAATATTGTCATCAAAGCTTGCGACTCTGGTGCATTTGCAGATGCATTCAAAGTATCAAATCAACGGAATATTTACATTCATACATCCGCCAACGCCGATCAAAAGAGCTATTCCGCAACACGTTCGATCAGTGGTCGTTTGAGAAACCCCCTTTTCGGAGGCGCATTTGTACGTACTCTCGGGCTGATGCGAGACCCAGACAAGAGATGGACGTTGGAAAAGCAGAGTTCTTTCGTGAAAGAGAGGTCCACAAAAGCATTGGCGATTCGTTCGGAACCACAAGTGGTGTCCGACTCTCCAAAGACGAGACTGATGATGGACATCATGGACCGTGACTATGTTGATGTCACTTTTTCCCAGGCACCAGTCCACGCTAGGCGTGTGCTAACACCCCAGAATGAGTCGCTCTCTCTTCTCCGCCAGTCAGCGAGGAAAATCAATAACATCACTGCTGCAGAATTCGAAGCAGCCTCGGAAGTGATAACCTACGAAATGAGTCTTATACGCACTGACTATCCAGAGCATGGAGACTTTGATGTCATACCACGATGGTTCGCCAGGAAGCTCGTCCCCCCTCACTACCAGGCCGAAGCGATGGTACAGGTTGCTCAGGCACTGGCATACCGCTTCAAGATCCAAGAGCGGTTTCTTGTGATAGCTGAGCACTTGATACGGGCAGAACTCCTCTCTATCGACGCTTTGTACACGCCCATGGATCTATTCCGATATTCACGGTCGGTAGAAACAGTGCTAAAAGCACTGCTGTGCTTTCCACTTGTACGCGAATGCATGGACCACCATTCAGACGGCCTAGGTCAGGAATTTCAGGCGCCGGCTACATGGCTAGCTACGGTGATAGTACGCTCTTGCGCCGACTGGACGCGAATACTTAACTGGTTGTGTACAATCCAGATGCTTGGAACGCCTGATATCGATCGTATCCGAGAACTCTCCCATAAGGGCCTCAAAATTGCAGTGAACCCTAAAGAGTTGGAAAGCAAGGAAGTGGAGCCCCGGCAATTTGGATTTTGGCTTCCCGAAGGTGTGAAGATCAGAGATATGTGCGAGACATGGAGCACTAGGTACCTGTCAGTGAAGCGTGTTTATGAGAGCCTCACAGGGTCTGAATGGCCCGATTACGACATTGTCGAATCATCGATGGCGATGCTCTTAGAGATAGAAGGAGAGTCTACGCCATAGTTTGGTGGTGCAAGCCGGGGGTTGCCTATGGGGCATAGCTTGGGGGAGAGCTTACACGCAGGCGCTTGCATACATAGATACATAGCGAGCAGGGCCTCGCGCTCTCAGAGGCGGACGGGCAATATCTCTCCTCTCCTGCCGGAATGTGCCACCTTTGCCTCCGAAGCCAAGTCAGGTACCGAGGTTCTCCTCTACAACAAGTCTCTTGAATAAGCGAGCTCCCAACGAGACAGCCAAACAAGTACTTCACTCGGCTTAATGACAATACAATCCATCCCAATTCAGCAAACGAAAAATGTGAAGCTCATCATGATTCATTCCGGGTATCACAGGGACTGGAAGGAAATCCAGACATATGGGCTATCGGACCGATTACATACCACGTGCCGCTGCGTCTTCTCTCGTCAAGCGACCGGTATTGAAATCCTCCTCAAGCTGTGTGATGCGCCTCAATATCTCGCAGATGGCTTCCTTCTCCGTGATCAGGCGTTCTTGCGCGCTAGATAACCAAACCCCCTCATCGGCGTCGGCCGGGTTGAACGTGAAGGTTTGGAGGCCAGGAATCTGAAGCCACAAGGCACACTGCACCACGGCCAGACCGCGATAGTGCCATCGTGAGGTAATTTTCCCATTAGCCCAGTCGCACTCTCAGTTGGACAAGGTCCTACGCCGATCTCTTGTTGGTATCCCGCCACGGCTAACTAGAACGAACGGCTGTTGCTTGCTTTGGCTCCTAAAGGACCTGCGGCCGATGTGGCATGGATGGCTCGATGACGCCGACCACGTCAGTGGCTATTTTGAGTCTGCTCCAGCTAGCTCCAGCTGAGGATGCCGCATTATCTCCATTAGGCCCTGTCGCAGCGCAACAGGCGTCCCCGTCCAGAACCCTCCCCGGACCAACAGCACCCGTGGTGGAGACCGGCAAAGGATGAGGCAGTGGTGAGGCAGCCAGCCAACGTGCTGACGCGGTGTGGTTGACCACGGTGGGGAAGTAGGGAGGTGTGGTTGATTCGTTCAGGAGGCTTGGAGGAGGGTAGCGGAGGTGGCATCTCAGACCGTCGCGTGACCACGTCGCCAGTGACCCAGAGATCCAGGCCACAGTCAGATGGTCGATAAGAGAATACTCCGGGGGAGCGTCAAGCGAATCAAAGCGGGCGGTCGTGTTGAGGCATTTTTCCTCACAACCCGCGTCATATCTTTTCGGAGAAGGGAGGGAGCATGCAGGAGAAAGATGGAGCTCGCCGAGATCTTAGGCACGACGGGGGTCGTAGAAGGAGAGTGGAGGGGGGGGGGAATGGAGAGTGAGTGAGTGGTTGGAAAAGCAGTGGGGGACCAAAAAGTGCTGTTTTCTGCCACCTAACACAGGCACCTCCATACAATCGGTGAAGAACTAGTCTCGTAGAGCCACCTTCTGGACCCGTAGTTGGACCCGTAGTTGGACCCGTAGGGGTCACGTGATCTCTAGTGGTCTTTCATTATCAGAAATCAGCCATTCTCTCATCCATAGCTTGCCAAAGGGCTCCCACGCTGTCCTTCCTCGTGAACAATGGTAGCTCATTTGAGTCAGATCGCCGACGATTGTGAATTTTCCATATAACATAATCGACCCTGCCCTCAATTACCCGTACCATCTGCAGTTTGATTTGTTCCAGATTGTTAGGCGGCATCATCCAACCGTCGGGTTGCTTCCCGTGAGAGGCACGGACTAAGATTGAATTTTGCGAGAATGCTGAAGTAAGGAGGTTCAGATACTCATAACACCATTCGCAACAAGCCTTCGACACGCCGATCTCGATTTTTGAGCTGGTGAATTCTAACCGAGTACGATTGAGCATATCCAGCGCAAGAGTAATTTCGCAGTGCTGAGTGAATCTTACTTTCTTCTTCCCGGTGGCTGGCTCTCCTGGTTTTGCATCCGCACATGCTTTCGCGACCCGACCCCAATCCTCGAACGGTGTGATTTCACTGGAGGCCAGGAGACTGCATCGTAGGTTAAGGACCTCCAGAGAACCTGAGAGGACTTCAGTCTCCTGCGCTGCTGGAGGTCGCACCTATCTAGTGATTAGATAATTCTGTAAGGGATAAGAGGTATGCATTGAGTTATTACCTGCTCAACAGTGATCTTTGCTTTATCAACCTTCTTGAGCATCATGGGGATGCGCTCAAGTATCCGCACATAATCACCAACCTTGCTCAGATGTCTGGCTTGATTTTCCTTTAAAATCGTGTTGAGGCCGGCGACTGATGAGACACACGATGAGAAAAAAAGAACAGTCCAAAGCTCCGCTTCTTTAGAGTCCTTTGTGATTCTTCCCACAAAACGCGTGAATCTGTCGAGTTCACTAATGACCGACTTATTGCCTTTAAGGCGGCCTGCCCTCTCCAGCATAGCCTCCAGCATTTGACACGGTCCCTTAGTCCTATCGAATTGCCATAAATTTGACTCCCTTTGCCTTTGATTGGTCTGGCTCACATCGAACGATTTTGCCAACTTCCTGACTCGATGAAGGATCTTTTCTTTGCACATGGAAATGACAATATCCAATAAACCAGCGGTCGGGGTATTTGCCTGTACGTTCTCGAGCAGCTTCTTGATGTAATTGTCTGTCATAGCGTCGTCGACAGGCTCGTTTTTCGCCCACAGGAGTTTTAACCCATCCGCTGATTGCCAATATGATACCGCCGCCACATCTCCTTTAGGTCTAAAGACGAGTAAGAGTGCCAGGCCATCGAGACTGGCTACATGTTCTCGGTCGTTCTGGGTCGCGTGTGTCCAGCCTGGTAAGTCTCTGCCCGGCCTGTGATGGAATTCGACCTGAGAAAGTGCGTGGACGTAATGCTTCCAAAAGTGCAAAGAGACCATCTGCCGGAATCTTTGTTAGTGATGAACTGTAACTATGTTCCATGAAAGGGGCCTTTGGATTTGTTGAAACGTACGTGTGAAGAGTCAGATTGCGGACAGGTGTCATCTGGGCCAGAGGCTAGACCGGGGTCAATCCCCTTGTCCATCGTGATGCAGGGATTATTTTGATTGGCAAAATGGATTTTTTTCCGTGTGGAATTTTACCCGATGACGCGAGCAGTGGCAAGACTTGGCAAGGCTTGGCATAGTTTGGCAAAAGTGAGGGCCCACGGTGGGTCAGGCTGGCAGACGAAGCCAGCTCAGACGCCATGCCGGATGCGGCGGGCGGTGAGGGCGGTCACGAGACCGCCAAACCGAATGACGTAATTCACAGGTGGCATTTCTAACCGTTTTTTTGGAACAATTCAGAGCGCTTTCAATCATACCCTTGATACAAGGCTCATATCGATGGCAGTGATCCGTAAAATAGGAGTGAGTATGTACGTAGTTGGTCAACTAAGGTATCCTTTAATACGATCCCCGTCCCATTCTATGATTGGTGAAATAAGTGGTCCAGCCTCGTACTCGCGTGCTTGGCTTCACAGTTACGATCACGTGACCTCAGCAGTCGCCAGAATCGCCAAGGCCAAAGATGCTGCCACACTCGACTATCATACCCATCGTAGCTTGGTGTAAATTCCTGATGTCTTCAGCACTCCACCCGGGTATCGCGACTCGTACCTGAGGAGACGGTTAGTGTATATGTGAGAGAGGTCTATTTAGACACTGACACAAAGCCATCAACATGGACGCAGAACATGAGTATGTTTGCGTCTTTGTTGTGGTTGACCTCCTCGACCACGATCTTGTACTCAAGTTGGGTGCAATTGTGACGGAAAACCTGCTAATATCAATGTTTGAATGAGTCTTGAGCTGATCAAGTCGCATACGGTAGTAATGTGCCATCCAGGAGTTCGGGCTTTGATCTCCGTCTGATGTTTCTCCAACGCAGCCTTGCCATTCAGCGCACTAGCGTCCATGGCGGCGCCCGTCCTGAACAATATTGTCAATTCCAATCTCTGTAGACTGTGGGTGTCAAACGTACTTGTGGGGAGGATAATGGTCAAAGAGCAGGCTGTGGGAACTTTGCCTCAATGACACCTTTTGTAAGGTAGCGGAGGATTTTGAAGCTCGGCTAGGATTATCAAGGCCACAGAGATGGGATTTCTAGCAGAACTTGGAGTAAGGATTTCGAGATGAGAGCGCTCGAGGGGTCACGTGTGCCAGCAAAAAGAAGACCCCATCGTGAGCAGGGTTGAGGCAGGGCGATCACTACTACCGGAAACGCCAAGCCTCAAGCTAGAAATTGTTTTGCCTTGGTACAGAGCCGCTTTCCGACACTTTCATCACTGTCTCCACAAACAAGCAGGAAGTGCTACCACTTTCCCTCGCAGTCTGACTGACTTTTGATACTTCTTTAGTTGGCCTTCAACCCCAGTAACAGTGACTATGTACCAGGCGCGGGAGAATCCTAACCTCCCTATCAACTACTTCAAATATCCTCTTGTTGATTCCAGTAACAGCATTGACGACGGAGAGGCAAATGCCTGCAGCTACTGTCAGGCTGACTTCAAAGTCACGGTTCAAGTTGCTCATCTCAGTTGCGGTCACATCTACCACGCTCATTGCCTTTCTCATATCGCCGATGAAGTCAATCCTCTGTCAGCCGATCATCCTGTCTGTCCGACGTGTCAGGCGCCATTCAAGCGATCTGAGATGAAATTTCTCCGAAAAACCGGCGCCGCCATGGCCCGCGAACGAGCGGAAAAGCAAGGCAATCGCATGGCAGCAGTCGATCCATCTAAGGTCCAAAGCCTTCTGGTCCCTCTCCATTTCAACTTCGACAAGGACCCCCCTAGACGGACCAACACACTCTATGCCTACGACCATGGTGCAGATGCTAGCGACTTGATCATGGTCCAGGTCAAATGCATGAGAGAGCCACGCAAGATCTACATTTGGATGGATGAAACGGAGGACTTTCAAGCAGCAGGGAATCATTGGCAAGTAATGCGATTTGGGCAGGACAACTGGCATTTCGAAATCTCCGAGGAAGCTCCTTTCTTTCAAATCCGGTCGGATCCCATTCATTGGCATCAAAAGCCGCGGGATGTTTCTGTTAGACATGGTTCAACAATCGAAAACCAGGATGAAATATGACGAAGGTCGCCTGTTGTACATATAGGGCACCTGCAAAGATTAGGCAGCGATCATGACCGTGGAGCCATCGAGGTCGTTATGAGAGCAATTTCACTCCGCTACCACTGCTGATTGTCTAAAGAACCCCAACAACTCCTTCCTGTGTCTTGATCGAGCGGCGACCTAAAGCCCTTACTACAAGAGCTGTGCTTCTGTAGGACCTGAATCTTCGAGCGAGCTAATTCATAATCATGTGAGATCTCTTGCCTTAATCTCAGAACCCCGCTAAGTCTCATTCCGTACAATCTTCACATGTTTCAAACCAGATCAGCTCCTGCTTAAGATCAGCTCTTGCTTAGGGTTTGTCAGTCCTGGCAAACCACACTCTTCCTATACCGTCGATCTTTCCTGATCTCTTCTACCTTGGTGCCGACCGAAGAGCACAACTTACGGTCGTTTTCCGACACGTCCTATCCTTCAAGAAGACGATCTCGCCTTATTTCATTTCATCAAGCTATTCTCTGACTTCTGTAGGTGTCCCTCTGAGGGTCTTCTCGCACTCACTACATTCCAAGGTGAGGTTGAAGTGACTCTGACGCTCTTTTATTCTTGCTCTCTGGATTTCAGTTCTACATCTCACACACAGGGCCTCACGCTGACACTGCTCGCGACCAGATCTACATACCCTCTTCTTCAGTCAAATTAGCTTTTCATACAAAGCGCTGTCCACACATTCTCAACCATCTGCAATGGATATCTTACGTGCTAGCATCCTTAAGCTTCCGACACCGACACAGTTCATCCCTCCCCCCCGCCAGTACCTTAAAAGCGATGAGTCCTATTTCGGCAAAGGTTGTAAGATTGTCAGTGCCCTTGATGCTGGTGTGCACGCAGCGACCGAGGTACAAGAGAGAGGGCTCGAGGATTCCGTCCAGGATCTGAAAGAGATGAGCAAAGTCTACTTTTTCAGACATAATGAGATCTCCCCGCAGGCGATTCGTAATCTGGTGAACGCAACAGATAGCAAGTACGATGCTGGCTACATCAGCCTCCAGAACAAATGCAGAGAGTGGCAACAAGAGTTCCAGAACGGTATGATGTCAGCCGGCACAGGAGATGGCGTGAAGAAGACATGGTTTGGGGCACTGGTTGAAGGTGCTGTTGTCACATCGGACTTCCGGGTTCATCTCTGGAATCTGCGACGAGAGAAAGCGATCCACTTGATCGAACCAGAGAATGAGACGGAGCAAGAACAAGCAGTTCGTATGGAGAAGGTAGTCGCCCTGGAAGCGAGCTTCATCGATCACAAAGCTCGGTACAAGGACGCCATCATCGGCGCCATTGATTTCGCAAAGTCCTGCAAAGCAACCAATGACGAACAATTCCCGAACTACAACACTCCTCGGTATATCAACTATCTCAGTGGTCTCAAGCTTCAGCTCGCGCAGATGGATCCTTTCAACGCGGAAAGCTACGAAGACGAAATCGAAATTCCATCGCTACTGAAATACTATCGGCAGAAGAGTCCATCTGATATCTCGCGTTTCTGGGACCAGTTGTGGACACAGGACAATTGCATCTCCTTCTACCTGCCTTTCGCCAGTACCGTCGCAGTTGATCAGATGAGGAGAGACGAGGACGGGATGGCCGACTGGATGCGCGCGACTTTCATCCAGGCTTGCCATTCGACCTGGGACAACGTGATCAGCCATCGCTTACACAACGCATACGTGTCCATGAGCGGAGTACCTGGATATGACAAGTACAAGCTGCCCATCTACAACAAAGCGCCCTATCTCGATATTCGTGCACTATATACGGAGTTGTCATCCTTCTATAACAAAGGGATCGAAATTGTTCTTGTTCCCCAGGCCAAGACCGCAAAGCGCTACAAGCCATCCAATATAACCCCGACCAAGAGGCCAAAGTTTGAAGCCAGGAGCCCGAAGAAGATCAACACATAGAAACCCGTGCAAAGTGAAAGGCAGAGCTCTGGCGCGATAGAGTTCAAGAGAGATCTTAGATGATGCGGTTTTGGTTTTCGAGGTTGGACCTTGCTGGCAAAGAATTTGAGAAGCATCGGCGCAAGCTCTGAGGCCAGCTTATGGTAATATTGCTTTCCTTATTAGCGAGTAGTCTTAGTCGTCACAAACCATCTTTGAGCATCATCCAAGCTCTTTTACAACATGAGAGTGGAGCATCTAGTTCTGTACGTATTACATCTTTGCCGTGATTTCGAGACGTGGGAACAGCAGGCCTTTGGCAAGCACTGACACACGTTGCACGTAGCTAGAAGCGCATTGCTGGTACCTTCAGCGTTGGCCGAGCTTCAGGTCCTTCTATTTTTCCAAGTAAACGGGAAGGCAAACTAAACAGCTTGTCTCCGGGGCACCAATCTCAACCAACACACAGCCACAGCATCAGAATGGCATAGTGGGCGCCCCGCATGAATTTTGTATAGGAAATGCTGGCAATCTGTATGTACAACCACCATCTAGCCATGCTCATGGGGAGTAGCCTAGGGAAGGCAAACCTGTATGCCTTGCCTCTGTATACCAGCGCTCTCAACACGCCGGCCACGCCGGCTGTAGGGTCATGGCCTGGCCGGCCTGGCCGGCGTACCAGGCCTGCGCTAAGAGTATAGCACCTTCCCTAATTGGGAATGCGGACGTCCAGGAAGCTGAGATGAGATGAATTCGTCTATAGAGTAGACA